>Ga0268246_10000279_pt1 | contig 26204 bp, 22 predicted proteins | sample AgamicOrSfe_FD_200242 | JGI IMG/M metagenome (GOLD analysis project Ga0268246, IMG submission 200242) | Agave microbial communities from Guanajuato, Mexico - Or.Sf.e (v2) (version 2) | ecosystem: Host-associated > Plants > Phyllosphere > Phylloplane/Leaf | place: Guanajuato, Mexico | collected...
CTGCTGCCTCTGCATCCGCTGTTGTGTCCTCCACCACGGCCGCTGCTTCTACCAGCACCAAGGCTGCTTCCACTACTTCTACCAGCACCAAGGCTACTTCCACTACTTCTTCTTCATCGTCTTCCACCAGCGCCCCAGCTCCATCCACCCACTCCACCAGCGCTGCTCCAAGCACCAGTGCCACCCCAAGCAGCTCTGCCGCTCCATCGACCACCTTCGCTACAAGCACCAGCGTCGCCCCAAGCACTACCGCCGCCCCAAGCAGCTCTACTCCAAGCACCACTTCCAGCCCAACCACCTCCGCTACCTCCACCCGCCGTGGATGGCCTGGTTGGTCTTTCTTCGAGAACGTTGCTGTCTCGTCCACCGTCAGCGCTACCTCGTCAGTTGCCTCTTCAACTGCCGCTAACGGCGCTGTCGTCACCGAGACCTCCGTCTACTACGTGACCGAGGTCGCCACCGCCTATGTCACCGCTCGCGATGCCGCTCCTTCCCCAGCTGCCCGCAAGCGCCACATCCACGGCCACCCACACGGTGCCCACGCATAAATGCACATCCTTTCCCGTATCGACATGGCGATGACACAGCATCGCGTATGAGTCGCGCGGGCGCGCCTGAAACCGAAAATAACCAGAAACGATGATAGACGCGGTTACGACTTTCACATGACCGGGGATTGAGGCTTCTTTTCCAACACTTGTACACTTCTTCTCTTCCATGGGTCATGCTGGCTGGCTCCGCAGGCGAGCGGGCGCATCGTCTGAGCTTAGTTCTCGACGTCCGCTTTCGGGTCTCGCCGCTGCCACGCCGCCTGGAACGCCCATTTCCTTCGCTTCTTTGTCATGCTTCTTCATAGACCCTGTTTGGTGTTTTTGGATGGACTTTGCCTGCTTCCATTTGGAAAGTATGGCCATGGGCAGACTATCAGGTCAGCCCTTGTTTATGTACGCTATAAGAAATCGATCGCAATCTGATTGCAACCTGTTCTTTATATATGATCTATACACAGTCTTTTGACCAATATGTGTTCCGCCTTGCAATAGTTCTTCGAGTGCTTCTGATGTTTTCAGCACGAGGTGCGAACTTTACTGCGCACTATGGTCGCACTGCTGCGCGCTTGCAACCAACACAAGTCACGTGCACAGCTGATCGTGCAGAGTTCTATCTGAACGACCACTCTATTCCGACCACTCTCAATACCGCAGCTCGAGCCCGCTCATCAAGCTGGTTGTCATGGTTTATTATACCCGAATCACACCATTGTAAAAATATAGTACGGAATCCGCTCTCACCATTTCAGAAGGCTCGGTAACAGTAAGGAAGCCTAGGGAGTCTTCGATTGCAGACCTGGTCCTAAACTCAGTAGCTACGGCTCGCTATCAAAGAGCAGATTCGCCGACTTTGACTGCCTTTGTACTCTCTTTGACAGGACCAGATCTACTCCAGAATTCGCTGGCGTAGACCCAACACTAGATTTTCGTACGTGGGCAGTGCCACAGTCTACATATCAATAGAAGTACAAACTTGTGGCGACTATAATGCAACAGCAAGAACTAATTTATGTTCTCAGGTTTCGACTACCGCAGCACATTTTCACGCATATAGATCAAGTTCGAGGACAGCAGAATCGATTTCTCATGCATTGCTGCTGCTGCACATTCCACGGATACAGACCAGGTCCAGAACACGTCAACAACGACTGTTCGAAAACAGGGCTCGTTTCCAAAACGTCACACTCTGCTTCCTAGTGGTGCTGTCTCGTGATCCGACGTCTTATGGAAATAGTGGATTTGCCCTGTGTGGCTTTGCTCATAGACTCCATGTCCTTCTAGATTTGAGGCTCATTCCTCGTTCTGGATCCGGTCACCTCGTGGAGTTTGAGCATAATCCTAACTGTGTTCATGCACAGTTATGCAACTTAATCTATCTTGAGCCAATCTTGGTGAGAACAATTTCATCAGAGTTTCGCAGTGCTCGAGATAACATAAGAAGCACTTTATTACTATGATCCAGACCTTGGGTATTCTGCCTGTGCATCTGATATCGATTTATCAATTTATCACTACGGGAGATGATCACCTCTTCTTCCTCTGCCTCGCGAACGATCACCATATTGGGAATCAAAATACGGCCATTGCCGGAGGGCAGGGCAACGATTACTCTCAGGTGACCTTGCATGATGCTGTGCCCACCTCATACAGCAATCGGCAACACTACGGCCGGATTCGATGGCAAAAACGGGTTGCCCAACCAGTGCAAGTGTCTTTCACCTCGCCCATTTCCTCACATCCGCGCACACATGCAGTTTCTGCAAGTACATGTATGTGAAATTATTTGCAGCTTGGCACTCGTCATGGGCACTTGCCGTTGTCAGAATTTGGCAAAAGGCCGGCTCCGACGTCAGGGCAGAGTCTAACGAGACAACAACCTCCACTTTGTGCACTAATGAAGTAACAACTTCCTCCTTCAAACACGAAAAATTGGCTATACCGGCGGAGAGGGGCGTCATGGCTCTCTCTTTTCATCGGCTTCGACTCTGCTCGTGCCGGATACTGTTCCGCGCATCCTGGTCGGTGCCCTTGGCACTACCCTGCCATCACACGACTCGCTCGCGCCGACCACGCCTGAACTGACTGTCGTTCCCCATCCTCGCGTGACCCTTCTCAAATCCACTCTCATGAAAGCGTCTCTTTGAGGCCATAAGTTGGTGCCGATCTCACATATACTCATAATATCATATCTAGGACATCTTTCCCCCGCTTCTTTCTTTACACCCAGACATCCATCCTTCCTTTCCATCATTCATTGCCTGTTCCTCCAAGTCAACATCCAGGTAGAGTAACTTCAGGAATAGTAATCAACTCTATTCGTCACAGCAAACAAACCTCTTCTCGACTTTGCCCCGGTGGTGATAGTCTTCGCCTGCCCAAGCGACCATCTCGTCGACCATCTATTGAGACGACTTCTCTCTCCCCAAAGCGACCACGACCAAAGCGACTCTCGCCTGTCCACGCACCAAACCGAACGACTTCCTAAGAGCAGCATTTCTCTTCCCAAGCGACTCATCTCGATTCATCGTGCACGCCAGCCTGCGTCTTCGTCGAACGACAACCCCAAAGCGACTCTACTCGCCTGAAGCGACCATATATCGGACCATATATCTGACAGACTCACTGCGTGTATAGCACCTGCATCATGTGGAACCCATTCAGTAACCCCTTCGCCAAACCCGACGCCGCGTTGTACGCCGACAACGTTGTGCCTCTCAACGAGGCTTCTCACGACAGCCACAGCATCGACGAAAAGTCCGCAAGCACAGCCTCGAACGAAAAGGCCTCTGCCGCCAGGACCAGTCCTACTCGAGGTGCTCTTTCATCGAAATCTTGAAATCCGAGATCGAGAACGATGTCGCCGTAGATGGCCACAACACTGCCTATGACCGTATGTATTCATTCCCTCTCGCTGGCCTTGGTGGCTGCAGCGTGATGTGGTTCTTTGACAACGATGTTGACTTTTGTTTTAGGCAAGTCAAAGGTACTCAACATTGCCATTCAGGACATGGGTATGGGCAGATACCAGTGGGAACTCTTTGTACTCTGCGGTTTCGGATGGATGGCCGACAACCTCTGGCTTCAGGGCATTGCTCTTACCTTGACACCAATTTCTGTCGAGTTCGGAATTGACTCCGACACTGTCCGATACACCACTCTGTCTCTCTTCGTTGGTCTCTGCATTGGTGCAAGCGTCTGGGGAACCGGATCTGACATTGTCGGACGTCGACTTGCTTTCAACACCACCCTCTTCCTAGCTGGTGCCTTCGGTCTCGCTTCAGGCGGTGGACCAAACTGGATCGGGACCTGCGCTCTCTACGCCTGTATTGGTCTCGGTGTCGGTGGGAACTTGCCTGTCGATGGTGCGTTGTTCTTGGAGTTCCTTCCATACTCGTCCAACAACCTCCTCACGCTTCTGTCTGTCTGGTGGCCTGTCGGTCAGCTCATCTCTTCCCTCCTCGCCTGGGCCTACATCCCAAACTTCAGCTGCGCCACTACCGTTGGATGCACCAAGGAGCAGAACATGGGCTGGAGATACCTGATTCTGACGCTCGGAGCTTTGACTTTCACCATGTGGATTATCCGATCTCTTATCTTCTACCTATACGAGTCGCCAAAGTTCCTTCTCTCGCAAGGTCGCCAAGCCGAGGCAGTCACTGTCGTTCAAGGTATTGCCTACCGCAACAAGACCGAGACCTGGCTCACCGAGGACATTCTCAACCAGGTTGGCGGCGACCCCGAGGTCACTGGCGAAGACAGCAAGCTTAGCGCCATGGACATTGTAAAGCGCAGTCTGAGCAAGTTCTCCACCCAGCGCATCGGTCCACTGTTCAGCAACGGATGGCGTCTTTCCGTCACCACCGTCTTGATCTGGTTCATCTGGGCCGCCATCGGCATGGGCTACCCACTCTTCAACGCCTTCCTGCCCCAGTACCTAGCCGGCAACGGCGGCACCGCACCGACACCGACCAACATCGTCTACCGCAACTACGCCATCACGTCCATCGTCGGTGTACCGGGTAGTCTGATAGGGTGCTACACCGTGAACATCAAATGGATTGGCCGCAAAGGAACCATGGCCATCGCGACTCTGATCTCGGGTATCTTCCTCTTCTGCTTCACCCTCAAGAACGACCCCAACTACCAGCTGGTCTTTTCCTCCCTCGAGGCCTTCTTCCAGAACATTATGTACGGCGTTTTGTACGCGTATACGCCCGAGGTGTTCCCCGCCAGGAACAGAGGAACGGGATCCGGTATCGCGTCCTTCTTCAACAGAATCGCCGGCTTGTGTGCGCCGATCGTCGCGCTCCACGCCGGTCAGGCCAATCCTGCTGCGCCTATCTACGCCGCTGGCGGACTCTTCATCGCCGCCTTTGTGGCCATGGTTCTGTTGCCGATCGAGACGAGAGGCAAGCAGACGTTGTAGATTTGTTTGTCTGAGCTGGGCTTGGACTTGCATACGATTGTACGAAATCGTGGCTGTAGTGCGTAGCGAGCGCGTTACGGTGCTTTGTATAGCTGAACAACAATGTGAAATGACTTCAAAAACAACCCCAAAAATTCCAGCTAGACTTTGTTCCATTGTGATATGTTTAACAAATCTCAATCTTCAAACTTTAGACCCCTCGGTAACCTATCCGCCCCCCCATCCCCAGACTCGAATCTCTGTATCAGAAGTTCGTAGCCAACTTCGTCGGATCCCTCTTCAACCATCTCTTACTTCCACACCAGGTTATATCGAGTCAGACATGACTGGGATGGGTCAACAATAGCTCGCGGTTGACAAAATAACTGGCACATACAATGCTGGTCTCAGCATTATTAGACCACTTTATATACCATCAGCAGTCTATTATTTATTGTATAGCTATTGTATTCATCTTATTGTTAATTATAGTAAAACCTTTATATATAAAGAGTATATATACATACAGTTTCTTGAATTCCGACATCGAACGGTTGATGTGTTACTGAGCACCATATTAACGAGTGCCACTTATATTGTCAACCACGGGAAAGGGTAGAGGCAAACAGACCGCCCTTGAAGAATCACGAACGCGGACAGCAGAAATAACAATATCATGACCCGTACTGGCAACCCCGACTTTGTGATAGATATCGCAGAATGGGTTCGAGCTCATTCATATTTACAGCGACCCAGGGCTCGAATGATATCTGCGGTCATCAACGCAAAGCCAATATCCATCCAAGCTGGCTAAGACATGACCCGTGGTACCAATGGCTCATGGAATGTGATAACGATATCCCTTCCTCTCGACTGACCTCGCTCATTCACCTGCTCCGCCGCCGTCTCTCATCACGACTCCGACTCCTACTCCCACCCCGCTGCGCCCTCCTCGCATCTTTCTGATAATGATCACCTTTATTCCTACGGTACTCCTGGTACTGGTTCTCGAGGAAATTAATCGCGAGCCCGCCGACGACGGCGCCGGCAGCGATGTTGCGTTCCTTGTGCGGATCCCGGCGCTCGCTGTAGCGCGACCCCAGCCAGCCACCGAGCGCTGCCCCCGCGAGACCGGCGCCGAGCCCCTGTGTGCTGGTGTCGAAGTTCTTCTCCAGCTGCTCTTTGATCTGGGCCTCGATGCCGCCGTCGCGGTTGTTGTCGTTGCCGGATCGTGGGCGTGATTGCGAGCGCGAGTAGGAGCGGTCCCGGGGGCGGCGGCGTCGTGAGCGGGAGCGTGAGGGTGAGGCGTATCTGTTGCTGCGGGCGTAGGGTGCGACGGCGTTGCCTGTTCCTGCTGCGCCGGCGGCGGCGTAGGGGGCTGCGTCGCGTGGATTTGAAGGTGGAGGGAGGTCGTCTCGTCCTCGCTGGGCGCACGTCAGTAAGCTGTGATGCGCTTTTGGGCAGAACCCTCTAGATGGTGTTGCTCACTCTACGATAGTCCACATCGTTGTATCGTGGTGGGGGCCCAGCTCTGCGATCTCTCGGATAGTCATCTTCGTCGCTTTCGGAGTCACCGTAGCGGTTTCGAGGCGGCGGAGGGGTTCGTGCGGGATACCGCCGTCTAGGATCTTGATCCATGTCTGAATCTTGTCTGCGATGTCGTTCGTTCTCGTCGTCTTCCTTTCTATTCTTTCCGCGGTTGCGCCTTGAAGCACCGTGAACTTTGTCGTAACCTCTTTCCCAGTATTTATCGGTGACCTTGTCGACTCCTTCCGCAATGAGCTCCTGAGCAAAAAAAGAATACAAATCAGCTTCCTGTGGTACGAGTCTGCCTTATGATGCCTTGAATTGAGATGGCGGGGTGGGACAATCTTACCGTGAACTCGCTCATTTGATTTAGCTTACCAAGAATACGCTTCGTCACCAGGGTCGGAGCCAAGAAAGGTTATGCAATGTCTGATTGATATTGGGGGTAAGTTGAGACGAAAGACGCAATGCTGATGACTTACCTACAGGGATTTGGATTTTCGAAGACACCTACATGATTATGGAGCCGCCAAGTGCCGTAGCAATAAGCAGACGACTCGGTTCATGCGAAGGATGAAAGATGTCGCCCGCGGCATGCGCTCCGAGGCGTGACAGCGCTTCTGGAAGAGGCTGCTTGCATTCGGAGTCTAAGCATGACGAACCGCGCGCATGTCTTGTACTGTACCACACTGCGAGTGGTTGCCGGCCTATCGAACCGAACACGATCTGGATTTCGTTGCTGCATGTGATGGCGGAGATACATGTAAGTTACTCCTGCCAATTCCTGGGCCGTCGAACCCCCACCACACCATGACGCACGCCAAGCTCGTGATAGCGTTGGCCTCTCTCGCGCCATGGAACAATAGTAATGTAAGGTAAGCAGCAAGGTTTTTGATTGTTGTTGTGATGTTGATTAGAACTTTTCTACTCGACCAAATTCAATATCCTTCTACTACAGTGGTATCGCCAAAAACACTACAAATTAGAGACCGCTCCTCCTCCTCGTTCATGTTCTGTCCCCCCGTGACTCGTGCATAATCAAGCTTGCAGAAGCTAATACGCGATCGATATCGTATGAGAAAGTCGTGCTTCTTCGTCTAGGTAGCTCTTGCTGGAGCTGCGGCTGGAGCACCTCCAGCTCCGCCCTGTGCTTGTGGCATTCTGCGGCCCCTTGAACTGTCAGTAACAATGCTCTGTTAGAACCCGATGGTCATTCTTACATGATGGTCCTGCTGAAGAAAGAGATGCCGATCATGATCATCCAGGATGGAACTTGCGAGAAACCCCAGATGACGTATCCGAGAGGAATACCGGCACCGAACTTGGCCAATGGACCGTCGAATGGGTGCCAGAAACCCTCGTAGACTGGGAAATCCTTGTACTTCTCTTCAGTGTGGAGAGAGGCAATGTAACCAGCGGTGACCTCGGTGCGGTTCAAGCCAATTGAGCGAAGAGTGCTGGCTGGAGTAGACTGGTCAGGGAGGGGCTGAGGAAGGAACATGTGGACGAGAGTTGGGGCACCGAGAGCCCAGGCGTGGCAGAGGACTGGTTGAGTCTCGCAGTCCAGGGAAGCGAGGTGTGGTGTGTTCTTGGATGCGAGGAGCATAGGAATGGCCTTGTACCACTCGTTGTTGGCGTGGTCGCAAAGTCCGTAGCAGGTCTTGTTACCGCCAGTAACGTACATCATCCATTCCTCGATGCCTGGGCTGGCAGTCGCGCGGTCGCCTCTAAGGACATTTTGGTAGTTCTCGAGGGTGATCTTTTCGACCGCGCTGTTCGCGATGGCAGCCGCACCAGCATCGACTGGGTTGACGACCGAAGGGGTTGGAATAGAAGACGCGACAGAGGTGGCTGCGCCAGTAACCTGAGCCAACAGGCTGTTGAATTGACCCTTGAGTTGATCGAAGATAGGGATTTGGTCCGCGACAGCAAGTGCTGGCAGCGCCAGGATGAGTGGTGTGACGCGCATTTTCTCGAATTATTCGTGAGTGATTTATCGAGACTGAGGGAGAGGAGACGTGGGAGAGTCAAACGTGCAAGGTTAGTTTGGAGAAGTGTGGAGAGGTAGAGGTGTTCTCTACTGGCGCAAGCTGTGCTGTTGCTACGTGACGGACATGCATGAATCTCAGCCTGATGTTGCCGCCAAGCCATGACGAAACTGTATTCTCCCAAGCTCTAATCAGGCAAGCTCGAGTCTCCGTCGCCAGGGTCCATGTGAACGGAACCCTGCTTTCTTTGCTTTGGCAGCGCGGATTAATTCGAAGACGATCGACAACTGTCAATTGTCTAGGATAGGTTGAATTTGTTCTGGTCTTGGTTCGCAACCAGATGGTTGCTACTTTTGATAAAAATCGTTGTCTTGTGTGAGATAGCAGAAGATTAGGGCTTGACTCGGTCTATCTGAAACATTCGCGGGAGGCTGAAGCACTGTGGTATTGTACAGTAGATGAGATGAATTGAAATTCTGTTCTAGTCTGATATCTAATAACTAATAACTGTATGCAAACATGCGAGCCTCGAATGCCTTTGCCTTTCCCCCTTCCTCAAACGCCGAACAACTTAGTCCCCTCAAGCTCTATAGGAGAGCCGTTTAGTGGACCTTCTTGTTCTTGGATGGGTTTGACACTGGTGCCTCTGGGCCTGGAACAGAGACGGAAGTGCCTGGAATGACAAGGGTTGGGACGGTTGGGGCACCCTCGTTGCCAGCGTTCTCGCAGCGGAAGTAGTTACCAGCAAGTGGCTGACCGACCTGCGCGGCAAGAGCTGGAAGGGAGAAGTTGAAGCGGTTGTTGGTGCCTGGGTCCTGGAACTCTCCGGCGACAGCAGCGGCCGGGGCAACAAAGTTGCGTGGCTGAGGGAACAACCAGATGGTGTAGTCGTGGAAAGTGTCGTTTGGTGGTGGCTGAGGACCGGCGAATGGAGCAAGAGCAGCGCTGCTGTTGTACTCGAAGACACCGGTGGCCAAGTTGTGGGTAACGTTGGTTTGCCACCAGTGGAGACGGGTGGTGCGGTTGGCGCCCAATCCTGGAACAAGGGATGCTTCCTGGGAGGCGTTGAATGGGGTAACGTAGTATGGGATGCTCAAGTCGACCATGAGGAGCATGTACTTGTCAAGGAAGAGACCTGGGGAGAAGACAGATGGGTTGAAGTTGTCTGGGTAAGACTGAGGAAGCTCCTCAGATGGGATGAGGTAGGATCCGTTGAAGGAGACACCAAGAGGCATGATGGTGGATGGAGTGTAGCCGATTGGGGACTGAGCGGCGACAGAGGCGGCCAGGGCGGCGGCCGAGGCCAAGACAGACTTGACGGAAGGCATTGTGGTTGATGGAGGTGGTTGATGGAGGTGGTAGTGGTAGTGGTAGTGGTGTGGAGGTGTGAGGCTGTTGCTTTGGAATGGAAAGATACTTGGCCAGGAGGATGACAGGAGTCTTATATGCCTGTCTTGACATTCTACAATGTCTATTGTCGAGATCTCCCGCTAGTGCGAACCACGGTTGGTGACGAAAGTGGTGCCAATTACTACTGCTGGTCTGTCCATCCACTAGAGCAGCTAAGAAACGCGCAACCGCTCCCATGTGTTCTTTCCAATATGGTTAACGAAGAACGCTTCCAAAGGGTGGAGGGTGGGGCATCAGACTACCGCCGTTCGGCATTTTCCTAACGCCTTTGAAGACCGTGTCTGACTGACAGGTTTGACAAGAGGTCACTCACAGACGTGGCGCCGATTGAACTGTGGTCAGGAGAAATTGGTGGTTTTCGAAAGTGCCTCCGCATTCCTGCTCTGGACCCTAAGGTATAACTTACATTCCAGTCAGGCTAGCCGAGAGCTACTGTACTGTACTTCTCATAGTTTGCACACATTCGTAAGCGTGCGTGCTATAGGATACTGACCGCATCAGGCAGGTCGTAAGAACGATCCGATATAGTCGGTGAGTAGAGCCAGAACGATTCATCAACAATTGGTAAGGTACTGCGGTGGAGACAGAGCTTCGAGACAAGCAAAATGGGGCATTTTTCGAGAAGAATAGGCAACGGGTTGTGCCGTTGAGCCGTGTCCACGATGAATTTGACCTTAGTGCAGGAAACCCCTGTCTGCCCCTGGAAGCGGCAGGAGCACTAAAGCACTTCGCGTGAGGATCGTGGAGAAGCTTGAATACACGAGATTACCTTGCTGCATAGATCACGCGCATATAGAGGCACTGAGATGTCTGAGCCGTGTACGAGAGTACTTCGTGACGACGGCGTGAGGAGAAGAATCAGCAATCCGGAAGTGACGTTTGTTCCGAACGCGAGATCAACGCGAGACGTGATGGTTTCTCGATGGCTTCGACGTTCGACGTTGGAGGCTTCTGTGAAACAGTCTAAGCCTTGAAGAATCCCTCGATCCATTGAGCGTTTGTATTGTAAATTTGGTACCGGTAGGGGATCTGGCGAGCGACTTGATCTCGTAGAACAGAGTGCTTGCACGTGTTGAGGTTCAGGAGAACGTTCAGACCATTACCGAAGTTGCTATACTCGAGTCCGTCGGTCTGGCCCTTGTCTGAAGCTCCATTCAAAGTGGTCGCCGAAGTAAGTTAGAGTGTGTGGAGAGCGGTATACATGTAGATCGGTCCCTGGCGAGTTCTACTGCAACTTGGTTTGCAGATCGAGTAAATTATTGTAGAGATGCTGCGCAACGAGTCCATAGTCCATACTGTCACCCTACGAGAAAGTACATGAGTGTGGCTTCGACGACATCGGTATCTTCGTGCGCAGGGCATGGCAGTTGTCTTGATGTACGAAATGCCGCATAACCGCCGCAGGTGCCGCATCGAGTGCCGCTGATCGTGGTATGCGGAGTCCGGAGGTAGTCAGGCAATAATCCAGTGAAGATTTTGAAACTGCCACGGTCCAGACAATCGGACATGACTCAGTGTGAAGATGCCGAGCTCGGGTCCGATCGCGGCTGAATAAGAACTTAAGAAGTATGACTCGAGTGATCAGCTCGATCGAGTCACTGTTACCTTACTCATGAAGCTGTTAACTTATTTGACTTTGCTATATACCTTACTGTAACGACAACGTTCACTAGCAGTAATAAGTTATCAACATTGGACGTTTCCCTCACGATTAACTTGTTGAATAGTACCTCGGCCTGCTTCTCGTAATCCAGAGGCTGTACCTATGCCGAGCACATATACCGATGCAGTCGCAGGTGGATGTTGCAAGTCTGGGCAAATCTCGCATATCCTGTCCATGGCCGTACGAACGAGATACTTCCCACAATTACACGTTCACGCCAAAGATCAGAGGAGTACATGTGAGTGCCTTGCGGGTGTTAGCACTTGTCCTGGTGAACAGGGGTTGCTCACCTGTCACCATAAAGTTTAGATTTGTGTGGCTACCTAAGTTACTGCGTTCATTGACTGGGAGTCGACATCTCACAAGGCGCTCCGAGGCTCCAAATCCCCTGAAGCCTTGCAGGATGCTTTATTCATTATGGTTGTACTGATCCTGCGATGATCATACATGTATACAGGGTGTGCCGGCCACCGTCAACCTTGTGACCAGGTAGTTCCACGGAAGGTAGGTCGGTGGAGAGGCGTACGTCGCCCTCTTTGACTCCTGTCAGACTCGTAACGTCAACGAAGGTCAGGACGAATGCTCAAAGTTATACGCTCGCTTAAATGCCCTCCGTCAGATACAAATCGACCGTTGTAAGACGGGCCCATAACAAGATGGACAGCACCACTCTTCGGAATTCCCCCATTACATTACATCGGTCTATAGCTCCAGCTTCTTTTCCCTCTGCACTTATCAAGGTCAATAATGCTCGAGCCATCACTTCAACAAATCAGCAACCGGACAAGCACATACAGTATGCTTCACAAGCGTCTCTTCATCTACAATGTTTCTCCCATAGATCATCCAAAGATCTACGAGTGCCGAAATTGTGACCGTTGAAAACGGTTGCTGATCCATGTGCCGGTTGCCCTCTGCCACGCGGCGGCGATGCTTGACTGCGGCCTCTATCTCGTGAGAGTTTACTCTTATTCTAACTTACTTTCAACATCTTGGAATATACTTGTATACTTGGACGCCCTTTCACGATTATGACAGCATGACGCAGCCACTTGGTATGCGTGACCTTGTCAACGACGATGCTGGGAAACCGCTCGTGCCAGTCGCATGGTGTCTGTTCTGTCTCGCATGTGCCATTGTTTGTCTTCGGATATGGACTCGTCTGGTATACCTCAGGAACCGGATAGCGATTCATGACTGGTTGATGGTCTTGGCCATCGTGAGTTCCACCATCCTCAAGAGAGCTATCAGTGCTGACCTCATATCAGATATTCGAATTAGTTCACACGTCGCTCGTCACAGCAGCGAGGACTCACGGCCTCGGTCAACATGTTTATGATCTGTCTCAGGGCCAAGCAGTCAAGACTGCGGAATACATCATCGGCCTCGAGGGTTTTGGACTCTTTGCTGGTTACTTCGCCCGAATGTCCTTCGCCACGTTCCTCCTCGAAGTCATCGGTGTCACGGCCATGCCCCAGCGATACACTCTCATCATGCTGGTCACTCTCAACACCATCACCAACCTCGTCACCTTCATCCAGATCTACACCCAATGCGGCACACACATCTGGGCGCTAACATCCCTGGACCCCTCAGCGGCTCTGAAGTACTGCACACCAGTCCACGTCCAAGTAGTCTTCACATACGTCAACTCGTCCAGCAACACCTTCACAGACGTCGCCCTGACCGCAGTCGTCCTATCCATAGTCTGGACCCTAACACTACCCTGGAAGACAAAATTCGCCCTCTACACCCTACTGACATTCTCCTACTTCGCCATCGCCTCCTCGATCGCAACCGCAGTCAACGTGAAGCGCCTCGCCGAGAGCAAAGATTTCACCTACCACTTCGCGCCGCTGGAAGACTGCCTGATCGCCGAGAACGACATCGTCATCATCGCCGCCTCGATGCCCATGCTGCGCGTCCTCTGGAACGGGCGGCACCCGACGTCGACGCACCCTTCGTCCTCCGCCTTCGACGACGCGTCGCGCATGGGATCTATTTCCAGCGCGCTGAATCGCAGCAGACGACGGGATACTGCAACGCTTAGCATGCATTTGCAGGAGCAGGACGAGGAGAAGGGCCTATGCGTGATACCCGAGTTGGCTACGCATGGTCTTGTGCCGTCGCTCACGGCGGAGAGCGAGAGGTTCAAGGGCCCGGGCGTGTCGGTCAAGTCGTCTGTGGGATCGGCGGAGCACGCGAGAGTGCCGGAGAGCTTGACGAGTGGTGAGCAGTAGGAGTGCCTGCAGTTGGATACAGCGACACTTGCATTTATTGTAGCCTGTGGTTTGATACCCCATTTGTTGTACTATTTAGCGACATTTTTGCATTGGGAAGGATATAAACTGAAACTTTTTTAATGTATCATAGAATATAGATTATTTCGATCACGGTCTAGGAACGAGTTGGTTTGACAGAGGCGTAAAAGAGGTTTCACGTATTTTCATTTCCACAGCTAGTTGTTTGTGTACATTAGAAGACGACAACGACGCCTACTTCAACCCGTCTATGAGTATCCGACTGCGTCCCAGCTAGGCAGCTTCATGGTTCCATGCAGCTGCAAGTGCTTGTGCATGTCGTACGCGTTCCAGAGCAAGTGTGGCTGGTGGCCCCAGCCCTTCTTCAAGCACTCGTACTCGGCGCGGTCGAGGTAGTCGGTCAAAATCGGCTTGTAGTCGGGGTGTGCGCACTGCTTGATGATCTCGCGCGCTCTCTCGGTTGGAGCCATGCCGGTGACGCAGGCGAGTCCCTGCTCGGTGACCACGACGTCCAAGTCGTGCTCGGTCTGGTCGACGTGGGTAACCTGTGGGATGTGTCAGTAAAAGATGGTCAATGGGTCAGATGGGATGTGGTACCTTTGGCACGATACACGAGACACCGGTTGGGTCTGTCTTGGATGGGCGAGTCGATGGGGTGTGCATGATGGAGTACTTGGCACTACGCAAGAAGTCGGCGGAACCACCGAGACCGTTAAGCATACGGGAGCCATTGACACAAGTGCTGTTGGCGTGGGCGTAGATGTCGACCTCAACAGGTGTGTTCATACCAATGACACCGAGACGGCGAATGATTTCAGGAGAGTTCGAGACTTGCTGCGAGCGGAGGAGAAGCTTCGGGTGGTACTGCTCCCAGTTGTCGTAGAAGCGCTTGAAACCGCCTGGGGAGAATCTGATGGATGTAGCAGTCGCGAAGTCCAAGTTTCCAGAGTCGAAGAGGTCAAGGAAAGAATCCTGGAGGACTTCGGTCCAGACCTTGAGGTTCTTGAAGTTGGCTCCTCCACCAGCGAGACCACCAATGACGGCGTTGGCAATGTTGCCAATACCGGACTGGAGTGGGAGCAAGTTAGGTGGAAGGCGGCCTTGGGAAACCTCGTGCTCGAGGAATTGAACCAGGTTTCCGGCGATCTGCTTGCTGTTCTCATCCGGAGGAGAGTTGTCTTGTGTTTGGTCGGCGTAGTCGGACTCAACCACAGCTACGACACGCTCTGGATCGATTGGAATGTGAGGAGTACCGATGCGGTCTTCTGGCGACATGATCAGGTATGGTTTCCTTCGAGGTGGGAGGTCGGTCATTGTGATATCGTGAAGACCAGTGAGATCGGGCGAGGCGGTGTTGATTTCGATGATGATCTTGTCGGCCATCTGGCAGATTTCTGGAGATGCTCCGACACTTGCGCCGCAAATGATACCACCGTCCTCTGTGATGGCACTAGCCTGCTTGGATCAGCGACAGTTCTCCATACCGTTAATCTGTGTTGTGCCCACCTCAATTACAGCAACGTCAATCTTGTTCTCGGCCCCTTGTTTCTTGTTCTTGGTATAGAATCCGTACATCAGGTCCATAGGAAACATGCTCAGATGTTTGTCGAAGAACTTGATGTTTCCGTTGTTGATACCCTTTGCGATCTCCTTTCCGACTTGATGAGGAGCTCTGCGCTCGATCATGTTCAGCTTGGCCCATCTGTTCTCGGTCTCTGCGCCAGATGAGGCTCCGACGAAAAGATTGTACTTGAGCTTTCCCTGAAGGCCGTTCTTCTCGACATGGTCGGCAAGTGCGGTAGGTACCTTCCTGTAGCATGGTCAGGAGCTGATTCGGGTCGAGGCATTGTCATACTGACTTTGGGTATCCAACACCAGTGAAGCCACTCCAGCCAATGTATGTATCGTTAGGGAAGTATTTGATGCAGTCTTCAGCGGTGGTGACCTTCTTGAGGTAGCTAGGACGCTTGCAACGCGCCTTGAGAGCAGCCGAGACAGACATGCTGGGCTCTCAATTGGATGATACAGGTATGGAGAAGCAAACGAGGGGACGTGGAAGGGAGAAAGATGCCTGTAGGCCACACAAGGAGCTCGTCTGACCACCAATTGCTAAACGGCTCGAGTTCTGGATGAATGGAACCTACAATTAACCTTGGTAAACGACGGTCGAGTCAGATCGACACATACAGTAGATCGGATCCATCAAAAATACGCATGATGATAAGGCCGTGGTGCCCACTTTTTTATTGGAGCTGTTCAATATGACGTTGAAGCGGACATCTGTAAAGCACACGGGCGGCCAGCACAACGGGACGGAGCTTTGGAGTGGTTAACCCAGCCGGCCCGCATTCACATCACCTTCCACCGGTCACGCCGACTCCGAGACATAACATATTGCCATGTTTGATGTGCACAACTATCTGTGGATGAACAATTTCTGCTATACAGACGTGACAAAACGTGGTATAACGCTACGCAACGAACCATCCATTGGCCGAGCCCTGGCCACATCTCGGAGTTCCTGATACATACTTCTGTAGCAACAACTGCACTATTCACAGAACCGACCGCTACAACAGCTGCAGCCCCTTGATTTACCTGTACGCCGCGTCTGAGTTGTTGTCGCTGCTGTTGGCTTTCTCCTTTTCCGTAGCAACGCCGTCGAGCACTTGGGTCTCGCTGATAGGACCCACGTAGAAGCGGCGTCCTGAGATGACCCACCAGACCGCAGAGAAGAGCAGAATGGCTGCAAGAATGACAACGGCGTAGTTCATCTGTGACATCGTTAGCAACTTCTCTATATGACTGCCGAGCTAGAGACTTCAAACTTACGTTATCAGCAGTGACTGGGTAAGCAGTTGGGAACAAGAAGATGATCGAAACAAAGGCGGTCCAAGTACAAGCCCAGATGTTGACAGCCGTGCTGAACTTGCCCATGTGCCAGGGACCAGGCTGGAAGCGGCCGCCCAAAAGCTTGCATACAATCGGAATACAGTAAGACCAATCGAGAGCAATGGCGCAGACGTTGAAGATGGCGGCAATGGCGATGTATGATCCGAGAGCGATGAGGTTGATAGCTGCACACCAAAAGACAGAGAACCACACAGCGATGATCGGGGTGTCGGTGCGTGGGTCGATGACCTTCCAGTACTTGGAGCCTGGCAGGAGACGGTCGCGAGAGAATGCAAAAACGGTACGTGCAAGGGCCTGGATGGCGACGATGCAGAGAGAGTTAAGGATGATGAAGGCGCAGACCGCGTACACAATGGCACCAGTGCGTCCAAGGTTGTTGTAGAAGATCTGAATGACCGGCTGCTCGAGAGAGCTGGCGAGGGCTTCTGCTGGGTCACCCATAACAAAGGCAAGCACGATGGTGAACAGCCAACCGACAACATAGGTCAAGGCCATAGCGATGAAAATGGCCCATGGAGCCTTGGTTTCTGGCTTATCAATCTCCTCGGTGATATGAGCCGTAGCGTCGTAGTCGGTCATGGTCCAGGAGACGGAAAGGAAACCGAACAGAAACGACCACCCAACAGGGGTCCAGCCGGACTCGGAGTCAACGTAGGTGAAGACGTACGAGCCAGTGTGACGGTCGGGGCACATGGCGAGCAGAGCGATGGAGCAGGTCAAGATAACCAGACCGTGGAAAACGATGTAGCTGGTGGTGATCCTGGCGAGCCATTTCGTTGGGAAGGAGTTGATGACACCGTGAAAGATGGTCAGACCTGCCTGGACAGCCACCGTGTGGCCAGTGGTTGGAGTGTACGAGCCGTTGCTACCGAGAGAGACAGCGGCCAGAAGAATCTGAGCAGCACCATACTCGCTAGAAGCAACACCTGCGACTTGTCCAAGGAGATTGAGCCAACCAACGACCCAAGAAATCGATGGGACCCATGTTGGGTGGATGAGCCGCGAAACGGTGAAGTAGAGACCACCACACGTTGGGTATGCCGAGACCAGCTCAGAGACAGACGCGGCAATGCACATGCATCCTGCTCCGGAGATCAACCAACACCATACCGCTGAAGATCCTCCTCCTGCTGATAGTGGGTATGAGAACGTGGTAGTGATTGTTGCAAAGCAACCAGAAATGGAGGCCGCGAAGGACAAGGTAGCAAAGAAGCCGAATTCGCGCTTGAAGACCTTGACAATATGTTAGCATTCACGGGCACGAGGGGTCTGTTGCGTTGGGAAGTCGCTTTGGCAGTCGGGTAGGCGCTCTGGAGTTGTCCTTGAGATGCGTCGGAAAGGTAAAGGTGGTAGTCGCATAGGACAGTTCGATGATTTGTTGCCGTGGAATCTCCTGTAGTGTCGCTATGGCTGAACATAGTGTAGCTGCATTGGTGTTTTTGTCGCTATGGCTGCGGTACGGATTGAGGAGGTACAGGCAGGTATTGTAGATGTCGCTGTGGTCGTGGCATTACACACACAATCGCAGTATGGTCGCTTGGGAAGATGGTCGCTTTGGCTGTGTTGTGTCGCTTTGGCTCACAGGAGAGCATGTCGCGTGCTGCTTGAGGGCTGAAGGCGGGGGCATACATGCGGAATCGTACGGTTCGCATAATGACACAGTACCAGGACCGATCAGAGAGATTGTAGCCGTCTGATCACACTGTATTGCTGTTGATGATGATGTCGAAAGCCAGAGGCCGTCGACGGACTTGCCATTCTCTGTAAACAATAATGAAAAGGATGAGTATATACCGGTTTGTATCCAAACTGCGCCAAAGCCTGATTCTCCGAAGAGAGATCAGACAGCTCGACGACACCACCACCGGGACCCAGCTCAACCGCGGAGGGCTTGCGTTCCCGGGGAGCATAAGACTCGGCCTGGTAGCCTGATACTTGTGCTTCCGCCATTACTAGATACTGTGAAGCGGGTGCTCGCAGTCAGATCAAAAAGAAGTATTATCGCTTGCGCTCAGGTGACTTTATGGCAAATAGAAAGAAAGAGTCGAGAGAGAGTAGAACAAGTGAGATTAGGGCAAGGTTAGAAAAATGTCAGAGCGGATAGATTACAGTATATGTACTGTGGCACCATACGATTCATCTGTTTCTTCGTACTACGCAACGCATACGCCAGATTTTCAGAGACTGTCCAGTAAACGACAGGGACGCGAGAATAGCGGAGCCGCTGCAGGGCTCCGGTGTGAAGCAGTTAAAGTATCCCATGATGCTGACCCGAGTTCTCGCAGCCATTGCCAGCCGATGTCGTGAACGGTCGAAGATTGGCGAGCTGATGAAGGGCCGAGCTCGCGCGAGAAACTTTGCATGTGGCTGATTTGGAAGCCAAGAGTACGGTTCACCACCGGTTGAGTGACCCCACTCGATAAAGGCTAAACATCCTCTCTCCATCTCATTGGTCTCAAATGATGTGCTTGCTGATTCTTGACGTAGCCTCGCGTTGGATCTCTGATGGAAATGATGATAGAAAGGTCTTGAATGTGATCAACCCTTGGATGCCATTGTTCTTTTACCAGAATGAGAGAATGCAGGAGTGGTAATCCCATTTCACGACCAAGATAATTTGGCGACATTTCCGGCAATGTGTCTGTCACAGCAGCACGAGCAGAAGTCTCCTCGTAGGTAGCAGTTTCGGTGTGCCCCGCCGCGGAGTACGCTCCACTCGCATCGCAGCTCGCTTCTGTCGGCATGGTCCGACCAATATTCCATCCGTGAATTGCAGATCGACCAATAGAAGACATGATATAATACCAATGCGGTGCCGCTATAGGCCCGATTATGGTCGATTTGTGCACCGTGTATGTGTTAAAAAAATATTCACGTCGTTTGCGGACAGAATCAAGTGTTTGCAAGGTATTCACTCCAGAAGATGCTATAGCGAACGCGGCGCAATTGGCAGTTCCGTGCGGTCAACCGCATGGGAAGTCTCGTTTTCTCTCGTCTCCATTCGTTCAACGACTCTGCGGGTGGAACCTTGGACATTTGACTTCGGACGAGAGCCATGGTTATTAGGTCGGTGCACGCCATTACGACCGCTGTGTCTCATCGATGTATCTGTGAGATGTCGAGAATGATGTTCGTGACATGTCCAGAAGGCCCTTCACTGCTGTTGATGTCTAGTCCAGCAGACATTTCATTTGTCCCAGTTTAGTTGGTCAACCTCAAGAATCCAAAGGTAAGATTGACCAACATCCCGCTGAGCACTGCAATCTGTCTGCGCCGGCTCCAGACACCCTCCTCCCGCATCAGCCAGCATACAGCGGCAATTGGCCAGAAGAACCCCATGATGTTCCCCCACAGCATATCTTCGAGTCCGCCATCTTCGGCACCAAACGATCCATCTCCATCACCACCACCTGCTGCAGGTCCACTACCCGAGGCATCATTGTCAAGCCATCTATCTTCCAATGCTCGAAGATCGTCTCCTGTAGGCATCGTGTCCGGGGTGTGCGTGTGTGCTTGTATCGCGAGGAACTGAGTGCGAAGGGTAGCTACTTCTGCCTGACTGAAACCTGCATTGAGCAGGCGATCGAAGCCTCGTGGCCCAGCCGTGGTCCTTGACGATGTGTCACCCTGACGTGGCACTGCCTCTGCTGCCTGCTTTGTTTTGCTCAAAAGTGCTACATCCGCCTCTTCTGCCGCAGTCGCTTCGGCTTCCAGCTCCTCTGTGGTCAAGGCATCTCCGACCGAGCAGTGAACATAGACTCGCGCATTGGATTGAGGACCTGGTGAGGAGGATCTGAGGGGTGCCTTGCCTTTGTCATTCGGCTCGGTCTTGGCCTGCTGCCTTGGGGGTGGTGGAGGGATGTTGATTGACTTGGCGATCGCGTTTGCGTCTGCGAGTACGCGACCAGCCGAAATCAGACGTAGTCGATGCGCAGCCGTCTCTGATGGCAGATGTATGCGAATCTTCTGCTTGAGCGATAGGGCCGAGGTGTAATTCGGTGTCGCGATCGTTATTACAAGATCCGGTGCCGATGTTGTGAACCGTATGACCAGATCCACGGCTGTATCTGCTGGAGTGGACTGAGAAGCCATACTGCCGTGTCGCGTCTGCGTGACGCAGTGGTAGAGGTTTTGATGGAGGGGTAGTAATATATGGTAGCCTGCGATGACAGGCGCGGTGTCAGACGTTCTACATCTTCAGCAGTCCATTGCCATCAATCCTCCGGTGAAGAAAGACCTCCAGTAGTCCGGCTGTTACACACGTCCTATAGAGATGCTGATGAATGGTCAAATTGACTCTTGCGGAGCACTGAATGTGCCTGGAAGGGAAGCCCACCCCGGCAAACGGACACCTCGGGATGCTCAAACGTCATGGCAAATCATGCGCCTGACACCACAGCAATTATCCACGAATATATCCGAGAATCAATCATTTGGTCGAGTAGAACTACCACTAACTATCCTCTCGTTCCGAATCAATATCTTCATCAAGACCGCGTCACAACCGCCAACATGCCCGTCGTACATATCGTTCTCTTCGAGTTCAAGCCGACGCTGAGTCGCGAGACCATTGTCGATGTAAGTAAAGTGAGCTCGCATTACAGGAGGAATTGGCTGATATGGAAAAGGCTTGTCAAAAGATGCTTGATCTATCGAACAAGTGCATGCATCCACAAACGAACAAACCATATGTCAAATCACATGGCGGAGGTCGGGACAACAGTCCAGAAGGACATCAAGTAGTGATTGCCCCTATGTTTCGTCCTGAGACGGATTATAGCACATGCTGACCATTGTGCAGGGCGGCTTCACACATGGATTTGTCTTCGAGTTTGAGAACGACGAGGACAGAGACTATTACCTTACCAAAGACAAGGTGCACCTCGAGTTTGTGAGCCACATCGGGGACCTGGTACAGAACATCCGCGTGGTGGACTTTGTGCCAGGTGTTTTATGAGGATGATCGGTCACAGAATGACCGTATGCATATATCGGCATTGTCTATACACAGCCCAAATGCAACGCTTGAACGCCTCCGATGCATGATGCCGGTAAAATGACTCCGCTTCCTACCAATTGCTCGATACGTCTGCGAGACTATGAGATGCTGAACGACTCGCCACAACCACATTGTTCAGCTAGAGGATATTAGTACTTTGTCCTTAATCTGTGCATCATGAAGAACTCACTGATGTTTGGGTTCTTGAAGATGAACCTCTCATTAAGCTTGTCCTCGATCCAGTCCATCTCACTGCCAATAATACTGAAGAGAGCCTTGCTGTCGATCAACACCTTGACACCGTCCTGCTCTACTGCCTCGTCAAAAGCGCCCGGCTTGTCCACATACTCCAAGTGATACGCAAGTCCAGAGCAGCCTCGGTTCTTAACCCCGACACGGATCAGCTTTGGTTCTGGCTGATCCAGAAGGTTACGCAGTTGCTCTACGGCCTTTGCCGACAAGTTCATGGCAGCCTTTCGTGGACGCAGCTTGCTCTTCTTTGGCTTTGATGGTACAGGCTCCGATGGTGCAGTGGTCGAGGCAGCAGCTTTCGCCTGCGTCGGTATCGATTTCTGTGCCTCTCCTTCTCTTAGACTTGCAGCACCCTGTAAATCCTGTGACGACATCTTCTCTTGCGACTGTGCTCCCGACCGATCTACTCCCGAAAGCCCTCCTGCTATCGATGTGTCCGGAATCCCAGCGTTTCGCGGCGGCGGCATTTCTGGCTCCAGTGTTTGCGGTCTGTACGCAGTGGCAGTCTGTAGCTGCCTCTTCGATGACTGACGAAAGCTGCTGAAAGAAGAGAACGGTCTTAGACATTGCGTGCATCTTGCTGATGGAGTGGCTGTTGAGGCGAAGCGAAACATGCTAGACAGCGCGGAGCTGCCTGTTCTTGAAAGTGACATCTGCGAAAGTGTGCGAATGAATACCGAATGGGTCGTCAAATTGAGTATTGTCCAGGTGCGATGAATGTTAGACAGCGTGAGGTGACATAGGTTTAGATGAAGTGACTGGAGTCTTTGAAATCATTCTCGGTATGACGATTGATATTACCGCGACGCCGATTGGAGGAAATGATGGCGGTGCAAGCTGTCAAGCCACATCCCGAATTCTCCAGCCACAACTGCAATTTGTGTCCGGACGACCTGAGAGCAAGTCGTACTACTGTACTCATTCCCACGACCATATTCCTTACAGAGAAACCATTCCACCATCACGAACTTGTGGCATCTTGCAGCCGACTAATTCGTGTTGTCTTCGCGCACGATCTAAACGCCACAATGTTTGCTACTAGGTGCCCGCACGCACAGCGACTACAGACCTTCAGATCATTCTCATCTTCAGCGCCCCAGAAATACAAGAGCCAAAGAGCCAAACTTGCGCAAGAGAACAAAGACAACACGCCTTACCCCTACGGTCCCTCATTATTGTACAAACAATCGAACGAAGGTTTATATGGCGGACAGAGGGTGCAATTCGGCAACAATGTATCAGAAAGGACCGAGATCAAGACGAGGCGAAACTGGCACCCAAATGTACAACGCAAGACACTGTACTCGGTCGCGCTGGGTCGACGGATCAAAGTACGAGTGAGCACAAGGGTTCTGCGCACAATCGACAAGGTCGGAGGTCTTGACGAGTATCTGCTCGGGGATAAGACGTCACGCATAAAAGATCTCGGCATGAAGGGCTGGCATTTGAGATGTATGGTTCTGGCACAACCCGAGATACAGGAGAGAATGAACCGTCAAAGAGCGGAGTATGGTCTTCCGCAGGTCGACTACAGCGAGTTGAATCTCCTAAGTCAGACTACCGACGTGCAGACGTCTGTTGCTGGCCTGAAGGACGAAGGCGGCGAGTTCGAGGTTGAAGCCGACCAGGCCGATGAGATGATGGATGCGGAAGCGGAAGCGGAAGCGGAAGCGGAGGAGGGCACAACAGGGAACGAGACCTTTGACGACAAAGTCCGCAAAGCGAACGAGGCCAACTGGAAGGACGGCATGCTAAGGGCCTGATCGCAATCAATGCACTACACATACGACTCTGGGTCATCAGCTCGACTGTGCCATGTCATATATACCCTTTCTCCAATTCTGCCAAACAATTCGCTATTATAAATATGGGCATGATGCATCTATCACCATCAAATCTAACTCTGAATGCGGCGAATGCGTGGATGGTATACGACCTTTTGTATCGCAATGTCGCGTTATGCACTAGACGCAATGCATAGCAATGCAGGACATTTTTCCATATCCACGCAATACAGGTAGTGATAGTGAAGTCCTATGCTCGCATGTGGAATCTATTGTGCACGCGACCTCCTTCCCAAGAGGTCGAGCATCATCTGGCGTCACAGACGCTCGGGCCCATCCAGCAATGGGATCCAAGCTCTGTACCTACCTAGTAGATCAGGCAGTAACTTGTTACCTTCTCTTCGACATTGCACCTTCGATCGACTATCGAACCGCGTCTCACCATTATGCCTCGCGGTCAGGAGCCCTTACTGGCACGCAGCGCGGACGACAATGCATCTCTCGAATCCTCAACTCAAGCCGAGGAGGAAGACGCCCTCCTCAGCGGTCAATCATCAAATCAGCCATCTCGCGCACAGAGATGGCGTGAGATTGGCGCATTCGCGTGGGCCTTTGCTGCCACTATCGCCGTCATTGTGCTCGCGGTCCTCTTCCAGCACAGCCAAGCGGTCAACAATGAGCGCAAGAACATTGGCTCCGACGGACGACCATCCGGGAAGCGCAACCTCATCTTCATGGTCTCGGACGGTATGGGACCGAGCAGTCTGTCGCTTACCAGGGGATATCGCCAATTCGTAGAGGGATTACCCTTCAGCGATACGTTGGGAATCGACAAGCAATTGATCGGGCAGAGCAGAACCAGGAGCTCGAGCTCGCTGGTGACGGACTCAGCGGCAGGTGCAACAGCGTTTAGTTGCGGGCTCAAGAGTTACAATGGTGCTATCTCTGTTTTGCCGGATGGAATGCCTTGCGGTAGTGTCATGGAGGCTGCGAAGAGGGCCGGATACATGACTGGACTGGTGGTGACGACGAGTATCACGGACGCTACGCCGGCTTGCTTTGCTAGTCACGTCAGGACAAGGGCTATGGAGGACAATATCGCGGAGCAGTTGGTGGGCAATGGTCCACTGGGAAGGAACGTGGATCTGATTCTGGGAGGTGGTCTCTGTCACTTTCAGCCCAACAGCACGACCGGTAGCTGCAGACACGATGACAAGGATATTGTCGCTATGGCGGAAGAGAAGGGCTGGAACTACGTCGACAACCGGAAAGACTTTGACGGGCTCACTTTTGGTAGCTCGGTTGAACTGCCGCTGTTGGGCTTGTTCGCCAAGTACGACATCCCATTCGAACTTGACAGAAGGAACCAGGACGATGTGTATCCCTCGCTCGACGAGATGACGGATCTGGCCATCAGAGCCCTTAGCGATGCGACTAGAGATTCGGATCAGGGTTTCTTCCTCATGATCGAAGGCAGCCGCATCGATCATGCTGGCCATATCAACGACCCTGCTGCTCAGGTCCACGAAGTCCTCGCGTATGACAAGGCTATGTCGACTGTTCTGGAGTTCTTGGACGATGATCACACACCTGGTCTAATGGTAGCCACCTCTGATCACGAGACTGGCGGTCTGGCGGTTGCTCGTCAAATTAGCGAGACCTATCCCGATTACCTCTGGTACCCTCAAGTTCTGGCCAATGTGACCGTCTCCGCGGAGTCGGTTGCCCGCTACTACATTCACCACATTCTAGGCAGTTCGGCTCTTCTTGAGCAAGACGCATCATGGAATGTCGAACATCTGCCTAGCATCACCATCAGCTCGTCAATGGATAAGAAGACTGTCAGGGAGCAACTTCAGGAGCGCATCTCGGAATCGTTCTCATTCGACGCTAATGACTTGGAAATTGATCTTCTGGTCAAGCACCCGATCTACAGCGTCTGGATCCTGGCGACCATGATATCTATGCGCGCTCAGATCGGATGGTCGACTCACGGTCACAGTGCCGCTGATGTCAACATCTATGCGTCTTCTCAACACCTTGCTAGAAGACTGAGAGGCAACCACGAGAACATTGAGGTCGGTCAGTTTCTGCGATGGTGGCTCGATGTAGAGGACGGTGTAAAGGATGTGACTGCGGAGCTGCAGGACAAACTGGGCAAACAATGGTTGAGTGATGTCGAAGAAACCGAGGCGCCAAAGAAGGTGGGTGGGCAGGCTGCGAAGGCGTATGATGAGATATCGAAGCAGCTTCAGCGCGCGTACGATGGAAGGCCATACGTCGAGTTGTAATAAGATGGAGATATAGATATGTAATAACCCATATAGAAGGCGGCTACACTACGCCTCGAAACGCATCAATTCACCCGAGCCGCTTCTCGTCCAATTCGTCTTGCTAGCCCGCGTCTTTGAGGTGTTGCGCACAAGTGGTCATCGAAGACCGTACGACCAA
>Ga0268246_10000282_pt1 | contig 26060 bp, 29 predicted proteins | sample AgamicOrSfe_FD_200242 | JGI IMG/M metagenome (GOLD analysis project Ga0268246, IMG submission 200242) | Agave microbial communities from Guanajuato, Mexico - Or.Sf.e (v2) (version 2) | ecosystem: Host-associated > Plants > Phyllosphere > Phylloplane/Leaf | place: Guanajuato, Mexico | collected...
GCAATATGTTCTTGAGATGAGTGTCAAACATCTTCACGAAAAACTCAATGATGAGCGCTCCATGCCGTATCGTAAGTGTTTGCAGTGACGTCAAGGAAGCAAGACTTCCAATTTGCTGCAAGTGTCCGGGGTCATCATAATCCCATTCGAACATGGTAAGGTTTGTGCCATCTTGTCGCAACACGTCACCAATGCCAGAGTGAGTGATAGGATGCCAATAGATTGTTTCCGGCCGACACACAGCCAAGTCTTTTCGATGGATAGACAGTGCCTTGAGGCGTGGACAAGTCTTCAACAGAGTGACGAGTCCAGAAGCATCGAGCCATGACTCCTCCAGACATAAGTACTCTATCGTTGACTGCACTGCAGGATTAGATCGAAAGTCGTGCCAGAGAGCAAATCTCCGAAGGGTAAGACGTCGAAGAGATGGTAGCATCAGAATATCGTACACATTTTCGAACGTCTGATAATAGGGGTCTGGATCTTCCGGAGAGTTGAACTGGACGTGAACCTCAAACAGTTGCTGCAACAAGCGAGAGCCAGGACTTCTGGCTCCGCGAATGACCTTATTCGGCAAACTGTCCTTGAACTCCTTGAAGTCTTCTTCATCGTCATACGAACTGTGCGTCAAACTCTGAGGAGGCATATCGCCTGTATGCGTCTTCCAGATTCGAAGATTCTCACACAGGCACAATAGCATAGCAGTTTCGGCATCATCGTATCCATCCCGTAATCCATCGTACAAATGTTGCTTGAGCTTATCAGGAATGTCGAGGGAGATTAGAGATGTGCAGAGCTGCAATGACGGTCCTGGTCGCGTGTAAGGATGCCAACGATCTGCAGGCTGATGTTGTTCTCGAGGCAGATTTTCAACCATCTCTGTGTGAAATTCGTGGATCAATAGAGCCTGTTTTGGCTGTTCCATGAAGCATTCAAGGACTCTGAGCGGCGTGATGGGACCTCTGTGGTCGCAGCCGAATTTGTGATACACATGCGGCAATGCGAGTGCATAGAAAGCTCGACATGCCACTCCAAACTTGAGCAGTGTGGTGGATCTTTCGAGGTTGAGTACTCCTGTGAACTCATGATTGGGTGTGCCGTCAAGGTCGAGTAGCAGATAGCCGAAGATGAGGTCGATGAGCTCGGGTGGTAGCCGCGCCATGACGATGGTTCTTATTGTTGTTGTGTTGATGGAAGAGTGAGATGAAGTTGAGGTGAAAGAAGAGAATGAGTCAGCCGTAGCAGGGTACGACGTCATTGAGTTTGTGCTGTTTTTGTTCTCATCAAATAGCAGCTAAGCACCAGCTGGCGGCATGCGCGCTCATGTCCTCGCACTGGAATGATGAGGTTCAGCTTGTGGCGAGGGTTCAGCTTTCGGCGAGAATTGGTCATAGCTGGGACAATCATATTGAGCGGCAAAGACATGATCATACACGCGACAGCATAACTATCTGCTCTCTTGCATATTGTAGCTCTTCTTCAGCGTCTATGTCTACCTAATGCCAATGTCCTCGCCTGTCCATCCATCTTGTATATCTTTGACGCCATCACCTCGCCGTGTCTTGACCTTGATGCACGTCTCATTGTGTACAAGGTCGCGGCCCCCTGCCTTATCACTGCCTCTGCCTCTTGATCATCTGTTTGTGGTATACGCAACTGGTGCCATGTGGTGACAGGGATCTTGGCTTGCAGAACGCATTGACATGGACGACTCTTGACGATGGGGCATTTCAAGGCATGGTACACCTCTCTCCAATCTTGCATACGGAAATATTGCACCTTTGCGTCGACGAGCCGAGCTGATCTGGGGGCCTCCCGGTAGAGCCAGTTCGGACTGATACTGAATCATCATTCAAGGCAATTGCGCTGGGACCTTGGACAGGATGCGGACGATGCGCACAGAACGGGCAGGCAGGGACTCTTCGGGCGGAGGTGCGCGGCAGCTACATCTCTGCGCAAGATGTACAACGATGCCGCAGTTTGAGGACAGTGAGGTCGCAAAGGGCAGTGACAAAGAAGATGATGAAGCGGATGGTACGAGGTCAACAAAGACAAAGTGGAAAGGTCAAGGTGTTCTCTACCGACGTGTCCGAACGCGAGGTGTCCTTTCTGAGCTCTCTTGAAACTTCAGGGCTGTGTTCTCATCCACAAGTCGTCCAAAGCCAAGCTCACTCCCAAGACATCACCAAGCCGGCGATACTCTTCCACTCATAATCGCTCGTTCACGCACGTGTAGCCATGAAGCCCTCCGATATGCTGCTCGCATCTCTTACTTTGCATCTCGAACTTCTCATCCTCTTCTGCCTCACAGTCTGATCTGTATATCAACCTCCTTACAATCCTGCCAAGTTCATAGCCAAGTGCCGTTGTTCCTTGTCTCCTCCATCCATGCCTCGATTCGCAACAATGTGTGAAAAGCCTAAGACGCTACATGCTTCTCGAGCTGTGAACCTGACGAAAGCGTTCTGGGCGTGATTTGGCATTCTCAGGCTGTGCAAGCTTGTTCTTGCGAATCAGAAGAAAGCAGAAGACAACGTGCTGAGCAACGAGACGTGAAGATGTGAAAAACCGAAGAGGTCACTGGCGAAGATAGACAACTGATGGCAATGCCTAGCTTCGATGGTGCGTGATTCGCATGGTCGAGATGACTTTGGTTCGGAAATTCCACCACGAAGCAGTTCATGGCCTTGAGCTCTGCGGAAGCTGCCCAGAGTTAAGGCGCAGTGTTGATTCAGTGATGGTGTATATATCTTGAATCTTTTCACCTTGTCATGCTCTTCTTTGCTTTACACAAAAGAAATCCATCTTTCCTCCGGCGACAACACCTTGCCACAAGAAGCACTCCATCTTTCTCGAATTGTAGTGCTCTGTTACCAATCAAGATGGTTCTCGACCAGTACACCTACATCTTTGCCATTGGCACATTCTTTGCTTTGCTGGATGCTTACAACAATGGAGCTAGTACGTCTCATCGCTTTTCAAAGATGTCAACACACAAATGCAGCACGAGCTGACACCGGTCCCCTTAGACGATGTCGCCAACGCCTGGGCCACCTCCGTCTCCTCCCGTTCCATCACATATCGTCAAGCAATGGTACTGGGCACCATCTTCGAGATGCTCGGAGCCATTCTAGTTGGAGCCCGAACTGCAGACACTATCAAGAATAGCATCATCCCTGTTGCAGCTTTCCAAGGCAACGCTGGTGTGCAAATGTTGGCTTTCACTGTTGCACTTGCAGCTGCTGTAAGTGGAATGAGATACATGGATGTGGAAGGGGTGAAGAATAACTACTAATCATGGGTCCTCATACTAGTCGTCTTGGGTCATGTGGTGTACTCGTAAGTGCCTCAAAACGTCGCAGAGATGCTGGTCAGAAATACTAACATTACCTTCAAGGCCATTCTGCTCACGTTTCGTCGACATACTCCCTCATTTCTGCCGTTGCTGGTGTCGGTGTCGCCACTGTTGGTGCTAAGAAAGTCCAATGGGGATGGAATGGAGGAAAAGGCATGGGTGTAAGTATTTGCCACATTTCCATCCAACCACGTTTACTGAAATCATAATAGGCCATCTTCTCCGGTCTCGCTCTTGCGCCCCTCTGCGCCGCTGGCTTCGCCTCCTCCATCTTCCTGCTGATTAAGCTCGTTGTCCACATGCGCCGGAATCCTATCCCCTGGGCTATCTACACTTCGCCATTCTTCTTCCTCATTGCCGGCACCATCTGCACACTTTCCATCGTGTACAAGGGATCGCCCAAACTTGGTCTCAACAAGAAGCCCCCAGGCTATATTGTAGCACTCACTCTTGGTGTTGGAGGCAGTCTTTGCGTCCTTGCCGCCATATTCTTCGTGCCGTTTGTTCACGCTAAGGTCATCAAGAAGGACAACACTCTCAGATGGTATCACATCTTCATGGGTGAGGTTCTCCTGCAATGTATTATTCGTCATCCAGGCTAATTTCAACCCACAGGTCCCCTTCTCTGGAAGCGTCCCGCCCCCGAAGGTGCCGAAATGGCAAACGTCCGCAACTACGCCGTCGTCCAAGATGACAAAGATCCCGAACTCTCCATCCGCTCCGGCGCTTCCAACAACGAAGACCGCGACTCCAGCCCCGACAACAAGCACGACTTCACCTCCGACAATGCGCACAAGCCCGGCTTTCAAGCCACCTCTATCCCACTCGACCCCGAAGCCCGCCGTCCTCAATACACCACCAAAGAGCTCATGGCACAAGGTGAAGAGCGTCTCCACGCCAAGCTCCGCACCAATAAGGGTCCTCTCGGATGGGCGATGCGTCTTCTTCACAACAACCCCATGGGTCCTGGACAAATCTACGAATTCCACAATATTGTCATCCTTGCAAAGAGGATTCCTGCTATGATTGTTGTCGGACTCATGTATGGTGCTCATTACGACATTCATGCTGCGCAGACTGGTATTGAAGGGACACCTGAGGGTGAGAGGATGAAACGCGTTTATGCTGCGGCTGAGAAGTATCCGAATGAGGTTGAGCATTCTTATTCATTCGTCCAGGTTTGTCATTACGCAATGTGTACTCATTTTCGCAAGCTGATTCACCTACACAGATCATCACAGCTTGTACCGCCTCATTTGCACACGGCGCAAACGACATCGGCAACTCTGTCGGACCTTGGGCTGTCATCTACGGTGCATGGTCCACAGGCAGTGCCGCTCAATCCAAAGCTCAAGTCCCCGTATGGCAACTTGCGGTCTTGTCTTTGGCCATCTCCTTTGGTCTGGTCACATATGGCTACAACATCATGAAGGGTATGTCTCGTTACCCACCTCGATCTTATCATCCCATCCCATCCTATTTCATACCCACCTCCCCTAGAGTCCCCGCGCAAAGCTAACAACCCCCACAGTCATGGGCAACAAAATAACCTACCACTCCCCCTCCCGCGGTTCCTCCATGGAACTCGGCGCCGCCATCACCGTCCTCCTCTTCTCGCAGTACGCTCTTCCTGTCTCAACATCCATGTGCATCACTGGTGCCACCGTCGGCGTTGGCCTTTGCAACGGTACACCGAAGGCAGTCAATTGGCAGAGAGTGGGATTGTTACTGTTTGCGTGGATCATGACGATCCCGGTTGCGGGCACGTTGGCGGGAGTGCTGATGGGGCTGTTCTTGAACGCGCCGCATTTTGCTGTGAGGTAGGGGTTGGGAGGGGTGGTGGTTTGAGACGGTAGATGGGGTGGTGGTTACAGTTGTATCGAATGATGGAGTTCCTGGCTGCATATGGATGGCAGTTGAACGATGTAGACAGGTGAAAGCAACAAATGACGACGGCTCACGGCTGTGGATCTTATGATGGCATTCATCTCACTCCCACGAACATATTGTTCCCTAGATCCCGAGACTGTGATCTTAGGACATTAATGACATTGAGGCTACGCTGGAGGGTGCCAAGAATGTGCAACCTGACCTCTCAAACTGCTTACCCTGCTGCACAATGCTATCGCGCGTCGTTCGCAACGCGCCGAGTCGTGATTCATGCCAAATTCGCGACTTCAACATAATTCCACCAGCGTACTACAATTACAGGACAGAAGTGTGAAAGGCTTTCGGGGAGAGTGCCGGAAGCATTATGTCTAGACTTGTTTCCTGGTACTGAAGAGTGACATCCAGGAGACGTGTAAGCTTTCTCAGATGCCGATGAAGCTGAGGATGATTGAGGAAAAGGTGTATGGCAACACGCCTGGCGGATCAGACAGTATGGGTATAATGGTAATGATGCTGGCGATGGAGGATGCTGGACAATCGATGAGATGAGAATGGAAGAATGGAGGATTTTCACATTGGAAGGATTCGCAAGAGATGCTGGAGTATTTGTACATCGGGAAGACAGTAAGAGGAAATCAGGTGTAAAATAGTTTCAATTTCTGCCACCACATACACCCCAAACATCGGGAGATGCTGTACAAAATGCGCTAATAGTTTGCTAGTGCCACGCCATCAAGCACGTCCCTCATCCTCGTCCTCTGTCGAGTTCTCATCCTCGTCCTCTGTCGAGTCCTCATCTTCGTCCTCGCGATGTTCTCGGATTGTTTTCGGCATTCGATGGAATCTCTTCAGTGCAGAGAACCGCTTATCGTTAATCATTCTCCTCAGCTGCTCGTCGACGATCTGCAATTTGGTGTGCACCACATGTTCAATGACAAGAGCCTCCAGGGAGAGTGGTAAATTCTCCTGCAACCATGTTGGTCGATCGTTCAGTTGTGATTCATCACCATAGAGTGCTTCAAAACTCAAGGCGAGTTCTCGCAGCGAGGTGAGTTCTGCTAAGCTAACCAACGGTGTTCGATGTCGTTTCTCATCATCGTCAAGCTCACTTCGCCGTATCATCAGTCTCACCAGCTTCGTACCATATTGGCGAAGAGCCTGACCGAAGGTAGAGTAATCATCCACCGGGTCGATGTCCTCGTTCGGACCCCCTACCCAAGCGACAGCGATTCCAAACATTCACATCCACGCAGGAGGATGGGCAGACCATGATAAAGATCGATACTGGAACACGCCAGGAAGATGTGCCGAATACTCGGATGCGGAGTGTTCGGGAAATTCCCACTGCCCCAGCCGTCTAGGTGAATCCCGGTACCTCTTACGAGGCGCAATCTAGGTGCATCGAAGATAGGTCTAAGCTCCCAGAGCTCGGCGACCTCCTCGTCAATGGCAAATCGAAGATCAAACTGCAGCAACTGCTGCAGCGCAGAGTTCGAGGCAACAGCTTGGGAAATGGCTCTAACCATGAGATCATCGCAACAGTCTCGTTCGAATGAGGTCATCCACACACGAAGGTTCGTGCACAAGAGCAGAAGGATTGCAAACATAGCATCTGCTCGACCAAGTCCAATATCTCGTCGTATATCGTCCTGTAAGTCCTTCGAGAGACCTTTGTTGCTCATTGCAGCTTCGATCTGTGCATGTGGTAGTGGCCCATAGTTGTCCCTCTGGTCATATGCACTGGTCCAACTGTCCGTGGACAGAAACTTAACTAGACGGGCCGTTGAAGGTACCAGTAGCGCCCTCAAGAGTGACTCGGACACAGTCATCGGTGGCGTGATTGTACGATACAAGTATGGCTTCACAGCTTGATGAAGTGACGAGCTTGCCAGGGAGATGCTTAACATGGTCCTTAAATTGAGCTGATCTTCAGCAGTGAAACGGGAAGGTCCCATTTGCTCTCCTTCCACATCGCGATATGTTGGGGAAGGGCGGGCTGTGATGACCAGGTACGAGCAGATATGCGAGAACACCTCTTGCGGAAGGTGAACCATACTAAAAGCTTGCCTGACCGAAGTGTTGTATGCGTTCTAGATCACGCTTTGCTGTATCTTGGTTCTGAGTGGTGATTTGGACAAGGCTTTCGACACCACTCTGCTCAGAATGACGAGCTTCACTGCCTTCGAGTGTGCCATGAGAATCAATATCAGTGAGATAAGGCTAAGCTCACCGCCAGTGAGCAGGTTACACAAAGAGAAGTCAGGAGTTGCTAGATTTGGCAGGTCAGTAATAACATGTCCACCGACTTTAAAACGACATCTTTTTGGTAGTAGACACAGCACAACAACACGATCAAAAGAGAAGTGCAGTTCGTGCCACGCAGCTCGGAGCTCTTCACCCATCATGGCTGATACGTATAAACCACTCGACACTCAAGAGAAAGAATGATCAGGTGATTGCAAGCAAGTATGAGCTCTAGCAGGTCAGAGGCCGGGAGCAATGCAGCATATAGAGAGCATGAAAGAGAGCTAGCGTCGTGGGCCTTTGATATCAAAACACTTTCCTCAGTACAATACTTACTACTATATGTAGCTCGATCCCAAAACGACAAGGTCTCTACCTTTATAGACTCTCATCCGATATATATGCACCGATCCAACGCACGCAACAACACCCAAGCTTGATCATCACTTCCAGCACCTTCAGCCATCCTTCGTGAGAACGAAACTGTTCCTCTTGGCAGCCCAATCAACGCAGCTGCGAAGCCAGGAGTTCTCTAGTTTCCAACCAACAGGCAGGTCCTCCGGCGACGAGGAACCGTCATCATAGCGATATACTTCGACAGTTTTCAGCGCGGTATAACGCCTGTCATATACCAGCGCCTTCAACTGCTCATTCAGTCTTTCTGGCTCATCTGGGCTGTCTGACATGTTAAGACTTTCTAGTGAGATAGGCAGGATTTGCTGTAGCCACATTGTAGGGCGCTGATTGTGCTCTGATGCACCACCGAACAGTGCTTGATAACTCAGCGTCAACTTTCGCAGTGAGGTTAGTTCCGCCAGGCTACCTATCGCTCTGGTCGCTGCACCCTCCTCACGTTGATTTACAAATAACTCAAGGCTCACCAACTTCGTGCCATATTGTCGAAGAGTGTTGCCCACCGCTCCGTAAACAGAAGAGTCGTAGATGCCATCTTCCGGACCGGCACACATAATCGAAAGCGTCTCCAGATTCTCATATGCACATAGTAGGGCGTGGAAACCTTGGACATCCACGGCCGACAGCTTGAATCCGAGTTCTCTCATCTTCGGACATTTGGGCATTCGCCATGCATGTCCCGAGCGCTTAGGCATGCCGACTCCGTACCCTAAGACTTTACATACGTTGGGTAGACTGAGGATCATTTGGGCCTCTGCAAGATCGAAGACTTCTTCTTCCTCTTCCTCACTACGAACGAGGCCGACTGTCTCTACCTGCTGCAGCCCAAAGCCTAGGGCGAGCACCTCCTGAACAGTCCTCGCTACTAGAGAATTCCGGAACCCGATGAGCAACCCACCAACATACCAAAGGTGGATGTTTGGACATAGAATGAGAAGAAAGGCATATAGAGCGTCCCATAGACCTTCTCTGATGCCTCGGTGGATATCGACCTTCAGCTTATCAGACAGACCTTTTCTGGACATCGCAGACCACATCGATAGATATAGTAAGGATGCATAGTTGGGATCCGCTGGCTTGAAATCATCCGTTTCAGTGGTGGCCCCACCCTCCACGCATAGACTTTGTACCATATGAGCGGTGGATGGATCCAGAAGAGTCCTCAGCAATAACGCGTCTGGATTCGAGACTGTGCGATATAGATACGGCTTTACAGTAACATAAAGCGACGAGCTTGCCAGTGAGATACTTAGCATAGTCTTCCTCTTCAGATTTTCGTGGTAATCCCATCTGTCGAAGGGACGAGGTGCCAGGACGAGATTGGAACAGATTTGAGACAAAAGCTCGTGTGGAAGCCGCGGAATGCTACCCATATTGTACTTGAACCTTTCGACAGGATTGTGCTGTGATATTCCTAGCAGTATTTCCTCTTCATTTAGCGATGCCTTTCGGCGATTTTCGCATCGATTTCTTTATGCGCCAGTCTGCGAGCCAGACAGTGTCCGCAGAGGCAGCTTCTGTTGTCGTGATCATTTGAATGCATATGTGGAAAGACGAGGCTGAGCTCATGCTTGGAAATGTGGCAGCCTTGGAGTCAAAAATAGATACGAGGTCAAGAACCGCTGGATTAGGCAGGTCGCATAGCAGGCCAAAGCATTCGCTTTCCATGCTCTTAACGACGACAACACCATCTTCGCTTATTGCCGGCAGGACACACCAGCCACGACAAGACTACATATCATGACGTCCGAAGCTTCCCAAAACCACGATCTCGCTATTTTTGCTCTCGTCCGGCAAGTGAACTCTCTCAGCCTGGCAACATCAGACGGTGTGATGGACCTTGCAGAGAAGCTATACCTCATCAATGAAGAGCTGCGACATCTTCGGCCTTACGACCCACTCCCTGCCTGGCAGATGAACTTCACGCTCCTAAATAAACTCGACCGATCTTACAGAATCGTAATCTTCGACATTCTCCGTGAGAATGGAATGATATCGATGCCGTACTGGGACTTTGTGAAACGCGTTCAAAGAGAGGAGGAGATCCTGGAATTCTCGGCGCAGCTGGATGCAGACGCTGCCCGCGCCCTTGAGCAGAAACGAGCTCAGGCTCGGAAGGCTGCAGCTCAAACCTGTGTTGGTTGTCGGAGAAGGGGTCATCTTCACAAGGACTGCGTCAAGAACTCGGCAAATTGGCCACTGCCACGGTGGAAGCAAGAGAAGTTTCGTTTTAATGCACAAGGGGTCAGGAAACGGAGAAAGGGGTCTGCACTACCGTAGATAAAGGAAGAAAGCAAGAGATGGCCAGTCCTATAACGAGGAAATTACTTGCGACCATCGTGCCCAATCTTGAAGAGAAGGAGATACTGGTCGTCGGCTCCGTACACGTACATAGATACCCAAGACCAACCCGTAAACCACATCTATGTAATGCATAATGACCGAAGTCCATTGCCATTCACTATTCCACTTTCTCGTGATGTCCAATCTTCCTCTCACAAGTCTGGTACACAGCACACCGGAGCTCCTTCACAACCGTCTGTCAGCCTGCAGGAGTTTGCTGCAGTTGGGTCTCTATCTACATTCACTGTACTAGGACATTGGTCTGTGCAGAATCCCTACGGCACTCTCCCCAGGATCCTCTCGAAGTTCTGTCCTGTAACTGTATGTCTGCGAAGCTGTTGCCCACCGTAGAGATCAGGAACTGTCCGATTAGGTGGGTCAAGATATATTCACTTGACAACAACTTTCTTTTGCATTGGGCACGACATCATCCTGGAAGAAGTGTATATCCTATTATGCAGTCCGAATCTCTTGTGACGTATCGAGGCTATGGAGGCTCTTCCTCCTACCTGTGGAATCTCAGTCGGGAACAAAAGGAACTGTCGCTGGCGACGTCAAGAGATGTGTTAGACTTCGCTGCCAAGCTGCAGCTCAACAACCAGAGACTTCAAGACCTCGATCCTATGTACGCAAACCCTGCCTGGGCGTTGAATGCTTCTTTCTTAGGAGGACTCGACGAATCATACCGGCATATTGTCGACCGTCTCGAACTCGATGTTCCAACCAATAAAACATATTCGCCGGAGCAGACGACCCCATTCTGGTCTATTGTGGCACAAGTGGTGGACGAGGAGAAGAGGCTGAAAGATGAGGAGGAGCAAAAGAGGTCAAGAGACAGGGAGCAGGAAGATCTGCGGGTTGCGATTGCCCGGCGCCGGGAACAGGCGCGAAGATGTAGTGGATGTTCGGAAAGAGGTCATGCGTACTTCGAATGTATCACGAACTCGATCAATTGGCCGCTGCCTCAATGGAAGCAAGAGAGATACAACTGCGATGCGCGTGGAAACAAGTTGAAGAGGGACGCAGCTGATCAGATGACGAGATGAGATGAGAAGAGACTGATGACAATGGAAGAACAAGGTTGGCCCCTGGCTGAGAATAGCTCCGAGATTCTGATCGCCTCGGCCTTCGACGTTGTGCATGGGCAGGATTTCAAACCGTCAACTCTGTGATGCAGTTCTCTCGGTCCTCTCTCCCGGTGTCGGCGCCTCGTTGATAGCATGTCTGAGTCAAACCTTTAAAATGTACGGCACTCTCCCACCTTGATCTTGAGAACCTCATGTCTAATATCTATCTGCTGCAACCTGTTAACACCATCATGATGCTCAGATCTGCGTGAAGCACGGCACCCACCTAGGCCTATAAGGGTACGCATGCCAGCTCGGGAATCAGATTGGATTGGCATGTCTTGAAATGGTATGATGGCTTTGGCAACTAGACTTGGAAATGTTCAGTACTTCCTCCCTACTCCATCTGATGTGGCTTTGATCCCAATGCCATTCAGCACTCCGTTTGATCGCCATCCTGGCCTATCCGCCCAGTAGTACAAGAAGGAGAATACGTGTCCCAATTACGGTCCATCAAACCTGAGTTCTCGGTCATGAGCCCTATGTTCGTCCGCAAAGAGGGCCAACCCGAATCTGTCATTGTCCCATTCACTTGGTACTCAGTAGCCCTTCTCAACTCGCGCAACCGCACAAACCGCTCCGACATCCGGCATATCACCGCCGCATCCCCCTCATTCCCCTCCCAACCAGCCAGCACCTTGGCCATCAACAAATGCGGATTCCTAAACGACAACCACAGCATCTCATCAGCCTTCGTATACCCCTCCACCTCCCACTCCCCCAGCTCCGGCGGCGCCCTCGGGAAGTACGGATCATTCCTCACCACACTCTCCACCGCCTGCACCATCCCCTCTTCATCCCACTCAATCCCCCTCACCTTATCAAAATCAAACATCCACAACCTCGGCACCTCCCCCGGCTTCACACACCCCAGCACAAACTCCACGTCATTGGCATCGTTCTGGAGTCGCCAATGACAGATCGCAAGCGCTCGCCCCATCTGCGCAGCAAGATCTTGCCGCTGGATTTCCCTTGCGAATTTGCGCGCCCGGTCCAGGAATAGCGGGAAGTTGCGTAGACTGAAACCGTGGAAGTTCGAGTTTGCACGCTGTGAGCCCTTGTTGCGGCCGAGGTAGATGCGGATGATGCAGTCGGCGTTGGCAGGATGAGCTTTTGCTTACATTCGGCGTGCGGCGTCGCCGGGACAGAAGGCGTCGATGAGTGCTTTGCGAGCGGCACTGGAGACTGGGAAGATGCGCTGGGAGCTTCGTGTTGGGACTGGGGTTTGGTCTTCTTGGGGAAACAGCCGGCCATGAGATTGCCACCATTCAGCTGTATGTCAGGTCAGTCTTTGAATCGTCTTACTGCATTCGGGCTTCTCACTGTGCTTTGGGCGTACAAACGTCGAGGTTGCCGGTATGAGTGGGATGGTGAGACTACGTATGTACTCATTGTTCACCCCATGGTCTTCCGTCGTCGCAAGTTGTGCGCGGATATGCTCGAAGACGTGGTAAGTCCTCCATTGCACAGCCTGCTCCCATCCCAGTGCGTTCTCATAGCCCGGTAGTGCTTGTTTCCACACGAAGGCACTCCCCCGCTGCGCAAAGACGACGCCACAGGTGCCGCGGCCGATGTGCTTGAACTTTGATGTGCTGGAGGTGTCATTGCGGAAATAGCTTTGCGGAACGTAGACCGGCGCGTCAGAAGGGTTGTCATGGAAGAGCTCCCTGCCGAGGGCATTGTAATTAGAACGCTTGATGTCATTGGATTCCTTCGCAGTAGGAGGGTCTCGGGCTTGTTCGGGGGATGACCCTTTGGGACAGCTTGCGTCGGAGTCGATTTCCAGACCGAAGATCATGGCATTGCGTCGCTTACTCATAGTGACTGTACAATTATGACAAGGGCTTGCATTTGTTGATGTGCTGGCAGTGTCTGCCATGGCGTTTATGGTTGTGTGCTTTGGCGACGTACTGTCATAGGACAGAAATCTCGGAGGATCCTGGGGAGTGTGCCGTGGAGGTTCTGCTCAGACTAATGTCCTAGTACAGTAGTTTTGCGTGCTTCGGCGAGCAGTGTAACTTGCTTGATTGCTGGGTTTTGAAAGATGTGAAAGACGAGCATGGTGTTTGGTGGGTTTATTTATCTGTGTTTTGTGGTCGTTCACACAAGAATAGCTTGGAGATCAAACCTGGAACTGCAGTCTCATCACCCAGCATTGCGTATTAAGCTTTTCACATTTCGATTCCGAATTCTTCATACATCAGACGTCGCATCATGTTCGTCGCACCTTACTCGTAGTGCAGTAATAGGACACCAAGCTGACCGGAATTCTTATGGTGCTCTTCCTGACGGGCTCGCAGACTTCTGTCCTGGTGACAGTACAGTACTAAGGCAGAAGCATACATAGACCGTGAGGGTGCCGCACAACAAAAAGGTTAATACAATGAGGCAGCCATGCTAGCACTACTGGCACGACCACCACAGACTTCTAACCTCCATTTTGTCAAGTAGTTCCTGCTTAACGAAGCCGATAGATAGTTGGATTGTCGTTGATGTTATGACTCCTCGTGTGACATATCGCCACTCCGCTATCACGCCGAAAATGCTCGTTTAGGCAGGTCGTATTTGTCATCTTCTACCATCATTGTATGATGCTTGGGACTTTATATCAAGGCGTTCGCCTCTCAATCTCTACACTGAAGCTTGCTAACTTGATCACTACATATTACACACACCATAATGTCCACCTCCACTCCTCCACCACCCCTTAGTACTCCCTCTTTTACCTCTACCTCGCGTCCTCCACTTCCCCTTAACCCTCAGACATCAGCCAGCTACTTCCACTCTTCTCGCCTGCTCTTCCGGCCCGTCGAAGAGTCCGATTCCGCCCTCATCAACCGTATCGAGTCCGACCCCACGGACTCCCTGTTCGCCAATGGCGGCGTCCAGAAGCCCAAGGGCTTGAAACGCACAGATGAGCAGCGAGACTGGCTAATGGGGAAGGAGGTCATCCTGGGCGTTGTGGTATGCTTGCTGCCTGAACCCGCTTTTTCTCCTGCTGCTGCTGCAAGCACGGCTGCAGGTGAAGCCAATGCTGCTGTGAAGAACGCTTCAGAGCCCAAACCAGTCCCTATTGGCACATTGAGTCTGCACAGCTGCTACGGCCCGCCCAATCGTGGCGGCATCCTGGGGATTTCCATCATGCGTGATTATCGTGGGAAAGGGTATGGAGCTGAGGCTCTGCGATGGATCACGACGTGGGGGTTCAGAGCGGCGAATCTGCATCGCATTCAGGTTGACTACTTTTCGTGGAATCAGGTATGTGCTGCAAGCGCGTAGGGTGGTGTGTTTTGGAAGATGAGCTTGAGCATGAGCTTTTGCTGAAACGCAGTGGTCTGGGTACGCACGCGAGACAGCACACACAATTTCGTCGCTTTGGTGCAATGCAGAGCTAACATGGCAACGATTTAGGACGCAGGACGACTCTATCGTAAGCTAGGGTTCAGGGAAGAGGGGCACAAACGAGAGGTTAGTCTCAGCCCACCACATTACTCCCTCATTGTTCGAAATAGCATACTGACATGACGAAGTGTTTCTGGTTCAACGGCGGTTGGGGTGATGAGTTCACCCTTGCGGTGCTGGCGAAAGAATGGGAGGCTCTAGAGGCGGAGAGGGAGAAGACCGGTGGAAAGTAGACGAGCGAGGACATGTAGCTGACAGAAGCAACGGAGATTGTACACCACGTCTGGGTCACTGCATGATGTGGCATCCTTTGACATGGCAGCGGCAAAGGGTCGCAAACTTGGCAATTCTTGTTTGATGTGTACGAGGCGGTAGTGCAAGCGCATCCTGGACGTGATCGTAGTGTGATAGCGCGAGAGGCTTCAATCAGAAAGAGGCTGGAACAGAGTCCAGAGCAGTCGCGGCGTGTTCCTCAGCTTGATCGAATGTGTCTTCGATCTCATCCTTGATTTCGGCTTCAGACGCCGACTCTGACCTTCTCACTGTACTAGAACATTGGTCTGAGCAGAATCCTTAAAGCACCCTCCCCGGGATCCTCTCAAACTTCTGTCCTGTGACTATACACGATTGCTGTCTATGTCGCACAACAACTCTCATGATAGCACGGTATTCCAGGCTTTGGCTTCAGTTGGCTATTGATAGTCTTTTGGAATTGGGCGATGTGCTTTGTGCGCAGCTTCGACCTCTGATCTTGCCTTTTTCTTGAGCTTGTACTTTTCCCACTTTATTTGAGCCTTCCTCTCCCTCTCGATGCACTTCAGACGTCTCGCTTTCGCAAGTTCACCCTTTTGCTTTTTGCGCCCAGCTTCACGTGCTGTCAGAGCTTGTTGTGCTTCGCGTTCAGCTTCACGTACTTCCGCTGGTTATCTTGCGAATATCTCCCGTGTGTGTTTGACCTCGTACGCAAAGAGCTCTTTTTGACGGCTTCGACGTGTCCATTTCGCTCCCTTGCTCGCTCGAAGCTTCAATTCGAGATGTGTTTCCGCCGAGAAACGATTCGCCAGCTCGTCAAACCTCAACTGAGCAAGTTGTATGGCTTCATCTTCCTCGGCGTCCTCGCGTGCCAGTCTATCAACATCTTCTGGCAGAAAAAGCGGTCCCTGCATCACCGAGTTGTACTCCTGAGTCGCGCCTTGTAGTTCATCGTAAGCCGTGTCGACTTGTTCCTGAGTTGAAAGAGCGTTGCACTTTCTCCATCATGTCGGTAGCGAGTGCAAGTCTCTTTTGTGCTGGTCTCAAACGTGCTCGCCAGTTCCTGCCTGCGCGATTTTGTTTCCATTGGGCGTAGTCAGACAGCTCTGTCCGCCGCACCGGCCTAGCCCCAGGCTGATTGAAGGCAATGGGAGCTGGCACACTATACTTGAGCTTAGGCAACAGATAGGTAGGACACACCATTCTCGACAAGTAAGTGGGTGTAGACGACGCGTGACGACGCGTATTTGCGTACTCTGTGCGTAGCGACACAGATGTCGTTGTTGGTGCTGCGAGTGTTCATGTTGTTGTCAAAGCCATTGAAAAGAGTGGAGAAGGGCAGGACCCTTTCTTCACATCATCGGGACACTCGAACGACACCCTTCCACTTGCCTTTGGTGCTTTCGAATTCAACTCCATGCGCACATCTTCTCCTGTGAACCTCCTTGTCAGCTCGCTCCTTCCGCATGCCGGCCACGATTCCAGGTCCGTTGCGTTAGATCCAGAATGAAGAGTCAGATCTGCCATCAAGCGAGCCCATACCACTGTCCCAACCCTGAGATTTTCATCGTACCACAGCAGTCGATCAAGATGCAGAAGAAGTCAGGCAACAGAGTGAGAAACAGCCCAACGCAGGTTCGACCTGGTGATATGCAAATTATGACAAGAAAAGAAGGCGACATTAACCACGGGCTGATGGGAGCGGCAAGGGTGGCAAGGGCAGAATGTCGACACCAGACACAAGGTTCAGGCATTGTTCGTGGCGAAAACCACTTCATAACAGTGGGGAGAATGCAGAGCAGGATTTGACAAGATTCAAGATGCATGACTATCATTGTGATTATGAACATGAAGCTACTGTACATTGTTCACACCAGTTCTATCGATTCGCTGGCCAACAATCCATTATTGTCCCTTTCCCTTTCCCGTCCCCTGTCCCTTGTTCCCCCGGACACCAATCTGAAACACCTTCAAACACGCTCAAGCACATATCTTCATCTTCCCATACACCCTTGATCTTGTCTCAGCTCGGGAACCCCAATTGCATCCTGTACCTCGCCTCCAAAGCCTCGGACCTGGCGCGACTGGTACTACCTCTGGTAGCCCTGACCACTCCTTGAGGCACAGCAGCAGGAGCAACAGGTAGTCTGCTTGAAGTACGAGCGATTTCGCCACGACCGGCACGGTTGTGACCAGATGTCATCGCAGACCTGGCACTGACGGCGTAATGAGGCGTGCTCTGAACAACAGCCTGAAGAGGTGCGTTGGAGATGTCGACTTGAGGGAGCGCGCGGGGAGTGCCGTTAGACGAAGAGGCTGAAATGTCCTGGCTGGTTGCAGAAGAGCGAGTCGTGATGGGAGCACCAGTATCCCAAGGAGCTGCGCTGAACATTCTGCCCCGAAGATGGGTGCGGGAAGTGCCGTGAGATGAAGAGGCTGAGATATCCTGGCCAATTGCAGAAGAGCGAGTCGTGATAGGAGCAAGAGTAGACTGAAAAGATGAGTTGGGAATCACCTGGTTCGGGGTGCTGCGAGTGCCGTAAGGCGGAAAGGCAGACATATCCAACCCAGTGCCAGCAAGACGAGTCGTGATGGGAGGAAGGATCGATAAGAAGTATCCGTTCAGCGTGTCGACCTGGGTGGGAATGCCGGGAGTACCGTAAGAACACAAGGGTGATATATAGGACAGGGAAGTGCTGCTGGAAATTCTCAAGAAGAAGCTGTAGTATTCGCTTCCCTCAGGACCTTCGGTAGTCTTGGTAATCGCGCATCCTCTATCGAAACGGCCTGAGTCAAATGACATCTTCAGGACTTCTGGGGCGAGGAAGTGTGCTGGCCTGTTGTACACAACGATCCACCAGCGTGGCGAAATGTTAGGGAAGGAGCCCTCCATCTTCTCAACATAGACGTCCATGGCCATTTTTGGGAAGTGTCTTGCTATCGCGCTGAGCACCTCCGACTCATAACACAAGAAGGTACTGGAGATATGGTAGCACTCTTGGAGAGTGCCGTACGTGATTAGGTCGGATTGAGTATCCATGCTGCTGTGCGAAGCGAGAGAGCCTTGACTTGACATGTTGGATAGGGTCTGGAAAGGTTCAAGGTTAGTGCCCATACTAAGCATGGTGATAGGAAACTCACAATCTAGTATTCGTCTGAACTACGAAGGACCTGTGATAATGTGTGGATGCGAGTGTGACGAAAGTTGCATCTATTATGGCAGGGCATCCTTTTATATATGTACTTGAATCAGGACTGAGCGTGAAGTATTTGGAGCCATCAACAAAGTCTATGTGGCAAACCTTGAGTGTGATGTCTGGGTGTGGTTGTTTGAGCGTAGGTGGTGCTGTCTGAGCGCAGGTGAGTGTCATGGCTCTTTTGGTACCAGCGTACAGCATTGTTTGAAGGAGAACACCGTGGAACATCGAAGCGAGGATACTACTGTCAACGGGGGAAATGGTGGCGGAGTCACAGGGCGAAGAGTGCTATATGGTCTCAGGAGCAATGAAGAACGGTTTGGGTCGATATCGAACAGTGACAGGTGCTGAAAGATGATACAGCAACCTTCCTAGGAGCATACCGTAGCCATGCACACAGCGCGCCGTCGAAAGGGGGATGGCTAGTATGAAAACATTACAAGAGTAAAACTGACGACCACATAGGGAACTGGTAGACCACTATAGTAGAGCAAAGGGTGCCGTTAGTCTTTGGTGAAACAGTAAAGGTGTTCATACAGTGTCTACATCAGCGTAATCGAGACGAGAGTGTACTTGAAAGTGAGATCGTGTCTCACGAGAGATAGGGAGAAGAGTGCCGGAGGCCTTTCCTACTCCGGCACCACTTTGCGATTGGTCTCGAGTTGTAGCTTTTGTAAGAGGGAGAATCACGATTATAGAGTTGACATGGTGTGATATCGACAGCAGAGGGAGAGTGCCGCACACGAATCTGACTACAGCCTGGCATCTCAGATCAATGTTACACAGCAGGAAGTGTCACGAGAAAGTCTCCTGAACGTCCTGGGAGAGTACCGTAGCATGCCGGAGAAGCACCTTGATAGGTTCGGTGGTCATCCAGGAGCAAGAAATTCGTGGAAGCAATGAGGTAGGATGTCAAATACTTACATCTTCGCCAAGAGCACGACGGACACACAGGCCAGCGAGCATTGCTGGTGTCCGATTCTGACTCTTGGGCAAGCGGCCAAGCGTCACAGGACCGTCGTCGTTGACAGACTAGTAATATATGTGTTCGTAAATGTATAAGACCCGAGACAAGGAACTCGAGTCACCCAGTCTGGAAGGGAGTCGTCATCATCACCAGGTTCATGCTCACGCCAGAAAGATAACTCCCACCTCAACTCCCTGCGGAGCTGTCCTTCTTCATTCTCATCTTCGAAACGGAACTCCTCCACCACCCTAGGGAGAGCGAGCAGGCTATGGCACTCCGGTTTGACACACCTAAAATTCGGTCAGTAATGAATGTTGCACTTCACCTTGGAATGATGTTGTTTGACTCAGCTGTACCTATCGAGTTGTGCTTTGAGCTTGCCCTGCACTTCGCGATAGAATGTGGCACAGATCTCACCGTAACCATCAGTGTCAACATCCTGTAGAGAGTGCCGTAATGCTCAGACTTATACTTCGTGACCGCAGCTACACTATCATCAGAAGCTGAGCTTTCTCAGCATCAAATAGCAGTACCTGTTAGAAGGCGATGACTTGATGGCCTGGGAGAGTATCGCAGCTCTCGAAAAGACGCACCCTTGACGGGACGAAAGCCAATACAGTAGCACTGCAAGGGCAAGTATGTCAATTATATAATAAAACAGATCACATCTGGTAGTGGTTGGTGAGTGCCGTGAGCCAATCCAGATGACGATCAACTACACTATCAAAGTAGCGTGACTGACCTGTACCTGTCGAGCTATTCTTGAGCTTGCCATGCTCGTCGCGACAGAACGCGTCACAGATCCCACCATAGATGTCGTGCGTGGCATGACGGCAGTCGGAGGAGATGGGCATGTAAAAGACATTGCCAGAATCGTGACGAATGAGGTGTAGGCAGAGCTCATGATGCTTGAGCATTGCAGGAGCACTGAGGACGTGGACAGCTGGAATAACCGCAACGCGAGACATATTGCAGGAAGTGAGATTTTGATGGAAAAGTGATGAAAGGAGGATGGATCGTATCGACATCATATAAAGATACTCGCAGTCTGCACTGCCTTGCAACCTCATACAAAGGCGAAGAAAAAGGCATCGTGCCGTTCCTCATGTCGAATGTGCGAAGTCCCGTCATGAGTCTCCCGCTCCCCAAGGTCAACATATCGATAGATTTTGTTCCGCACCTCGATCGGTGGCTTCCCAGGTCCTCTTTCCTGGTTGAAGTCCCTTGGATCACTCAATTCTATGCCGAAAAGCCCGATGATAGTCGAAGTGACCATGGCTTGCCAAGGTATGCGGTCCCCAAGCGCTTTCACCATCATATCACAGTTGACCAGGAGAGTCCAGCAATATGTCAAGTACTTTTGCAATTCTTCGCGGTTGTCCGAATGTAGAGGATCATGTTCAATGGTCAGCCTCCGAGGTCCATCTTTGTCATAATCCGCTAGTTCCAGAATCCGCAGCTGTAGCTCGGCTGGAAGACCGAGCGACCATAAGATATGCTGAACGTCTTCGGTGTTACTTCTACTCGGAATATGATACGTTTCGTGTTCCAGCGCGAGGAAATCTTCGAATGCCAGAACGCCCATCGCCCGGTGAGCCCTATAGCCTTGACCATATTTAGGTCGAGGAGGCTCCCAAATTGCCTTGTTCTGCTTTGTCAACCCGTTGAAGTGCAATTTGGTGATGCCAAAGAACTGCCTATGAGGCAGAAGCGGAATATCAGGATGGAATGCGAGTGTGCAGTTTCGCAGCATTTGCTGGTACGCTTTCGTGCGACGGTACTCCCTCTCCTTCGTCTTTCCAGCTGTCGTGTCCCAAAGCGATGGGTAGCAGGAGAATACATTTAGACAAATATAAGCTTCAAGCGCACGTTTGCATGTCTTGTCCCAGCCGAGATCATAACCAGTATCGTAGCACTCTCCCATATTCCACCACTTCAGATAGTCGGTACCAGGATGCGAGCAGATTCGGAGAACAATATCCATTTCGCCGAGCATGAGTGCTAGTTGCAGCACTTTGAAAGCTGCGTATGCTTTGCCATTGACTTCGTAGAACTGGTAGCATTCGTTATAACGATGATTCTGGAGAAATGCAGACATCTTGCGACGTTCTGGATCGAAAGTGAAAGTCGTGAGCAGTCTCGACTCGTATCGCTCTTCCTTAAGTCGTACATACTTGAGAAAAGGGCTCATTCGGGCAAGAAACGCGTCATCTATCACGATGTCGTCTGCGGCTGGCGGAACTTCGAACGTCGCATATTTAGGCCGCGATGTTCTAGAGTGTGTTTCCACATTTTGTGCGAATGCTTCAACGAAGTGCTTCAGATTGCCACTCTGCTTGGGTAGATTGCGAGGATACAGGTTTGTGACCCCGCCGTGTTGGGCATTGGAGAAGACGTACTCGAGATTGTCGGCAAGACTGTGCCATGGAATGTTGTGTGCTTGGTGAGCCATGTCACTTTATCGTTGTACGTATGGTGTGCAGTTGTTTATGCCCAGCCATTGCGAATATGACTTGGAGAATATATCATCTTGGAGAATAGATCACATCACATTGTAATGACTCACAACACTTGTCGTTATGACTGTGATGCAAGGCTGAGAGGCAGTGCCGGAATAGGAGGTGGCGATGCAAAGATTTGTCACTCCAGACGTCACGTGATCAATTTCTTGCAGAGACAGCTTGGAGGTCCGACATAGGATCATATCCAGATGTCACACTTCACTACAAAATAGCAGACAGCACCTCATCCGTCCTCCTCACTTCAACGAACTCCTTCAGACTATCCAAATGCACCTTATGCACAATCTCAGCTGCCACATCTGTCGTCCCATATGCTTGCGTCGCATCTCCCACCAGCACAATCCGTGTCATATTCACAAGCTCTTTCCCATCCTTGTCCTTCACAAACACTGTCACTCCATCAGTCTGTAGCTCTCTCGAGTCCGCATCCTCCTCATTCCCGATATCGCAAAACTTGCCCGTCAGTGCCAGATCATGCGCCATCCTCACTGCCGTGCTTATGGTGCCTTCAAGGCTCATTCCAGCGATGATCACTGTCCTGATCTTGCGATCTCTCAGCAACTTCTCCAGTGGCGTATTGATCCATATACTATGCGTATGACTCGTCGAGATGATTTCCGTCCTCAGCGGCGCATTCGGATCTGGTAGTGGCGGCTTCCAAGTCTCCATGTCTGGCTCATCGAAGGATTTACAAAACCCAAACTCTCCCGTACGCCAGTCCTTCGTATATGGGATTGCACACTCGAGGAAATCAATATTTCGAACTTCAGCACGCTTGCCTGTGGCCGGGTCGATCTCAGTAGCCCAAGGCCCGACTTTGGAGATGTGTAAGGGGTGATCTGTCCATACTGGACGTGTTTGCACGTGGATGATCAGTGGTCTGTCGGCTGGGTTTGTATGTCTGGCTTGCGCGGAGCGGAAGGTGGCAAGGAGCGCAGCGATGTTGGCATCGAAGGAGGGATTGGACACGGAAGGTGGAGTACTGCTTGACCAGGCAGCGAGGTCGCGGTAGCCGAACTGGCAGTTGAGGAGAAGGAGGCAAGTATGAGACGTGGGACGGATTGGGGCGATGGGCTTGGTTGAGATGTGTGCGAAGGTCATCATGCTCCATGAGATGAGGTCGTATTGCGTGGTGTTGGGGTTATATCTGAGGGACAAACATCACTACTTTTTCAGTCGAGTTCATGGTGTCCGCGTCTGCCAGGTAATTGCACACAAGTATGACCTTCGTATCGGTAAAAGTCATTATGGAAGGTGGGCGTCAGAGATGGTGCCGCCGATGAGGTGCTTGTTCTAGAATCACTATGCTATACCCAATGTGGAAGGTGAGTATCGCGGCAAAGATAAGACGACATCTTCGCGTTGCAAGCCTTAGCCGAATGGTCACAGCCAAGCAAAGCCAAGCCTTGAAGACGTCGAGATACTATGTGTGTGTGATCATCCATCTTCGTCGCTGTTCGAGCGCGAAGTTTCAGTGTCGTTTCAGGGTGGGGGATGACTGAGGAGTACCGCTATGACTCCGCACACGGCACGGCTCATGTCGCCCTTATCATCTCGATAACGATCATGACCTGCCACGGCTCGCGTTCGGCCTAAAATGAGACAGCGAGACAGCTCTTTCCCTGATTGGATCACGTACTGCACCTCCTGGCACGTTCTTTCCTTTCCCTGCTCTGCCCGCAAATGGTGCGGGCAAACCCGGCACGTCCACGGAGCAGGTGACCTTGGATGCTTCGCATATGAATGAGTCTCCCTCTTGCACATTGAGTACTTATACGCTCAAAGCCTCAGCGATCTCGACTCAAGCATTTCGATCATGGCTACCACCACTAGCACTAGCTTTACGATACAGCTCCTCCTCCGGCAATTGCATCACCTGTCCGGCGTGCTCAAGAAGGTGATACAGCAGATCATCCATATCGACCACCACTAGCATTCAATATTAACTTTCATCCATACAGGCCGAAGAATGGTGCGAAAAAAACGACAAAGAGCATTCCTTCATTCTCGAAGCCAAGCTCTCACCAAACATGATGCCACTCCCATACCAAGTACGCGTATGCACCAGCATGGCTACAAACGCACTTCTTGGTCCGTCCTGGTCATATGAAGGTTCAGGGGCTAGGCCTGAGGACGAGAAAGACTTTGCTAGCTTGCAAACTCGCATTCAGCGTGCCATTGCAACACTCTCCGAGTTTGACCAGAAGATCATGGAGGCTCATATTGAGGACAAGGTTTCTGTTAATCCGTCAGGTATGATCTTCTCCTGGTACGATCATTGTGCTTGATAGTGATACCTGTCCACAGGCAAGCCTGGTGGGAAGGCCTTCGACTTCAAAGACGGCTCGACGTATCTCCTCGAGTGGGATATCCCTGACTTTTTCTTTCACGCAAGCATGACTTATGCGATATGTCGGATGCAGGGCGTGCCGTTGATCAAGCTTGATTTCATTGGGTATACGTTCACTGCATAGGTGGTGGCGCGAGGATCTTGTTCGTTTTGTATATTCTTGTTGGTTTGATGTTTGCAACTCAAACAAATTGGCAGAAGATCTGTTTCGTCTGTTTGGGGGTGCCTGAATGGTGCCAGGGCGACATGAAACAATGATCGGCGCTCCTGATTGGTGTTTCATTTAACGCTCTGCTTTCACTATCATATTTCACGTTTCAGATCTCACGTGCCCAATGTCTGCCTTGCCCATCTTCATTTTCCACTTCTGTTTTCGCACGTCCAATCCTCCGTCTACGTCTTTGCAGCTGCAGAACGCGACTCCTCTCGCGTCTCGCCATGGACACTCCCTTCGCCGTCCTGCCTCCCGGCGACGACCTGCCTATGGATCGACCCTTCACTGTCCTGCCTGATGGCGAGGAGGGAGTACGCACAGAGCTGAATCGCGACAAACTCTACTCCTGCTGGCTGTGCGCCGTCCTCGTTCCCACCGGCGCTGTCCACGTCGGTCTCCCATGCGGTCACGCAGTCCACGAAGAATGCCTCCACCAATTCGCTTTCACCGACCCAAACAAAGCCACGGCTTCCCTCCTCTGCAAATGCCAACGCCCATTCCGCCTTTCCACACCCATCATCGAAGAGCGTGATCCCAACCCGCAAGATGCATGGTTCGGCACTCTCTCTGCGCCTCCAAAGACATCGACATCGACTGCTGAAGAGTTTGAAGCTGAACGCGAAGCGACGCGTCAACGCAGGCTCGAGCGTGGCTTTGCCAAAACGCGCCAGAAGTCTCCGCCGCCGCGCAGCAGGGACATTCCGCCACATATCTGGGAGGGCTTGAAGCCTGTGCATGAACGGAGCGAGTGGGAGAAACAGGCGCCGCCTTGTGGTCACCGACATCGGTACGTACTTCGTACATCTGAGGTGTGAGTTGGGCTTGACTGACGGCTCTTTAGCGCTTCTGATGGAGCTTGGATTAGATTTGATGAGGCGTACCATGCAGCGGTGAAGTACTGGGTTGAGCAGGGGCAGCTAGATAAGCTGATGTAGGACGGCGGGATACGTTGGCAGATGAGAAGGGTTGGGACATGTCGGATGATGGATTGTTGGACTTTTGAAGATATTGTAATGAGGTGTGATGTTCATGGATAGGCTCCTGAGATGGGCTCTCAACTTTGATCCTTCTCTTTGCGTGAAGGGAGAGTAAGAACGTGCGACACACCTATGGTATCGATGATTGGGTCGATGGGCTTTGTCGAAGTGGTGTTCAGGTAGCGACTTGCCTATGGTATCGATGATTGGGTCGATGGGAATTGTCGAAGTGGTATTCAGGTACTTTAATAAAGACATGGAGCCACGAAGAAGGTCGATGGTATGCAAAGGTCTCAGTCATGACACGGCATTTGGCCACTCATGTAGTTTTGAACAAGAGAGCTCGATCAACCTTCCAACTACAAGTCGTCACACATGAGAGCGGTAATTGTCAACAATACCGCTCTCTGGCTCTCTCTCATATCTCACAAACTCAGCTTTCAACCTGATGGCAGGGCTCATTCTGCAGTCGATCTACAAGCCTGCATGCATGAGAGTGTGAGAGCCAGATTATCGATAATCTGGCTCTCTGACTCTCTATGTGTGAACGACTCTCTTGCATGAATGTGTGCTTTGCTTCCGAGAACGATCTTGGAGCGGTTCGACGTCGCTTCCGGGCCGGCTGGAAAGCATTTGATCGTCATTCTCGGTGTCGAGGCTGAGCCATCGTAAACACAGCGATTGTGCTTTCTTCTATGGTACTTACGTCGTCATCTTGCTTGACTGCCAAGCTGGTCAGGCGCGTTGAGATCTGACGTTAACGCCAACTGTAGGTCCAGCTGTGGCAGGCTTTGAGACGTTGGGCA
>Ga0268246_10000283_pt1 | contig 25924 bp, 30 predicted proteins | sample AgamicOrSfe_FD_200242 | JGI IMG/M metagenome (GOLD analysis project Ga0268246, IMG submission 200242) | Agave microbial communities from Guanajuato, Mexico - Or.Sf.e (v2) (version 2) | ecosystem: Host-associated > Plants > Phyllosphere > Phylloplane/Leaf | place: Guanajuato, Mexico | collected...
GCTATGAAGGAGGAGCTCACGACATACAAGTCAAGCGGGAAGGGCGAGCTGGACATCAAGATTGGCAAGGTCGCGGATATTGTCACAGAGACTGAGCCTCTAGACGGCTTAGCACTACAGTCAAGTACGGAGGGAAGACAGAGCAGTATCAGTGGATTAAGACTGGAAAGTGGCGAGATTATCAAGGCGAAGCAGGTCGTTATCACAACAGGGACATTCCTAGGTGGCGAGATACACATCGGGCTGGACGTGTTCCCATCTGGAAGGATGGGAGAAGCAGCAACATTCGGCTTGAGTAAATCGTTGAAAGACGCAGGATTTAAGCTCGGAAGACTCAAGACAGGCACACCACCAAGGCTCTCTGCAAAGACAATCGACTTTTCGGTCCTCGAACCTCAGCCCGGAGATGAACCTCCAATGCCATTCAGTTTTCTGAACTCACAAGTTGCGGTAGAAGACCAGCTCCTTTGTCACTCTACGCATACCAAACCCGCCACGCACGATATTATCCGTGCAAACCTCCACAACTCCATCCACATCCGCGAAACCGTCAAAGGTCCCCGCTATTGCCCCTCACTGGAGTCCAAGATCCTCAAATTCAGCACAAAAGACCAACACATCGTCTGGCTCGAGCCCGAAGGCTTCTCCACCGACGTCGTCTACCCCAACGGCATCTCCATGACCGTCCCAGCGGAAGCCCAGGCAGCAATGCTAAAGACAATCCCCGGCCTCGCCAACGTCACCATGCTCCAGCCCGGCTACGGCGTCGAATACGACTACGTAGACCCCCGCTCCCTTCTGTCCTCTCTCGAAACCAAAGCCATACGCGGCCTCTACCTCGCCGGCCAAATCAACGGCACGACCGGCTACGAAGAAGCCGCAGGTCAGGGCATCATCGCCGGCATCAACGCCGGGCTCGCCTCCCAATCTCAACCACCCATGCCCTTCACCCGCGCCGACGGCTACATCGGCATCATGATCGACGACCTCGTCACCAAGGGCGTCAGCGAACCCTACCGCATGTTCACCTCGCGCTCCGAATACCGCATGACCTGCCGCTCGGACAACGCCGATGCCAGATTGACTGCGCTCGGCCGCTCCGTCGGCGTTGTCAGCGATGCCCGCTGGTCCAGCTACCAAGACACCGCTGGGCAGATGGCAGACCTCACGGCGCTCCTGATGGCAAAACGTATGTCCGGCTCCGCCTGGGCCACGGCCGGCGTCGGGAACTCCTCAAACCCGCATCACCACTCCGCCTTCGACCTGCTGCGCTTCACAGGCTGCGACATGTCTGTTCTCGCTTCGCACTTTGGTCCCGAGCTGATGGCGCCCTTTGACGCGAATATCCGACGGCGTGTCGAGATCGAGGGGGCGTATGCGCCGTACGTGGCGCAGCAGCGGGATCAAATGCACCGATTCGCACGCGACGAGGGGGTCAAGTTACCGGTGGGGTTGAGGTATGAGAGCATTTTCGGACTGAGTACGGAGGAGAAGAGGGTTTTGGAGAGTCAGAGGCCGGAGAGTGTGGGCATGGCGAGGAGGTTGGAGGGCATGACGCCGAGTGGGGTGTTGAGGTTGGCGGCGCATGTGAGGGGGTTGAGGGATAGAGTTGGTGCGGAAGAGCAAGACGTGGCTTTGGCGGATGAGGTTGGTGATGTGACGAGTTCGGGCCATGGGCCTGTGGTGAATGTCTCGGGCGCTTGAGCGTGGCGGGGAAAGAGCATTGAGAGGCGTTTGGGTACAGGTTGCATGGCTTCGGGATGGGTGGCAATGACACGGACGGCGTTCAACCAGCGATCTTTTGAGCTTCGAGAGTATGGGACTTCATCACAAAGTCGCAGGGATGGTCGATGAGCTATTCACTGACCTGTATGACACAACTATCAAGCAGTACTACGGTAGGCAGGTTGAAGCTGGTACCATAACACGCATAGTGTATACACAAGCATTCACTCGACAGCAAAACGCTTCAGATAGTTACAGTAATGTCTACGTTTGTGGATGTCATAAACAGCCATTCAGTACGAAGTCCGTCCTTCGCGTCTACCTCAAGTACGTATTCACCAATCCCGAAAGTCTGCGCCAAGACCGCATGGCAGTATCTCTCACCATCTCACTGCTTCTTCACCCGTCTTCATCCACGAAACACCATCGCATACAAATCGACAGCCTTCATCACCACGCGTCGACACCTCCTGTCAACCCAGCATGCCACCGCCTCCGAAAGAGCCTACCCAAACGCCTGTCTTTCTCCGTAGCTCCATCATAACTTCCGCCCTTCGTCGTCCAATGCCTATTCCGTTGTTGAAACAATATTTGGTGTATACAGCGCAGCCAAGTGCATACATTTGTGGTGATGTAATGGGATTTACGCGTGCCGGCTCTGGTGGTGGCAGCACGCGAATGTCGCAGTCCTTCATCAGGATCATGAATCGATGGCAATGCATGGATATTGATAAGCGCACTCCTTTACTCTTGGCAGCAGAGTTTCTTGAAGAACTTGTTCATGCCAGATTCTTGGTGTTGCGGCTCTTGTGCGGGTGTTTCTTGCATGCGTGTGACCCGTGGCTCAGTGTTTGTCCGTGATCGCTCTTGTGGTTGATCTGGCAGATTGTTAGCTAGATCTGGACTAACCAGTCTTGTATTCTTGCGTACCCATTTCGGTTGAGCGATCCTGAGTTCTCGTTCTTGCCGCTTGTGGTTGCATCGACGACTGTCGGTGGTACTGCGCAGCGGCACCAGGCTTTGGCAGTGCAGCGTTCAGTCGCTCTTCCGAAACCTGCTTCGGCTGGGGAGTGCGTGTAGCTCCATGTAGATCTCTTGTTGTGCCGCGTTCGGCCGCCCCAGTGTTGTACGGTGCAGGGTTGACTGGGTATGCCTTTGCAGCCTCCCATCCTTTTCCATTGTTGATCTTCTCCCAATCGTACACACCATCTTCAATTTCCCCAATGTCCCGCATAGCCTTTGTCATCAGGTCTCGAAGGTGGTCGTAGTCGGGTGTCTCCTCGAATCCAAGGTTGCGCGTGTATTCCAGATACTTCCGGAACTCATCTGGGTAGCCATCGCAAAGTTCCCTGACTGGCACAGACGCCTTCTTCTCCCCAATCTTCTCGTACTTTTGCTTGTTCGTCTGCGCTTTCAGACCTTGCCATGGCAGTCCACCTCGTAGGAAATACATGAAGACATGCCCTAGTGCTTCTAGATCGTCTCGTCTTGATTGTTCGCGGCCGAGATGAGTGTTGATTGACATGTAACGTGCTGTTCCTGATAATGCCTTTCGTTCGCGATATGGAATATGCACCTTTGACTTGGGGTCGCGGTACTGTTTCGCCATTCCGAAGTCCACAACGTGGATGACACTTGCTGATTTTGTCCCTGGTTTTCCAATGAGGAAATTGTCTGGCTTGATATCGCGATAGATGAGGTTTTTCTCGTGGATAGTTTGCACTCGGGATATCTACCGGTATTAGTGATGCGGCAGTCTTGAATCGTCTTGAACCTGTAATTACCATCTGCTTGGCTATCATGACTGTACACTTGACTGAGAACTTTCTGTTGCAGTGATCGAACAAGTCCTCGAGACTGGGCCCTAGCAAGTCGATAACTAGTATATTGTGCAAGCCTTCCTGTCCAAAGTAGTAGACATTTGGTATTCCCACTGTAGGAAGAGGTTAGCATCCGAGGCTGCTGTCGGCGAAAGCAGAAAGAAAAGCGGTAACCAACATGGAGCTTGAGGATGACCATTTTGTCCGTTGCCATGGGCCTGCCGCTTGTCAGAGCTAGCTCACTAAGAGGGATACTCACTGCAGCCTACTAAAATCTTGTATGTCCTATACTCATCGCGCAATTGCGGTGCATCGCTCTTTCTTGGTTCCTGTATCGAGCGCCAATCAGCAAGTGATATGACAGTGACTAGCACTTCAGGCGCACGTACAAACTTGATAGCAATGTTCTGGTTGTTGAGGAGGTTTGTGCCCTCGAAAAGGACACCGAATGAGCCTTCACCGATCTTCTTCCCTACTCTGTAGTGTACTCCGACCACATTGGAGGACGAGGAGGAGGACATCTCCTCTCCTATGCCAAGACGAAAGACAGCCAGACTTTGACTACAACGCAGGCGGTGTTGCGTGTGCTAGGATGGTGGTAGAGAGTACAGCGAAGGAGCGAGTGGGATACGGACAGCGCGTTGCAACGGGTTGGGGCCTTCTGTTGCGGGGTCGGAACGGGCCGTGCGGTTCGTGTTGCGCGAGCGCTGGTGACTTAGGACTGAGGCGAGGCGACAGCTTGAAAAGCAAGAGCGGGACGTGGTATATCAATGGTGTCGGTGGTGGTGTATGAGGCAGAGACGTCGCGGGCAGGGAAGGTCAAAGTCAAACCCCTACAGTAAAACGGGCTAGTCTGCTTATGGCGACAACGAGGCTTCAACACCCTTGAACTATACTACCTTATTCACCCACATCCCTTCCGACCTCTGCAAATCTATCTCAAGCTGCCACGCCATTGGTATGCGCGACGCCATTCACGCGCTCCTTATTCGTCTTGAGGTCGTCATCCTCATTCTCAAGCAATTCCATCATCTCAGCGGCCTCTGCCATTTCTGCCTCCTGTATCTCCCTATCCTGTTCAAGCTTCTTCAGTGCCCACTCCTGAGCCGACTTCACCCAGTGCTCGAGTCGACAATTGTCAACGTAGTTCTTCAGTGTGCTGTCTTCAATACCCATCTCTCTCACGATCGGCTTGATCAAGTCTGCTTGCTTGAATCGCTCGCGAAAGTCGTCCTCTGAAGTACCAGCACCTAAAACGTCCGCCGGTGCCAGCATGCGAATGGTAGAATTTGGATTCCATAGTCCTATACCAGGGTTAGAGCTTGCTACAATTTCATGCGTGTCAGGGATATATGAACGTACCAGCTGCATATCCTTCGTAGATAGTCTTGAACAGGATAGTGGCCTCAAGCTCGCTTGTCGCCTCATGATCAGACTTCCGTGCTGCAGCGTCGAGCACCTTCCAGCCGTCTCTGTTGAAACATCTCCTCCATATGATCTTGAGTGTCTGCTCATTGAGACCTGATTCTTGGGTCGCGGCCGAACACTTCAACACTTGTAGCGCGAATACAAATTCCAGTCCAGCCATATCGTGAGAACGTTGCTCACTTTGTCGTTGATCCATCAGTGTCAGTGTGTCAATAAGCAAGTCTGTGCCAATTGCAACGTGCTTCGTCAACATGTCAAAGCCTTGCTGAAGAATAGCTTGGAAGGCTAGTTTGCCTTTAACAACATGCCGTCCAAAATGTTCCATCGCTATCTGTAATTCTGCAGCTTGGTCCACAGCATCATATAATGACGGGCGGATGTGCGCATAGAGCCGCTCTTGGATGTGAACCACTTGCAGTGCTACCTGCTGCTGCGATAGCACCGCGATGCCGTTCTCAGTGACAGATGAGTCGGGATCAGCAGCAAGCGCGAGACTTGACAATGACAACTCGACCTTCTTTCTCCACAGGTCGTCTTCTTGTTCCTCGGCTATCTCTTTCAAGCATTGCGAGGCGGTCTGAAAGTCGTCCTCCGAGAGTGCATCATTGATCCAGCTCAACTTCTTCCGCCTCGGCCGTGCATGAAGAAACGTGGTGAGATGCTTCCTGCATGCTATTGGCTGATTCAATAGAGACTTGTACTGCCGGTCTATTATCATTGCTGAGTACCATGGACCAGCCCACTCTGCACCATAACTCCTGAAGTACTTGTCAATGCGCTTTTGAAGTGTCGAGATATGCGTTGCTTGTTCTTCTTGTGTCGCACCAGACATATCTTCAACAAGTTGTATTCTCACTAGATTGACAAGTGCTTGCATGTCCACATACTTTTCTGCTATGGTCATGCCATCTACAGCGAGCTGGAAGTCTGCGAGTTGAACGATCATTTGTGTTCGCAATTTCATGTGCTCCCGCCTGAAAGGCTCAGCTTGAGCTCGAGTTTGCTCGTTATCCGCTGCAAGGTATGATCGATATCGCTCCTCGCTACATTTGCAGTAGAGATCTGTCAAACGGGGTTGGTCTCTCGCCAGCTTGATAAGAAGCTGTTCGTCTTCTGGTGCTTGACTGAGGATCTTCTGCCGTGCCTGTTGTACACCCTCTGGGAACACAAGCAGCAGTTCTGGAATAGATGTCCAGCACGGTGGAAGACCTTCATATCCGTTTTCGAGAATGCCTCCATTGGACTCTTCATTCTCCAGGCCATATAGTGCGGCACATTCGTCTCGAAACGCGTAAGCTGTCTCAAGTGCATTGATTGTAATGTCGCTGGCGTCGCTGAGCAATTCAAAGTATGTTGCTGTGTCTTCAATCTCATCATTAGTCGTTAGCTCATGTATCGCCCGGTATGCCCACGCCACGAGGTTCTGCATGCGCCAAACATCTTTCAAGAACCATTGCCTAACCTGGTCTCGCTCCCCCATATCAGAGTCAACCTCCGTTTTGTGCCTTTCATTCATAAGCCATAATATTCGTGACAGCAGCCGAGACGGCTTGCCATCTTTTGGCTTCTCATCGTAAGAAGACCAGACAGCTCGTGCGGCAGCCATCTTTTCAGCATTCCAGCGTAGCTTCCATCTCGTAACCCGAGAAATGTCAGGATAAGTACGTTTGATGATGCCGGCGAGATCATTCAGGACCTTCGCTCGCTGCTCAAGATGAAATTGTATCGATGGTGCAACGCTTGTGACAAGATCCGTCTCCGTGGCACAGACTTCGTGACTGATTTTGAGCACTGCTTCTTCGACTTCGTCCAATGGAAAAGCTAGAGCAGACTCTCGTGACAAATCCAGCGGATTCGTGCGCATAGCACCGTAGAAGACAGCTTGCTCAATCTTGTCCTTCACAGTAATCTTTACACGTTCAATCGATGATTGCTCTTCAATTGGTTCTGCCATAGTCACACGAATCAGACCGCACCCTTTCACCATGGCCAGAATCGAGCAATGCGTATTCCTGGTCAGTCCAGCCTCTGCACTAGCGCCAACAATGGAGTAATTGCCATCCTCCCGGAAATAAATCGTATCCTGGAAGGCTTCGGGAATATCGCCGCTGTCAGCACGTAGCTGTGCTTCGGGAGAAGAGTGAAGAGTCGCAAGCGAGACCAGGACGATTGCTTTCTCAAAGACTATGAATGCTGTCGCGTTCGAGGTTGACAGACATATTCGAGGCTTTCCGTTGTTTTGTGTGAACAAAGGCTCCGTATAAGAGTGCAACGAGATTGTTCTTCGCACATTTGCCTGGCCTTCCACAATCTTTATCTCCACAAGCGCATACTTCGAAGAGTTTGAATTGCTAGCTTGAACCAGCACCACAATGTCGAGATCAGACCCAGCACTTTCGCCATGATTGGATGTGACAAGAGCCCCTCGAACATCGCTGGGTACTGTAATTATAGCGAAGTCAAGCACCTTCATATCAGTGTGTTGGCCATCGAAACCTGCATTCTCCAATCTTAGTGCTTCCGACACGGCCGCACTCACTGCAAGCTTGGCATCACACTCGACCTTCTGGGTGACCTGGTTGGACAGGCTCAGCGACCATGAATGAAATTGTGCTTCACTAGTTGAGGTGACAGCTTCGATCTCACCTCGTAGCTGGCCTGGCCTCGTCCTAACAGCTGTGACTTTCTTGACCCAGTCTGCACCTCCAAGAACAGTTTTCAAGCCTCCGAAGAGACCAACTGCGGATTGCTGAGTTCTGAAAAAGTTGACCTTGATTGATGGTTTGGATTGTGCATCTCTCAGCAGAAGATGTGCGACTCGACCAGAGCTGAAGCAAAGCAAGAAGCCAGTATGCGCAGCGGATACTATCTCGGTTACGATCTCTCCTGATAGGAGGCTACCACAGGAGCCGTCCACGCCATTGCGCCGCTGCTCGAAGAGGCTCAAAGCGTCGGCGTTTTCAATGCTCTCCCAGTATGTGATTTTGCCATTGGTTGCATTCACGACCAGCAAGCCAGTCTCGCTGGCTTGGCTTGCGGTTACGAAAGACCCCAGCGGTAGAGGTTGTTCTGCGTCAGAAGGATGTGGAAGCTGGAAGGTTCGTGTTGGTGGTGCCGATCCGGCCGAGGTGTAATCCCATGTAAAGGCTTGCGTGGCAGTCAACGATAGCGCGTGGTTACCGCTTCTGAGTAGGGTGCTTCGGAAGTCTGTAGAACCGTTAGCTACTTCGTCGACCGCGCTTGGGCATGCTAACGTGCCAACTTGACTCGATCGTAAACCCTCGGGCAGCCCGGGAAGCTGCTTCACTTCGTAGCACGGATTCTTCGCCTGTATCTTGCGTTAGAACGCGGGCAGCTACTTTGAGTGTAATAGCTTACCAGTATTGTAGCGCCGTCGTCTTTCACGATCCTCTTCTGTGTTCCTGTATTCGACTTCACTCTTGATAGTCTATCATCGCGTGCGCAGGTACTATGCCCATTGGTCGAGCGAGTTTCTTGATCCAACCCAGTCTCAGCCAGCACTTGTTTGACATCAGTGGAGAGCTTCGTACGCTTGCGTTGTGGTTGTTGTCGCGTGCTACCACCGTCTTCAGCATCCACTCTTCTTCGTCTTCGCGGATTACGCGTTGCGTTTGGTGACTGTGACTCGCGATAAGACATGCTAGCTGCTGCGAGGTGTATATACGCAGGTGTCGTATGATGATCACTCGACACTATTTCAGACGACGAGGATGTTTACGGCCTGGAATATGAAACAAGAAACTGAAACATGGGGTTCCTCGGGCCGAGTAGAATTAGCATGTGCAAGTCCTCGAGCGATACTCAGGGGCAGCGACAAAGCTTCCACAGCTCTTGTTAATACGATAACGTTTGCTTGCAACTTTTAAGGCTTCACAGATAGCTAAAATTGTCTAATCGGCAACTATCGAACGAGCCATCACCAAAATATACATATCACGCAGTCTCTACTCTCAAGCCACCATCTCGGTACAGGTTAGCACTTTCTGGATTTGAGGAACTCTAACGTACCAACTTGTATGCGAATGCCCGTCATGGATGTGTTACGAGCCAGCATTATATAGACGTCGGCGCAGTCGTCGAGGTCAGTCTGGCAGTATCACGTCAGTGAGCCTCTATTGCTTCTCCAACGGCGAACGACGAACCACTTTCTTCAGTATAGCGGCCTCCTTCATCTGCTGTACTCGTTCCTCTGGGAACTGCTTGCCCCATTCGGTCAACATGAGGCCCGGTAGGACTGCATTCACTCTGACTTTAGGGCCTTGAGTCGCAGCGAAAGCCTTCATCATGCGGAGTGCCGCAGCCTTCGATACAGCATATGGTAAAGAACTTGCAGCATTTGAGATACCCTTTTCTTTTAGCACAGGTTACCCTAGCAGCATGAACGCGGACTTACAGCAATGGAATTCGTCATGATGAAGACGCCACCTTCTTGATTCGACCTGAAAGTTGGTAATGCCTCCCTGAGAAGCGCCCTGGAAGGTCATAATCAGCCTGTGCACTAGACTGGACTGTCCGTCTCAGTTACATCTGTCCTTTCACGTTTACTGCCCAGCAACGGTCCCAGTCCTCCTCGCTAGCCGCGTCTAAGTCATCAAAGGCACTGAACCTTGTCCACCCAGCATTTCCGATGAGAATATCTATGCCGCCGAAGGCCTTAATTGTCTCTTGCACACATCTGGCGCAGTCTGCAAGGTTCCCACAATCCTGAGGGTAAAAGGACATTGTTTTAGCATTATCGATCAGGTCCTGTCTTTGCCGTAGTAGTGAATGGTTTCCAATCACGTACCGCTTTGACAGTAACCACTTTGACCCCGTATGACCCCTTCAACTCCTGTGCCAGATTGTCCGCAGCAGCAGCATCAGAGTTGAAGTTGATAGCCACATTGCATCCTTCAGCAGCAAACTTGCGACATACCACTGCTCCTAATCCTTTAGACCCACCAGTTACAAGTACATTGCGATTTATGAGTTCGTATACCATCTTCGTCTATATGATTTCCAGTAAATGTAGTCGTGATATCGTGAGACATAAGAAGGTGGGGTGCGCGGGGTGTGGCTCCGGTTTCACTCGCCTCGGCGGTTTCAAAAGTTCACATCTGAGACAGTATAGCACAAGTATAGAGGCACAAGAAGATGCGCCAGACTCTACTCAACTCGTCACGGACGTTCGTCGACAACTTCATCTCCTCCTCCGCTACCAAGTTCTCCATCTTTCGCACCATACCATCCGGCGCACCTGGTCCATCTGCAGTCCCAACGAGTACCCTCCTCATCCTAGACTCGTCCTTTAATCCACCTTCTCTTGCGCATCAGACACTTGCAACATCAGCTCTTCGTGCTTCATACTCGCTACATACCGGTCCAAGACGATTACTCCTGCTCTTCAGCGTGCACAATGCAGATAAGAAGGCTGCACCGGCGCCATTCGAACAACGACTGGCGATGATGGTGAAGTTTGCTGAGGATCTTCATGAAAAGATGGTCGAGATAGAAGCGCATACTGGGCAGGGCGAGCCTAGGACATCTGAAGATCTTGTCATTGACGTCGGCCTCACGAAACTGCCGTACTACAATGACAAGTCTGTCGCTATCGAGGAGAATAATGATTATGCTGGCAATCCAATGCACATCCATTTGACTGGATTTGACACGTATACTAGGTTGGACTTGCATAATAGTCTCAAGTGGCCTTGCAAAACTAATTCAAGTACAGGATATTCACAGCCAAGTACTATCCCGATCACCACCCACCACTATCTGCTCTTGACTGCTTCTTCGAAAAGCATGGCCTACGAGTGACGATACGCACAGACAACAAACAAGGGAGCGATGAACGTGGAGAATGGGGAACTGCGGCTGAGCAGAGAGCTACGATAGAGATGCTTAAGAATGGTGAACTGGAGGATGTGGGCGGGAAGCGAGCCTGGGCAGACAACATAGAAATTGATGAGGGTGACGAGGCAGGTAGGGGTGTGAGCAGCACCAAGGTCAGGACAGCAGTGAAGGAGGGGGATTGGTCGACTGTGTCGAAGCTATGTACGCCTCGTGTTGCTGCGTGGGTGAGGGAGGAAGAGCTATACACCAAGGACGACTGAGATGGTATGCATCTGCTAGCACACTGCGGAAGGACGCACTTTCCTTGGGGTACATCATCCATATGGCACGCCTCAACCATAACAACTGGGCGAAAGCTTCGCGATTGCAGGACACATCTGGCGGCACTCTTCTCACGGCTCTCGGATGGCGATGTTCCCAGAGTTCTGTCAGTTCCAGCTCGTAGTCATAAGGTTGGACAACTATACCCTATGCGCAGCAATAAGCTCACCGCACTTCATTCTAGTCACGACATGACGAACAAGGGCGATGACACATCAGGAGGCCGCTGAGACTAGGACTCTTGCGCAACCGATTCGCAGACTTCGCAGACTATCACGACTCACGAAGCGCCTCTGGCCATTCGTATTGCGGTGATATGCTGTATTTTTCAGTACTCCGCGCATTATGCTAAGGTAGCTAGGCCTCCTCTCATTCGTTATCGACATGAAAGGCTTGTGCTTGGCGGCTGGCACGCTGCTGCAGGTGTCGCGAATTGTGGACCCAAAACCCAAACGGCGGCGTTTCAGACGCCTTGACGCGCTGCACGTCGAGTCACTCGAGTAAGGGAAAAAACAATGGAACAGGGATCCAACTTATGAAAACACACTTCGTACTTCCTGCCTTCTCTTCTTTCTTATAGTGCACTGTATTCCTCGCATCACTGGTTGACGCTAAATCGCTTGCCTTGCTTTTACACTCATTACTGCACAAATTCACTCATTCACTTGCACATTTTCATATATTATCGCTGGTCGAGATTGACCAGCTGTCTACATCTGTTCTTCCTATCTAGCACCTCTACGAAGACAAATCAGCATCATGCATCACTTCACAAGTCTTATTCTCCTCTCTCTTCTAGGTGCCACAACCTTTGCGGCACCCCTCGTCAAGCGCGATCTCATCTATGTCACGGACTGGGACATCGTCACGCAGACTGAGAATGTGATCAACACCATTTGGGTGACTGCAGGTGCTGCACCTGTGGAACTCACATCGAGTGTCGTCGAAGTGTCTACTCCGTCGACCTCAACGGAAAGCCCTGTTATTGCTACAAGCACACCAATAGCAGTCGCGTCGGTAACAAGTGTACCTCTCACCAGCACAACGCCAGTCCTGCCAACATCAGCCCCGGCATCTTCCTCAATCTTGACAACTTCTCCCACATCTACCACAATCGCTATCGTCTCGTCAACGCCACCGCCAGCGCCTTCCTCAAGTGTCGCACCTGCTGCTCCAGCCGCTCCCAGTCCCAGCACTCAGCCCATCGCCAAGTCCACTCCACCAATCGCTGGCCTCGCCACCTCTGGCACTTCATACACCGGCGACCTCACCTACTACGCCACAGGCTTAGGCTCCTGCGGCTGGAACTCGGGCTACAATGATGCCATTGTTGCAGTTTCACACGACATCATGGACGTCTACAACCCCGGTAACCCCAACAACAATCCGCTCTGTGGCAGAGATGTCACCATTACCTATGCGGGACAGCAGTATCAGGCGAAGGTCGTGGATACATGTGAGGGATGTGCACAGGGTGATTTGGATTTGAGCGAGGGGTTCTTCAGCTTGGTCACGGGAGGAGACACGGCTGCGGGACGTATTGGAGGGGTGTCGTGGAAATGGAGCTGAGTATTGAATGTATGTGGTGTGTATATGAAAACAGCTGGTCTGTTTCCATTCACTGTATAGAGCACGGGAGATCTTGAATGTGATGATGCTACATAGGATAGTATAGCATAGTATCGCACATTGCGACCTACGATCACGAAGTCACGTTTACGTTCGTCTTATATCTTGTATACTATTTCTGGCTCTTTTGGCGTGTTTTGTGGTTTGTTTTGTTTTGCTCCTATTTGCGTTGGGATCGACGCTCCCGCCGTCTCGTCTTGGCGCGGCGGAAGCAAGCCTTTTTCTCTCTGGCTGTCTTGTCGGAGAGCCTCGTGAAGATGTCAGAGCCTGAAGCTTCGATGCTGAAGGCTGTGATGGACTTGTACTGAGTGTAGCTGTGACTGCATAGCCTCCGAAGTGGAAGGCTAGGAAGGCTTCGGCGCCAGGCTGACAGATCAGCAGAGATAGTGGATTACCCTTGGCGTTCGTATGGGATGAGACGATGTGCTGCTGTGCTGTGCTGTGTTGACGAATTTTATTGTCATCTTCTGAGCATAGCATAGCATATCGAGAGTATTCTTGCCCAAGCCAAAGTGAAGCTTTTCCTGAAGTAGAGTGCATGATACTACTCCCTGTATAGACTTCCGAGTGCGAACGGAAGAAAGGGACAGGGACGAATCGACAATCACGTTTCTCGCAACCGACATTAGCCCGCTAGTCCCCTCACTCGCCTACCTCAGATCCTCAGATCCTAACTGTACGACGACCGGCCGGATCTGTCCTTGTCGTCGCCAACACTCTTATTCCTCTTTCGTCTAACATCGTCTAGTATCGGCATCGCTTTACCTTTACCAGCTTCCAGTACAGTTTCAGCCTTCAAGTCTCTTGCTCATTCGACCGTTCAAGCGTCAGAGGAACGCAACCTCAGCCTGGCTTTCGACAGCCAATCGAAAGCACTTGAGCAGCACCACCGTCAGCAGCGACCACGACGTACTACATGAATTCCACCTTGTCAGGTACGTGGTGTCCACTGCTTCAATCTCCAATTCCCACACCACGGCTGTAGCCTTGTCCCATCACTCATTCCCAAGCTCTACAACATCTATCACGACTACAAATGCCCAAAACGAATCATTACAACACCTCAAGAACGATAATCTGACATGTCTCCTCTAGCCTCCACGACGGAGGCTCTGTTCTCTAGTGCCTCAGGTATTACTGCGACCTCCAACGCGGCGATAATAGCTCCCGTCTCATCTACCGATGCGTCCTCTCTAGCTTCCAGCGCGTCGAGCTTAGCCTCTTCCATCTCTTCCTCAGTTGCATCTTCGATCTCATCCGTGGTGCAAGCCTCCATATCATCGTCCATCTCATCCGAATCCTCCACTGCTGCCGCTGCAGTATCGTCTTCTTCATCGGCATACTCTTCGTCAACATCGGCAGCAGCAGCGGCTGCATCCACGGCATCAACCACTGCGGCTGCTGCCACATCTACTACACCTGCTGCTGCTGCATCAACGACGCCTACACCTGTGATTGTTACGACAACAGGCACGAGTAGAGCACCCACAACTGTGCTGGTCACATCAGTCATTACAGAGTCAAGAGCATCTACCGATGGAAATGGCGGCGTCATGACAGTCATCGTCACGCAGACAACATCTGTCCCAACACAGGTGGTCGGCACTACCGAATTGAGTCCCTCTAGCGCAGCTGCTTCCAGCTCCTCAAGTGCCGCAGCAGCTCTTGGCAACACAAACGGCAGCAAAAGTAGCAGCGGTGGACTTTCCTCTGGAGGCGTCACAGCCATCGCCGTAGTCGTGCCTATCGTCATCGTCGCCCTCCTTGTCGTCCTCGGTCTCTTCCTCTACCGCCGCCGCAAATCAAAGAAGACTGCACAAGAAGCCCGCCGCAAGGAAGTCGAAGAATACGGCTACAACCCCAACGATGATCCTACCCTCCCCGCCGTCGGTGTCGCCGGTGGTGACGAAATGGCCGAAGACTCCTCAAACGGCTACAGAGGCTGGGGCAACACAAGCGTGAACAACAGGAAAGCTAGCAGCACAGTCCCATCAGGCTTCTCAGGCACCACAGCTCCCGGCACAGAATCAGCCCCTCCTGTTCCCACCTCACCCGCCGGTAACGGCCTTTCCGAGAAATCCACGGCGCCACTCATCGACACACCCATCGCCTCCTCGCACCTCGGCTACGGTCTCGCCGGCGCTGGCGGTGCTGCTGGTCTTGGCGCCGCAGCAGCCTCCCGCGACCACAACGACCACCCGGCTGAACTCGAAGGCAGCGGTGTCCAGCGCGGGCCTTCCAACGCATCGTCCTCATACTCCATGGCTGGCCGCACAGACGACTCCAACGATCACCAAGGCGATTACGGGTACGACCGTGACTACTCGCAGTATACACCGCATTATGGAGGTGCGGATATGAGTCAGCAACCGGTGGTGAGGGATGTGAATGCGAGAAGGAATGCGCCGACGAGGGTTGAGGGCAATGGGGGTGGGTGGGGACAGCAGGGGAATTCGAGCATTTCGCAGAATTTCTAGAGTGGATGAGGGAGGGTGTGAAGAGGTGTACATGGCGGGATTGGGTGGTGAAGTGGTGTGATGGGAGTGGACGGGCCAGGGAGGGCGTAACGCGATATCCGACTTTCCTCTATTTCCTCTTTCTTTTGGCGTAACGATACCACATAGCAGGACAGGGCTGGGGTCGGGAGTTGAGATAGGACTCGGGAGCTGGACCGGTGCACGATGGGTTGCAGGCAGATGGGACGAGGTGAGACGTGCAAGCAAGGGATGAGGCACGAAAGTCGACGTGGAATGAGAAGTGAAACGAGTGAGGCATTTGTACATTTTCGATGCTTGCATGATGATTGAACTTCTGATTACACGCTTGTAAAGAGTGGCGGCGAGGTGAGGTGAAGTTAATGAAATGAATTATACATTAGTTTGTCTGATACTGATACTATTGCGCCCTGCGCCGTGCTAATCCCTGATCAAATGACGATACACCAAGTATACCATTATATGCCCACAAAGCCCTTGGCCTTTCGAAACAGTCGACGTCGATGTTGTCCGGACCAGCCAGCCAAGTCAATCACCCAACCTCAACCCCAGAAAAAACCCATACACTGCTGGCTTCACTGTCTCCGAGATCCGATAGCCGTGATGGTGGCCATCCAAGCCCTCCCAAGAAGCGCAAAGCAGAGGACGACGAAGCGGGCACGTCCAGCGAGACAATGAACGAAGCATGCCCATGCACCATGAAAGCGGCAGAGCCTCAGGGTAAGCCGTATCAACCCCAGTGCCCTCCAGCCCCACTCACTGCGATCGCTTGATAACGCTCTTCACTCTCGACAGCATATTGCCCAGCGCCGAGTCCCTCCTCCCCTTCCGCGCCGACTCAGTCGACTTGGTAGACGGCGCTGTCAGCACAACCGGCTCCGGCTCCAGCTCCGGCTCCGGCGGCTCCAACACCTTCACACAGGCCTCAATATCCGAACCAAACCAATATTTATGGTCAGCCGGCCACCACTTCGGGTCCCAATCTTCGTTGACCTTCCCTTCAGAGTCACACGTCGCGCACCACCACTCCTGATCCGGGTGCGGTCTGATCTCCTCCTTCTCATTGCTGCGGTCGTGATCGGAGCAGCGGTGGCACTTGAGCGTGTACCCGGGAATCACCTTTCCCACCATTTCCTCGTCCTCTTCCACAGCTCTGCCCTTTCCCTTCTTGTACCCATACCAAAGAGAATCGACATGCACGCTCTCAATCGGGTATGCGTTTCTTTCCCAACAGCAACGTCTGTAGAAGCGTAAGGCGTTCTTGGACTGCTGTGACCACTGCTTTGCCTCGGTGGGGTGGGGCGGCTCGTTGTTGACGATGCTGTCGATCTCCTGTTGGTGGGCGCAGTACCATTCGCGGAAGCTGCGCTGCTCGGATTGGTACTTGTAATAGGCCTTGAAACGGGCGAAGGTTAGGGGGATGCCTTCGGCGACGATCTTGGGGCGGTGGGGTACGCCGAGATATCTGGGGTCATCGTGGTCGCGGGTGTAGGGGTAGGGGTAGCCGGCGTAGGGAGAGGCGGGATATGGAGGTGTGGCGGTTTTGGTCTTGGCCATTGTGGGCGTGAGTGGTGCCGTAGAGAAGGAGATGACTAGTTGAGGTGATCCAAAGTGATTCGAGGAGGTCGAATGGCTTCCGAGACCTCGGCTGGAAGTGGTGGTCTTCAAGGGTGTAGGATGACAGAGGAGAGTGCCGTAGGTCTGTTCGTGTATGAAGCAAAGGTGGAAGTCCTGATACACGAAGGTCAATTGCTTTCCAGACCACGAGTTAGAGTCGGTGGTGTCCAATGGTATTTGACTTTGGGGAGAGTGCCGTAGATGTTTGCGTGTGTGGTGCAAAGGTCGAAGTCTTGACGAGGGGTAGCTAGGAATCCATGGTGAATTTATACAATATCGAGTCTGAGCGGTGATGTATGTCCCAGCAACCACGAGCTGCAAAGCTAGGACATGATTTGATACCCGATTGCAGCTCCAAGATTATTGGGAAAGTCCCTGACAAAGTATGTTGGGAAGCCATGTCATGATCAAGGTATCATGAAGTGGTGTCGTGGCAGAACCAAAATATCGGAGTAAACTTTTCAGCATTCTCAACAAGAAAAAATGCTCACTCGAAGAGTAGACCCAGGGGGTCTTTACCCTTGTGAGCATGGATCCTCTCCTCGATTGTAGCAAGGATCTTCTTCCAGTCGCACATGGCACCATCCCCAGTGTCTCCGCATGCAAGCTCTTTCTCCACAGGCCGCAACACATCGAACCAATGGTAGAACTCGTTATCGCCAGGAGCACGCAAGTGCCGAGCAGTCAATGGATGCCGCCACATGGCTGTATTCATAGCTGGAGCAATAATGATACGCTTCTGGACCGGCCCAGGTACTTCAGTATCACTGCTAGAGTCTGGCTCTGCTTCGACCTGCCATGCGCGTATAATTGACGTCAGGAGATTGTCGCAGATGCCATTGCTGATCTTTGCCAGTGTATTTGCTGAAAGAGGAGCAATAACGAGCAGATCTGCCCATCGACGAAGCTCGATGTGTAGGATTGGAGCTCCACGAACCCATGGCTCTTTCCATTCATCCTCGTCGCGGTAGATGGCGTCAACATTGGGATATTGAGCGATTGTGCTGAGGCTTGGCTGTTCCTCGCTCTGGCCTTGCAGGAACCTCGTAGCAGATTCGGTGAACAGAATCCGGATCGATAGATTCTTGATCTTCGCCAGACCTCTGACTATGTTGGGTATTTTGATAGTAGCAACAGAGCCGCTAGCGGCGAGGAGAAGATGGAATTTTCCGTCGTTGGCGTGGTCTTTCGCTGTAAGACGAGGGTTCGATGTCGTCGTCGGGCCACGACTGTCGTCAGCCACATGTGGTTCACTCGAGGTTTTGTTCCTGGCACGACTCTCTGGGTCGAGCATGTTGACGTCCATTGTCAAGCCTTCGAGCGTGATATTATCTGCTGTGAGGCGTATCGTGCGCACATGACGCATATCGAGTGCAGCGTCCATATTGAGGTGTGCTATATCGCAACCAGTTGTGTATGCAAAGAGACTAGAGTTGTGACAAGGGTGGATATGTGTAGGAGAGTGTAGTAGGTGGGGAGAGTGTGGAAAGGAAAGGAGAGAATGTATTTTTCTGCAGAGACAAGTCTTTTTCTGTGCTCTCGCTATACTGCTTTCTTTGCTCAAGGCAGTCACTACTGCATCGTTCTTGCCTTCTTGCCTGTTGTTGTTGTTACTGCCTTCTTTGTATATTGCCGCTGTAAACTCCCCAACATGACTCAGGGTATCGACCGGGCCGCAACTGATTTCAAATACAATCGTCATCTCGAAATGTTAAACCTGAAACACCAGCTCTACAACTAGTGAAGCTCCATACACACATACACAAGATGTTCAGCCGAAGATTCCTCTCCACTGTAGGCAATGCCGATATCATAGCGGCGTGAAGCTCCTTCTGACACCCCTAAAGGCCTACCGTGCACCAACACCCATCTTCAACGCCATCACCCGCAATGCCGTTCCTCAAGCCCGCATCACACCACAGCAGTTCAGATTACTATCAACAGAAGTCCGAGCAGCAATCGACAAGGCTGTGACCTCCGCACCAGTCGTACTCTTCATGAAAGGCACCCCTGAGACGCCTCAATGTGGATTCTCAAGAGCGAGTGTACAAATACTAGGTCTGCAGGGTGTTGACCCGAGCAAGTTTGTGGCTTTCAATGTGCTGGAGGATCAGGAACTAAGGAATGGTGTGTTTGCATTGATCCGCACGAGATTAATCCACAATGCTAATACCGTGATCTAGGTATCAAGGAGTACTCGGAATGGCCAACGATACCGCAGTTGTATATCAACAAGGAGTTTGTAGGAGGCTGTGATATTCTCATGTCAATGCATCAAGATGGGTCATTGGCGAAGATGTTGGAGGAGAAGGGTGTGTTGGTAGCGGAAGATGCGGCTGCTCCGGCATCATGAGCATTGTCTGGATATGAAGCAGAATGATATGATACGATATGTGTATTAATACCAATGACGACCGGAAGGAAGATCACAATATCCCAGAGTCTCACGAAGGCATGACGTAAGTAGATTCGAATTGTGTTGCGCCTCCAGTGAGTGGCAAGCCAGCGGCAGCATGGTCGGCTGTTCAAGATATGACTGTCTGTGCTGCGATAGATACGCACGCAACGTGATTATTGCAGTGGCATTGAAGTCGTTTCACTTCAGATGACATCGGCAAAGTATAGCTCGAGTCAGTTCACTCGGCCTCAGTCTGAACCTCAAACCACTTCGAAACATCCCACCTGTTCTGACACCACACCAACACGACACCCATTGTGCGCTCAACTTTCGTGATTATTCGTGCCCAGTACAACAAAGACAATGGCGCCTAGCAAAGCGAACAACTCAACTGCTCGCCAGCACAATGTCCACTTCTCAGCCCCCAAGCAAGCCAACCCCTTCATCGTCCGAGACGCAATTGAGACACCTCCTCTCATGCATGATCGCCACAGAATTCTTCCCGGCAGGGCGTTACTCTCAGAGCAAGTAACCCTCGAACGTCAGCGCACCAGTCAGAGGAAGCCACCACGTTCCCGCGACGTCCTATCACCAAAGCATGCCGGCATCAGCAAAAGCGGCCAGCGCACCCCTCTTGCATCACGCAGTCGCAACAGCAAAATGCCAGGTCATGACCGAAACACCGGCACGCCTGGCAAGCCTTCAGCGAGACGCGCTCATCGTCGTGCGCGCAAAGTGCAGCCTGAGCATCCACTTTCCCGACTTCTTGAAGGTAATATGCAATTATGATTTTTTTCTTTAAACTTGCCACAGCCACAGACTAACCCATACCCACTCTCACAGCCGCTCTATCAACCTACAACTCCCACAACGCCATTGATCTTCCCGCAAAACTCGCCGTGGCCAAGTCCTCCATCGAGACCAGCCTGCGGGACATCACCGAAAACACCTCTACCCTTCCCTCCGCTGTGCTCGCCGCTTCCACCACACTTCTAGCACCCCTGAGCGAGACTCCACTGCAAATCACGCTGCAAGAAAGCGCCGAGGTGTTTGAGCAGCCGCTGAGTCGTCGCTTCGAGGACTTTCGCAGTATTGTGCTGAGAGAGAGGAAGAGGTTGGAGGGGTTGTGGCAGAGGCATGCGGATGTGGTGGGGAGGATTGGAATGGTGCAGAAGGCGGTTGCAAACAATGCGGCTGCCGCTGTAGAAGGCGCCGGCGATACCACTTATATGCAAGAATCCCAGCGCATCAAGCAGGAATACCAGACCGCGCGCGAAGAGCTATTGTCTAACTTTGAGGCTGCGGCGGAGAAAGTCAGGGAGTCGGTGCTTGGTTGTGAAGAGGTGAGTGACATACATCGATGGCGCGAATGTGGATATTGGTTGGGGGCGTGCTAACATTCATAATAGGCGTGGACCAAGAAGCGCAGGGCTCAGCAACAGAAGGAAGCTAACTTTAAGAGGGAAGTGCTGAAGTTGTACACCGCAGATGATGAAGATTGAGGGGACAGAAGTGCGCATGCGTTGGGGTTGCGGAAGTGTTCATAAGGATGCAAGGGGCATTAGGCTGGGCTGGGAATGGTAACAGAAAGCAGAGCGAAATAAGTGCAGCGTGGCAGCTCAAGGATGAAAGGAGAGCTCGAGACTGAGCTTTGAGTAATTGAGACGGCACGAGATGTGCATTCAACAACATCAGTATCTTCTGACATGAAATGGAGAGATGACCATGGTACTATAGACATTCTCATCTATACCCTAGCTATCAGCATCAATCAAAGTCCTTCAGGTATCTAATCCCACCCTGCTTCAAAACTCCACCCTATATCGTACACTTCCACAGCAAGAATCACTCTCTCATTTCTGCCCAACCTGCACAGCAGTCTCCGGCCTGACCAAATACCCCGACTGCCCAAACGCAGCCCCATTTGCATTCGCCACACCTTGTCCAGCAGCCATCCCTCCACTACCACCAAACAACCCACTCTCCCTATCACTATAATAGCTGATCGGCACCGGACTCCTCGGCTCGAACCTCCAAAACTTATTCAGCTCAAACATCGGCGGTGGCGGCGTAATACTCTTCTGCCCATTCTGATCACCACGCTCCTGCCCAGCACCGGCTTCCATGACAGACGCGGACTTGTAGCTCGAGGCCGGCGAGCTGTCGACGCTGGAAGTGACGGAGGCGGAACCGTAGACGGTGGTGGCGGGGTGCTTGAGCATGGAGTCTAAGGCGAGGAGGACAGGAGGCCCGCGAGGGTGGTCGGCCATGGCGAGGGTGAGGGCGATGGCGCCTTTGGCGCGGATTTGGCGGGCGGTGACGGCGTAGGTGCGATTGGAGAAGATGAAGCTCTGATGGGAAGTCAGTCATGGCTGGGATCTGGACATTGCAGTGGTAGAGGACTTACAACGCCGATATTGATGAAGCCGAGTACGAAGACGATGATTCCTGAGCCGATGACGGAACGCCAGATGCTCGTCCCGAGGGCGGTCTTGCTGGTGGCTGGCTTGTTGAGATCGCCCAAGATATCTATGCCAATGGCAATCATAGCCAAACCGAGTGCGACGAAACCGTGGGAGGGCGACAGGACTGGCCAGTGTGTGAGGAAGTATTGTTTGAGGACGGGCAGCTCGGAGATGATGAGGAATACTGAGAAAGTTAGCATGTTCGAGGATGAATGACTGTCGTAAGGTTCTTGCACATACTGCTGGCAAAGACTGTGACTAGATGTGATGCTCCATCGAAGAAGAAGAATTGCGAACCGAGGAAGGTCTTGACGACCAGGACGATGCTGGATGTGATGACTGCCAGAAGGCTGATGATGTTGCAAACTCGAATGATGTTGAGGATGATGTAGCCTGGTCCAGCTCGCGTCTTCTGAGTGAAGCTGGCGAGAGGCATGGTTGGTGATGTAGATGAGCAAGGGAGATTGTTGAGCGAGAAGTGTTGTGTGAGGTGTGGAACTTGAGAGTATGCTGCCAGCAGCGGTAACGGTGAAGAGTAGGGACGTGAACGTGATGAGTGAAAACGAGGGATGTGTGAAAGGTGATTATGAAAGGGAGGTACTGCAGTCGACCTTATATGTCATGCATACTGCACTCAGAGCTTGCAACAACAACAGATGAGTTCGGTACGTCAATAGAAGTACAGAGGATAATAATACATCAGATGGCTCGCTTTGACTCGCAAGCGCCTATTGATGAGACGTGCAACACAGACAATATGAGAGTGGCCAATGCGCAAGTAGAGCCAAGTGAGCTACTCGCTGCCATGGACAGTGAAGCTTCGCGCCGAACTATAGAGCTGCGGCGGCTGTGTGTCACAATAGCGTTTCAGACCACAATGGGCGCTTCGAGAGAACAATAGTACCACCAGGTGGCACGAAAGATACGAAATAGAGCGGCTTTCTTCGAATCTTGACACATGGCATGGGCTTATGTTACATTCTGACATATAGTACAATGATGTGAATTTGTATTGACTGTGGTAGGTTCAAATGTGTAAATGGCGTGTAGCCCTGGAGGATTCGCCACCCAACCTCATTCATGGCCACGGAGTTACTTCCTTCCACTCAACCTACGTGATTTTTCGTGACTTGTTTAATTCCAGAAAACACATCGTGAACCCCTACCGACAGTAGTAGACACAATGGCGAGAGGCAATCAGCGCGAGAAGTCTCGCGAAAAGAACCTGAAAGCAGCAGCGGCCGCGGTACGAATTGAATGTTTGCTGTGAGACACATTCGCTAATATACTTCGTGTAGAAAGGAGGCAATTCGGTCAGCATTAGTTACGCTTAATAATGTCTGCATGTCATATCTGACTATGGGTAGATGAGTGGAAGTCAGATGGCCAAGGCCAAGGAGGATGCTGCCGCGATCATGAAGCAGAAACAAGCTGCATGTATGTCGTGTTAGAAGCCGTACATCTGCCTCAACTTACCACTCTCTACAGCCGAGGCGAAAAAGGCAGCTGAAGCTGCGGCCGGGAAGAAATAGTGGCGGAACAGAAAGTGTGCTATCGTGGTTATCCTTTTTGTGCAAACATGCGCCTAGTGGCAGGGAAAACCAAAGGGGCTGGGTTGATGATGAACTGATGATTAGAATAGACTATTGGAGGATCATTGAATCTACTGGAACTGGAGTACAAGCATCCCATGAAACCGCCTCGTTGCGATCCCAGTCCTCCTCTGACCTGCTGATATCTCTCTCGGGCCAGGCCATGAACGACTGTCAGGGACAGTACACGTTACTGCTCCGTACTTTTCTCTCCGTTGCGTGGCCTCCCTGCTCTAATCCTAACACTCCACATACCTTCCTTCTGGCTAGCTCAGAGGTCTATCCTCCAGGAGCAAGCTTGATCAGCTGACGTTGATACAGCCCAAGTGCCCCATGCGAGGCGAGCAACAGTCGACGACCCAGGTAGAGACAGGATGTGCACTGAGCAATACGCTCCTTTGGCTACTCTTAGCACACCTGTGATACAACATGTGATGCATATTGCGCGTATGGCCTCAGCTGGCTCAGCTACGTGGCATCGCCCACGCTTTCGTCGATGATCATCCACACACCGAAGCCAGCTTCTCCCAGCGCTCATTGCGAGCATGCGGAAGCTAGCTCGTTCCAGATTGTCGACCTTGTTGTTGTCCTTCTCGGAGTCCAGTGTAATATCCAGCATAATACCACGACATCATGAGGTTCTTCAATTCATCATCTTCTGCATGACTGTTAGCGACATGACCATCGAGCCTTTTGACTGACATACGAGAGGCTAGTAGAGCATGCGGCAATGTGCTCGAAGAGTTTGGTACGGGAGTTTGAGCTGAAGTTTCACTTTGCGTGACGTCTGGTCGTGTCTGTTCGCCTTGTGCACCTGTGCCTGTAACATTGACGTCCATGTCTTCTGCAGCAGGAGCATCATAAGTCACACCATTGTGTGTCCCCGGTGCTTGTCTGTAGCACTATTAGCATATACTGTGGGAACTACTGGTCGAGACTGACATCGCTACTACTGCATCAATTCCCTTCACATCAACTTCTCGTAACACGTCCTCGACTTGCTCTCCGCGAGCAAACAAACTTTGGTAATGCTATTGTATACGTCAGAATATTACTGTCTATGCTCAGAGATACACATTCGCGCACATTGTACTCTTCGACAGCCTCATTCCAGGAGTCCTGTAACACACTATCGTCCCACAATTCATTATGAGTCAAAGGTCGACCCTCAGCCATCTTGTTAGATCTCAATCCCAGTGTCACGTTCTCAATGTGGTCATGCTGTGTAAATATCACTTCTTACTGAGTATGTCGGGATGCTAGCCAATGAGGAATCTGAAACAAGAATGCGGAGGTGCCAAGCCTTGACGATTACTGACGATCTTATCGGTGATAGAACTTTTCTCGTGAAAGGACCATTTTTATTACATCAATCAATCACTCAACATCGACCTCTAACAAGTCTAAGCATTTAGACTAGTCAATATGGCAGGCACAGAGACTATCAAGAAGCGCAAGGGTATGTATGTATACTAGTCAAGGCAGGACTTCGTACTCACAAAATGCAGCTGCGCCAAGTGCAGGCACACCACCGAAAAAAGCAAAGACCTCCACAGCACCATCCGCAAAGCCCACATCAAAGCCGAAGTCAAAGCCAGTACCCATCGCTGTCCCCGCAGAAGAGGCCGCGGAGGACTCAGCCTCGAGTGACGCCGAAGACGACCAGACTGCCGCCCTTCTGAAAGGATTCGAGAGTTCCGATGAGGAAGACGAGAAGGACACAACAGATGCAGAGGCAATAACCGAGATACCCTCCCTCCCTGACTCTGCCGATCTCAAAACCAAGCTCGCTGTCGCGACGCAAAACCCTTCTGACGAAGTCGGCGTGATCTATCTTGGCAGAATCCCTCATGGTTTCTACGAGAGCCAAATGAAGGAGTACTTTGTCCAGTTCGGCGCAATCTCACGTCTGCGACTGGCGCGAAACAGGAAGACTGGCGCATCGAAGCACTTTGCATTCATTGAGTTTGCGCAAGCAGAGGTTGCCAAGATTGCTGCGGATACAATGAACAACTATCTCATGTTTGGGCATATCCTCAAGGCTAAGGTGATACCCAAGGACGATGTGCACGAGAAGCTGTTTGACGGGGCAGGGAAGCGGTTCAAGAAGATTCCATGGAACAAGATCGAACGCTTCCAATTGGGTGCAGCTGGTCGAGAGGGCTGGAAGAAGCGGGTGGAGAATGAGCACAAGCGTCGGGACAAGAAGGCAAAGGCGATGAAGGAGTTGGGCTATGAGTACAGGGCGCCTGAGTTGCGAAGTGTGGACGATGTGCCTGTGAACGCGCCAAAGGAGCTTGAGCCGCCAGTTGAGGCCAAGCCTCAGGTTATCGAGGCAGCACCGCCGAAGGAGGATGTACCAGCTGCCGGAGAGCCTGCAAAACCGGCGCCAGAGAAGAAATCACCCGGCACGAAAACGAAGTCAGCTCCAGCCAAGGACGATGCCAGCCCTGCTGCTGCGGCGAAAGCCACGAAAGGCACGAAGAAGGCTGGCCGGGTGAGCAGCACATCACGAAAATAGCGGCGCCGCTAGGAAGGGATTTGTATATTTCGAAGAGTGTCTGCATAATCGTCCATG
>Ga0268246_10000284_pt1 | contig 25731 bp, 30 predicted proteins | sample AgamicOrSfe_FD_200242 | JGI IMG/M metagenome (GOLD analysis project Ga0268246, IMG submission 200242) | Agave microbial communities from Guanajuato, Mexico - Or.Sf.e (v2) (version 2) | ecosystem: Host-associated > Plants > Phyllosphere > Phylloplane/Leaf | place: Guanajuato, Mexico | collected...
TGCTATTTGTTCTGGTCCTTGGAGAGGGTGTGAGGGGCATCCGACCGCCAGCGGTGCGGGTCGAGAAGATGCTGTGGTGGCTCTTCAGCGGTGTTGAGAGTGCAACGGCCGCCATTGTATGTGTATTATATTATTTTCTTGATTGTGAATCGATCAGTGAGTTCCAAGTGTCTCAACTGAATGGATCCTGGATAATAGTTGTTGAGTATTAGTATTGTTGGATAGTGTGATGTTCTTGCGGTAACTGTTTGAAAGGTCGACCGAGTATGAGATGCTAGTGGACTGCTATGCTGAATAACACTGCGCAGGAGGAAACATAAAGTAGAAGAGTTTTAAAGAGTGTTGTTGAAGAGTTGGATGTCTTGTGAAGAAGGAACGAAGGAACGAATGAAGCTGCCATGTCGTCTTTTTGAAGAGAATGTAGAATGGAGTGTTCGTTACCACGACGAAGTGTTGCCAGCAGTGACGAACAACCGTTACGCGAACTTTAAGGCGCGACCGCGGCTCCTTTGCACGTGACCTCTTTTTCTCGGCTTCAGCCGGCTTGGCAGGCTGCATCATCCATTCAGTCTGAGTCTGGGGAAATCCCTTATTGTTACTGCCAACAATCGTTTCACTATTACACTCCATCAATTGGAGCAGCAAAGTCGGCTGTAAATCCGAGTCACCTCTCTGTCTTCGTGTCATCTTGCCCTTGTTTGACGACATTCGTCTCTGCTGTTTCGAGCTGTCTGGAATATGGTCGTTACCTGAACAGCAGGATAGCGTTCCTCTCTTCTCCGCAGATCTCCATCACGATCAGACCATCGACTTTTACTTTTAACCACCAGGCCACGCATAGCAGTGCCACTATCAGGGGCTAGGCTCTTGAGAAGAGCGTGGAGTTTGCAGCATCGGTCATCGAGATCCACATTCCGACAGAATGGCACTGCAGCCTGGCACGCCAGCATCAGTTACCTCTACTCATACACAAGCCACATACTTGATGTCAACGAGCCCGGTGCGAGACAGGAGAGCAAGCAACAATGAAAATTATAGACCAAGAATCATCAGCACTGTTGGGCAGAGGCCTGCTTGCCTGGTCAGTGCCTCGGTGACCTATGTTGGGAACAACGAGATCTACGCCTTTGGTGGATTCGACCAATACACAGATGAAGTCTACAACCACGTACTACGATTGAACCTCGAAACACGGCAGTGGAATCTTGTAGATAATTATGGAGATATACCAGGAGTCAGAATGGGCCATACTGCGACACTTTGGGGCGACAAAGTCTTGATATTCGGGGGAGAGAATGAACATCGAGCATACCTGAACGATCTCATCATCTTCGACATCAAAACAGCCAATTGGCGTCAACCGGAGGTCAATGGTACGACACCACGAGGCAGAGCACGCCATTCAGCAACGCTGTACGACGACAAGCTCTTCATCATTGGCGGTCTTAGTGGGCATGACAACAATACAATTCTTGACGACTTCTGTTACCTGGATCTGAAGAGGATGGAGTGGTCGAGAATATGGAGATTTGTGCCAAGATTCGATCACACTTGCTGGGTTTGGGGAGGGAGGATATGGGTATTCGGCGGCTTGACAGAAGGCATGGAGCGCGTGAGCGGTATCTGGTGGCTGGACCCGAAACAGAACCCTATACTCACTGGTGAGATGTCGGCATCATCGTCGAACGATCGCCGTACTGGGGGTGTGGTCCGCCAGGCTCGACCTCCGTCCGTAGCATACAACACAGCCACGGCAACACCATACGCTGCGAACTCTGGTAGCGTACAGACGAATGCAGGTACATTTTCGCCTCGCAAGCTTCCAATGGCGCCTGGCTCAATATCCTCGCTAAATTTCGTTTCTGGTCCAAGCATTCCAATACAGTCTACAGGCACTCACTTCCATGCTTTCACCTCCGGCTGTCTCTTGGACTTCGTCACGCCTGCCAACCCTGCAATCACGACTGCACTCGACAACAGCTTGTGCTCTTTAGAACTGGAGTCAATGCGGTGGGAAAAGCTTGCAGATGGACGCGACCTATTTGACCCTAACTATAGGTGGCATTATTGCACTTTGAACCAAGAAGGCACTATGGCATGGCTCCTCGGCTGCCCACGAGAGCCTGTTCCAAATCACAATGGTAACAATGGCGAGTACTTGAGTGACGTTCTGTGTGTCGACTTGCGCCAGCTCGGTCTGCTGGGGAACAGTCTGGCGTCTGAATATCGCTTCGAAAACCAACGTATGCCTACTTCGGATACGCACCTATCCTCTCATCTGTCCGGCATCGGCGCAGATCTTGCTCGCATGTTTGATCGCCCACCAGAAACCGGCAGCGCGACAGACTTCACAGTTACTGCTGATATCGGCGATGACAGCGATGACGAGCTCGATATGGTTGAGGAACCTGAGCAGTCTGGTCGTGTCTCCAAGCCGATACACGTGCACCGCCTTATCCTCGAAGCAAGATGGCCACACTTTGCACGCATGATCGCATCTCAAATGGCCGAGTTCCACAGCAAGAAGCTGCACATCCCAGAGCCGTACACAGTGGTCAGAGCGTTCTTGCACTACCTCTACACCGACAACATCGCATCGAGTGGCACAAGCGGCCCGAACCTAGATGATGTGGCGGGTATGCTTGTCATGTCCAATCTATATGACATGCCACGTCTTCGGATCCTCTGTCGCAATCGACTGGGACGTGAACTGGACGTTGAGCATGCAGCAGCTATCTGGGAACGTGCCGGTATGTCGGGTGAGGAATGGCTCAAGCGCCGCGCAGCACGGTTCTGTCTCACCTTTTGGGGCCGAGTGGTACGCACTGCCGGGTTCAGAAATCTCAAGAAAGCTGCCATGGCAGAGCTATGCGCTGAAATCGATACGGAGGGCAGAGTTCTGGGTGCAGACGAGCTCGAAAGTGTTGGTGGGCTAGGTGGAGCCAGGTTTCTAGGCGGATCTGGTGGCGGACCAAGCAACGGTGGCAGAAGCAGAAGACTCGGCAGTGCCGGCACTGTAGCAGAGGAAGCTGACGATAATGAAGACGATGAGGGCATGGAGATTTCCTGAACGGAATCTGAGGTAATGTGGTATGTGATCATGATTGATGGGTTGGCGGCGTTCTGAGCTGGGCACGTCTGTCTGGAAAACATACATGGTGTTAGACTTGCTATGGCATTGGTTGCTAGATACCCTTGGCAAATAGAAGTAGCATATACGCAAGCAATGCTTTGTCATTTTGCTCACTCTCTTGATCCACGTTTCACATGTTTCAGGGGTCTAAACCGCATACAGCAAAACGTAAACACCAGTTGAGTCCAGCGACTTTAGAGCAGTATTACTCCTTTCCATCTAGTATACCACGATTAGTACACGCGCAATTAGCTCAGGGCATAATCGTCAGGTTTGTCTATGTATGCAAGCTCACAAACAAGTGCTGACTGAGGAACTTTCAGCGACCCTACGACTCTAAGTACCACCCTTTCGTGACATCCAGTATCAGGCATTGAGATGACGTCCTTAATGAGCACCATGTACGTTGTATGAGATAGAGCGCACCCCGTCGTAATCGCAGCGATCTGCGCAAGCCTACGCAACCCCATGACGGATTCATGCACGAAAAGAGCAGGAAGCATACGGCCGAGGCTCTCCACATCCATCACATCCAGGCTAGTCAGATAGACTTGCAGGACAAAAGCTAATTACTACTTCGTAGCAACTCGAGAGCAAGAGGGACTTTCAAGCCTCAGAAGACGGCGAAAGGCACAAGCGGATACCAATTGCGACAATTTGCGGAAGCTACACTAGGAAGCGGGAGTCTAAAGAAGGTCGTGAAACTTCCAGAAGGCGAGGACATCAATGAGTGGCTTGCAGTCAATGGTATGGTCTCTGACTGGGCTCATTGAAGATTCAAGACTGACGTATAAATGTAGTCGTCGACTTCTACAACCAGATCAACCTACTCTACGGTTCCATCACAGAGTTCTGCTCACCTCAATCATGTCCAGAGATGAAGGCGACAGACGAGTAAGAACATGAATTTGCCCACATTCACCGAACCGTGCTCATAGATTGTACAGATTCGAGTATCTATGGCAAGACTCTGAGAACTTCAAGAAACCAACAAAGATGTCCGCGCCGCAATACATTGAGCACTTGATGGTGTGGTGTCAAGCCAACATCGATAACGAGCAACAGTTCCCTAGCAAGATTGGTACTATTCCGTTCGCTTCAAACTCCATATCTTGATGCTAATGCAGTTTGCAGGTGTTCCGTTCCCGAAGACCTTCCCAGCTCTCATCCGCCAGATGTTCAAGCGGCTGTACCGAGTGTATGCTCATATCTACTGCCACCATTACCCGATCGTGCTTCAGCTGGGATTGGAACCACATCTCAATACGAGCTTCAAGCACTACGTCCTGTTCGTGGACGAGCATCAGCTAGCATCAGGCAAGGACTACTGGGGACCACTGGGTGATCTAGTACAGAGCATGTTGCAGAGTACCTGATGTTGACGTCTTGGGCATATGACTAGCATTGGGCCGGAGTTGGACTTCGGGGGGTTCTGGAGGGTATGGTGGTATTGGAAGCCAATTGGCGTATTGGTGTATAAGATTAGTAGTAGCGATGAGCCCCCTGTATAAGGCGGCTTATAGGCTTTGTGGCGATATCATTGCTCGTTGGACAGGTGCCACAGCTCTGCCTACTGCAGTCGATATGCTCTCTTGATAGTACCTCACAAGGTCAAGATTGCCCTCTACATCATAGCTCATCAATTTTATCGAGCTCATTCAAAGACTGAAGAAAGTGAAGTTGTCGAAGGATTATCACAATATGCCACTTCGGGCTAGTCTCGGATCCTGTGACAATTCCAATTGAGTTCGCAAAGCGACGACGACAACGTCTTCCTGCTTGCTGCTTCGCTCCAGACTCAACATCTCCACTCCACACATCACAATGTTCTCTCAGCGCGCCCTTCTCCGATGCTCAGCTCAGCAGAGCTTTGTTGCCCCGCGCGTGGCCGCCCGTGGCTACGCTGCCGCAGCCGCCAACACTAAGCCCCCGGTCGCTCTTTTCGGCATTGACGGCACCTATGCGAACGCTCTGGTAGGTCTACTCTCTGCGAGACATTTGTGCGCGATCGGAGGAAGAACGCAGGTCGAGAAATGTCGCAAGATAATATCAGAGCCGATACATCAAGATGTCCAAATGAGCACGGTGGATTTATCGACATAAGACCGAGCAGCTTTATACAGATCCCACCACTGTCCGACCCGAGACTAACGCACATTTGCACCCAGTACACCGCCTCCGTCAAGACCTCCACCCTCGAGCCCACCGCCAAGGCCCTCGCCTCCCTCGCCTCCTCCTTCAAATCCGACCCCAAGCTCGCCTCCATCCTCACCGCCCCGACCCTCTCCTCCTCCGACAAATCCGGCATCATCTCCGAACTCATGAAGTCCGCCTCCGTCAACGCCAGCAGCAAGGAGGGCGCCACCGTCAAGAACTTCCTCGAGACTCTCGCTGAGAACAACAGGCTCAGCTACTTGGAGGGTGCGTGCGAGAAGTTTGGCGAGTTGATGAGCGCACAGAGGGGCGAGGTTGAGCTCAGGGTTACGAGCGCGGCGCCGTTGGACCAGAAGGTGCTGAAGCAGTTGGAGGGCGCGGTTAGCAAGAGCAGGTTTGTTGGGCAGGGAAAGAAGTTGAAGGTTGTTTCGAGGGTGAGTTTTGTGGTGTTGGCGTTGTGGCGATTGTGATGCGTCCATTGACGGACTGTGAGCTGACGTAATTGCTAGGTTCAACCTGACATTCGTGGAGGCCTCATCGTCGAGGTCGGTGACCGCACGATCGACTTGAGCGTGTCCTCCAAGCTCGCGAGGATGAACAAGCTCCTTGTCGACGCTCTATAAGTTATCGAGAGAGCGACGAAGCACGGACAGTTGAGATTGTTCACCGCATTGTAGAATATTATACTTGCTAAAAAGTGCCGAGGATTAACAACTCAACGCTCCTGACGTACGCTGTGATTGTGATGCGGTGTATACTGTACTAGGCTAAAAGTCTGAAGAATCCTATGGAGAGTGCCGGGGAATACCAAGGAAGCACGCCTATTGTGTGCTATGATTGTCATGCGGTGTGTACTGTACTAGATCAGAAGTCTAAAAGAATACTGGGGAGAGTGCCGTGAAGGTTTTGCTCAGAGTTCTACCCTACGACAGTACATCATATCCGACATTATGCTACTACTATCGTGCAGTGTCACCGACTGTGTTCATATTATGCTGCTCTGATCAAGAGGCTGCGCGCCATTCTCCCCTGATCTTTGCGCCACAGCAGCAAGCTCATTCATTACAAGCCGTCCAGCAAGCCAGCACCAACTTACTCCACTTCCTCAGCATTCTCCTCCTCGGCATGTTCCAGCCCCTCGTTGGCTTTCTCCTCTTCCACATCCTCATCACCCCTCGCTTCCTCCTCCCCTTCCTCCACAGGCCTCAGACTCTCCCTCCTAACCACCAACGCATCCCTCAACGCACCTCCATCCACACCCTCCAAGCACGCAGCAAGCTCCACAGCCACATCCGCCAATCGATGACACGTTGCATCATCACCCACACAATATGCGTCAATAGCACGATTGAACGTGACTGTGGCTAGATACTCTATCTCCTCGGCTGCATAGCGCGGCTGGTCTGTGGCGACATAGGCGGAATCGGGGAGCGGCGGGGCTTGTCTGGCGAGTGCGAGAGCTTGTGAGAGGATCATGTCGGCTTTGGCGAGGGTGGCTGTATTGGTGCTGGCGGAGATGGCGGAGGGGGAGATGCAGATGCGGTAGGCGGTCCGGAGCCAGCGGCTGAGGATGTTGGGATTGCCGTCAGCGCGGGTGGCGGTGATGATGATCTGTGTGGCTTTGGTTTAGTGTCTGTATATTTCCGTTATGTGTATTTGCTGGATGTACCTCAAGTATCTTCAGCTGGACTAGATCTATGATTAGTGCTGTCACAGGGCTCATGGCTTGCGGCTCACTCACCTAAAGAGGGCACCTCCAAGGAGTTCTGAATCGTCATATCCACCAAGATCCCAAAAAGTCGCTGGTCTTGAAGGGGCACAGATGCCTGCGCTGATTAGTCTGACGTTGTGTGAAGGAGTGCCCACGCAGCGTACTTGGGCAATGGTTGGTAGATGGTCCCAGTCTTGTAGGTAAATCGCAGCCTCGAAGTCATCTTTGAGGAGTTCGTGCGCCAACCTTTTGTGATTGTCGTTCGCAATGTCAAGGTGCTTCACGTACTTCTCAGCATGACCATGTGCTCGACGATAGTATTCAGTCTAGAAGTGTCAATGGAGCTTCCTCCTCAAGCTGAAACAATTCGCCCAACCTTTGTCTCTATCTCGTCTGATGCACGCGCCAATTTTATGCTGGCGTTGCATACGAGGACATGAGCAACCAGCGTGTGTAGTTGGTAGTCGTCGGTTTCTCTCATCTTGAAGGGCGTGACGCGTTCGAACTGCCAGAGTCAGTATGAGCAGGAGGTGAAAGGTGAGATGCGTACCTCTAAGAAAGCCTCGAGCATCCGAATGCTTCTCTCGCGAGGCCACTCTCCATAGTACTGCAAACCAATGTTATAGCTATTTTTGGTAAACCACTCTACCTCACCCTCCACAAATTGATCAGTCACCCTTGATCGTATGCCTTGTGCCTTTTGAGCCACTTGCTTTGCAGCTGGGTAAGTCAGCTTGAAGGTCCCTTCATCGGAGAGCTCGAACACTTGCCCGTTTCGAAGATCTCGCATAGCTGCAGAGCAATGCTTCGCTCATCCTTTTGGCCTTGTGCAGGTAGATCAGAGATCAGAAGCCTGCCAATACATCTGACGATTGGTCAGCATAGGTATCTCGTCAGCGTGTGGCAGGACCCTACCTCAACAAAGCAGGAAAGTGCGCCCCATTCGCCACATTGTGATCGCAGCTGATCATCACACTTCGTAACGCTGCGATCGCTTGTGATTTATTTGAGCTTTGCTGCGATTCGGCAACGCATGCATACAGCAGATCCGAGTGTGTTGAGGATGTCTGGGCGATTGATGCAAGACAATCCGAGGCTGTACTAAATGTGTCACTAGTTGTCCTAAATAGCAAGCAGGAAAGACAAACCCAATCCCTCGTCCCCGTTTCGGAGAGCAAGCTTGTATGTCAGGAATCGTGTCAAAGGTGCTCCCTTCACATTCTCTGGCATCTCATCCAGAATGTTGTTGGCGCACTCCAGGTCGCCTCTTTCGATTGAGCATTGCAAGACCTTACTGATCTATGTGTCAGAAAAGGTTTATGAGCTTACTCGAAAACAGACTTGCCGTGCAATTACTGCCGAGTTCAGATCTCCAGCCAAGCTGAATAGCCTGTGCTGCGAGAGACGTGCCCACCATTCTGCCTTGTCGAACCTCTCCTCCTTGTACTCTGAGCCGATACGTTTCCATATAAGCTGTTTGGATTAGCAAAGAATGATGTGCCGAACATGGGGCTTTGTGTGACCTTACGACATGTGCGGCATGTGTGGTAGCAGCGTCCAGAGGCTGCTGAGAGTGGCTGAAAAGCTTGTCCATGATGTTCGTGATACACTCGAGCGCATCTGGATTGTCGAACAACGACTCGATGACGATCCACAATCTTGTGACGAAGACCTTGCTAGTCCACTCAAGAGTACCTAGCTCCACAAGGCGTAATGTAAGGAAGTCATCGAGCGCACTGCATGCTCCTGAGGGACTTAGGCAAGGATGAGTACGTCTTCACATCGAGAGTGAGCTAGTATCTCACCTTTTGTCTTTCAGTTTGTGTATGTAGTTCATGATCCTGCGGAGTAATGTCAACCAAGGATGATGGCATACTGCTTCTTCACGTACGTGTTGAAGGTTGAGTTGGTGACATGCACAATACGGACGAGTCGATTGAGAACTTTACAGGTGTCAGGACGGATTCCAACGCAAGTGACATACTGATCCATACCATTCGAGAACATCGCCACATCTAGAAACTCTTCAGCCGTGAGCAGATCCAGTCTAAGCATTGCAACGACCATTTTGTCATCGTAGTCCTGTTCCTCATTGAGCACAGGTATCGTGATGGTGAATTGTGGATGGGTCTTACTTTCTCCAATGCGTCCAGAACCGTATTCGCTTCCTTATGAGACTCATCGGTACGGACCGAGAGGAGTGCCCGGACTGCAAAGGTCTAGTCAGTGGCCATGAATGTTCGTGAAGACCGCTATAAGTACCGAGATAGTGCATGATGCTCAGCCTGAGCTCAAGGGCGTCTGGACTGAGCAGATCCATGTCTTGATCTGCCAAGATCTCCATTGCCCGCCTCAACCACTTTGCGGCACGGCTGGGCTCATGCTTGATAAGGAGGCCTTTGCCAACCTCAAAAAGTAGATCCGCCAAGTACTCGAAGGCACTAGCCTCCGTTGGGCTCTCACTGCGTTGTAGCACTATCTTGCTGTACATAGTTTCGGCCATATCGAGATTTTGTTGTTTCCAGGCCTATGTTCACATCAGCTCATATTGCGTGTTGCATCTGAATTTGTGCGTAGTCTACCGAAAGGATCCGCAGGCCAAAGTACTCAAGTTTCAGTCTTTGGTATATTCGCTCATTGTCATTAGTGTCGTCGACACCATTCACCCCTGGTGCTCTTGGTAAAGATTTTGTGGTTTGCTCCATCCATTGCTCTACATCTGCAGCCCTTTCGAAGATAGCGGTGCACAAATCGAGTTGCGCAGTGTCGAGACATGTTCGAGCTGCTCTGTTTGCGCTTCGCAAAAGCTTCACGCCGTTCTCCCAGTCCCGTATCTTGTTCGTGTCGCGACCAGGCTTGTATCCACACGCGAGTAACAAGAAGGCGAGCGACTTCAGAAGTCCCAGAGTGACGCCCAAAACTCTGGTCTCAATGCTGCTGTCTTCCGCTGGTGCTGTTCTGCTATGTCGAGTAGCCAAGTTCCAAAGATTGACCCCTTTCTTCTCCAGTACATGAGAATCAGTCCGCGATGTGACAATCCTGGATTGATTCCTGATTGTGTTGATGTGACTCCTCAGGTCGGCCTGTAGTGAGGAGTGGTCGGTAGGGCTTAAATGTGCTGTCAAAGCAGGAAGACGTGACTGGAGTGTGTCGAGGAAAGCTATTTATCGGTACTTGTTAGATGTAGCTGCCAAAGAGCACTTCACGAACATAGAAGGATCGCACTAGTGAATCGCGAGCAGAGGTCGCAGGACAAGCATGTAGCAGTCCTTCACCGGTACTCACTGAGTAGCTGCATGACCAAGTCATTGTCTCCATGTCTGCTCATTGTGTGATAGATCGATAATCGAGATGGATAATCGAGGTTCCAGGGTAGTGTGTTGCTGGCTGTAACACGTATGAAACTTTGTCGATCAATAACGTTTGGTGTCTCAAATGCCCATCACGAGTCAGTGCAACCTCATGCGCTGGATTGAAGAATATTTTATGCTATGTACCACTATAATGCCTTCGTGGGTGTGATTGGAATAAAGTTTCCAATGATAAGAGATGGTCTAGCAGATGGTCAGCATAACTCCTGATAGCCGCAGTAAAATACCCACATAGAATGTGTATCACGAATGATCGTGAAGGAGAAGCAGCACTTCAACATCCCGTCCTTCTCAATATCCGTGTATTTGTTGTCCCTGCCAGTGACTTCACCCTGTGGACTGTGCAGCGAACAGCTTGTCAAGATAGCCTTCTGGCTTGCATCGAAGGCGATCGCACCAAATTTCTCCCAATAGCTGACTAGTGAGTCCTCCACGAAGATCTCATGTATCGAGAGCTTCCCATCCCTCAGATCCTCCACAGGAACGTGAATCAACTCGGCCATTTCCCTGTTACCTCTATATATCTCCCCAGTACGTCTCCAGGAACAGGCTGGGATCGCCATACTAGCGAATACTCTATCGTACTCCATCAATTTCCTCTCAAACCACATCTCGACCATCACCAGCTCGATATCAGTGAGACGCTGCATACGTTCACGAAACTTTGGTCTGAAACGATCCAGCTGTCTCAAAATACGTTGACGAGAGGTTGCCCGGAGATTCTGTTCCATATATTGATTTAGTCGTGCATAGCCCTTTATATAATTGAATGGCTTCAAAAGTCCTGCGTCATATTTGGCCCTGAGGAGTTTGTTCATCCGCTCTTCCGGCGCGTCGGTGCCAGCCGGATCTGCGGCTGTCAAGTAGTACTTCTCCCGAGCCTTGTCGGCCTGGACCTTTGGCGCTGTGCCGCTTGTAGTCTTGTCCTCCTCCGTTATGGTCAATGTCCGAATATTAGCCTCATTTGGCGGCAATCCAGACTCAATAGCGTCCTCTGCTGGTGGAGCCCTTGCTAGCGTCTCAGGCAGTACTGTTTCAAGCTCGTCGACCATTAGAGCGCCGTCGTCGAGCAGGCTAGTATTGAGGAAGTCGTTGAGGAAATTGAACTCATCCGATACAGCCCAATCAGTGGGATTGTACCCGAATTGAAAGCTATTTGCATAATCTCCAGTATGGTACGCTGCGGAGGGTTCAGGACGATGAGGCACTGGATAGTTGCTATACTCATCATTCGCAAGTCCTTGCTGCTGCGACTTCATCATCGCGTTGGTGTCCAGAGGATCTGTGGGTGTGACAGAATCTATGCTCAGGGGAAGTCGAGGATCCGGCTCCTCTTCCATAGTGCTACTATGCTCTCGCGATAGATTCTGACCCAGTCTGGATGTGGGTCTGGTTCTGTCTGGTGTCGATATCGCGTTATGATCCTCTGATTTTCGACCGTGCCTGCGAGGCTCTTTGGCTTCGTCGTGACAAAGGTGACCAATATCACGTTTCACACATCTAGTACACGGTCTTTGCTACATAATAGGTCAGCTTCTCACACGAGGTCACTGGCACTTCTGGAACTCACATGATCGCATGTCATATGCTATTACAATATGCTGAAGTCAGTCTCTGATCGAAGTTCTGCATGACATGCGCTTAAAGCTCATTGGGTTGGGCCAGGGCTCAAATTGGTGGGCGCTCACCGAACGACGGCAGTAGACACAAGCTATAGATTCAAGAGTCAGTCAAGGACTTTCCAGTCAGGCCTGCAGTGCATGTACCATGATTCACTTTATGGCGCTTCTTCGCTCGCCGGCTACCTTCGTCCTCTACGTGATCCTCGACCACGTCTGTACCGTCACCAATGTGATCAGGCAAGCTTGGAGCATTGTGCGGAAGCTCGACTCGAGGACTGTGACGCGGTGATGCTTCATGCTTGCGCTGATCAACATCGACTTTGCTGGCAAGGTCCATGTCCGGAGGCGAGAAGGTCAATTAGTGCGAGTCGAATTCGACAGAACAATCGGAATTGTGAAGATGTTCAGCAGCGTTACAGCCTCTGGACTCTTTCACCTTCGCTGAGTGCGATCAGCTCGATCAATTAAGGTTGTAACGTGAATGTGAACTCATGACAACCATAGGTAATGCCTTACCTCCCTCTTTGGTGTATCTCAGTTAGTCCGGCTTCCCGCTTCTCGCTTCCACGATTGTCCGCTGATGCCGTCATCTCAATGACCCGACTTTCTTGCCTAAGGTCTATCTTGTCATGCGAGCAATCGCAATCTCTAACACTCTAATTTAATCACACAACATGAAGATCCTGACACCAGAAGAAGAGGCAGCTCACGACAGGTATGCTTAGCCTCCCTTTCTTATCACACGCGCAAAACTAGGCCGGATCAGCACCCGGTCGCTGCAATCGAGCACGAGTACTGACACCATCCAGAGCAACATGGGAGGGTGGTATTCTCGGCGCGGTCGGTGGTCTGGCAGGAGGTAGCTTAGGAGTGTGGGCTGCAAGCAAACGATCGCATGCCTTCAGACAACTTTCGATCCCGTTCAGGGCCTTCTTGATCCTCGTCCCAGTCACATTTGGTGGTACGTTAACCTCGAGTCTGAGATGCACACGACAGCTGTGCCTACCGATATCTGCACACGATATTTGAAAAAGCTGTACTAATGAGCACACGCTCCAGGTGTGGTCACCGCCGACAGCTACTCCCGCTCATTTCAACAACAACGTCACGCTGACTACGGCTACGTGAACAAGTCTGAAACGCAGCAGTTGCAGCTTGATAAAGACAAGACAACTGCCCAGAAGGCGAAGGAATGGGTTTCCGAACAACGATACCCTATCGTCTTTGGCTCTTGGGTAGCGTCAATGGGTATCGCCTTTGGTATAGTCAACCGCAACCAGTTCCTCACGGGAGCTCAGAAGCTTGTCCAGGCTCGTGTATATGCTCAAGGATTGACATTAGCTGTGCTGCTGGCCAGTTTCGGGCTGGAGAGTAATGATATGAGAGTTGGCAAAGGAAGATGGGAGACAGTCAAGATCTTGGATCCGGAAGACCCGGACCACAAGCGCATCATTGAGAAGCGAATCCACCACGAGGCTTACTCCGGCGAGGACCAATGGATGGGTATGTTCAGGCTTACAAACATCATGCGGAAGATGCTAACGAGAAACCCCAGATATGATCGAGGCTCAGGAAAAGAAAGATAAGGCGCGCGCGAAGGCTCAACCCAAATCACAAAACTGAGCAAGCAGTTGCAAGCATCAATAGCTTCAAGTACAAGGCTGCGACTTGCTCGGCTCAGGACCGACCATTAAGAAGACGGAGATGACGGACCAGATGGAAGTAATGTGATTGGAAGGAAATAAATGATATTAATGGTATCTCAAAATATTTGGTATATGGTTGACCAACATGGTCTATATTCAGTCCCGAGAAGGCGTCTAAGATCTATTACCCTTTCGATCATTGATCGAGGTCTTACCAAGCTTTTGCCTTGTTTGCTCTACCTCTCCACTATCATCCTCGTCGTCGTCCATGTTCTCGTCATCCGAGGATTCATCACTCTCATAATCATCATCTTCCTCGTCAGCTTCAGCATCATCGTCATCATCCATCTGATGATCATAATCTGAGTCTACTGGAGGCAGACCAGCTTTTTCTCGCGCCTCATCGACTATGTCCAGTATGACATCCATTGCCAAATCAGCGTCCTCAGGTTTCACGAAGATATAGTCGTGATAGAATGCGCTAACGATGTTTGTGGAGATTCCCTCTGATACCAGTTCCTTTGTCATCTTTGCGATCATACCGACAGCTGAGAGCGAACTTTGGCACCGGATAGAGATCAACCGACATGGAAACGCAGTTTCAGTTCCTTTCGCAAGTCCAAGGGTATCATCATCGATTCCCAGTCTCATGGTGGTCGTGGTGAACGCGTTAAGGGCTGGTTGGGGAAGAACGATCGTCATGCGCGTTTTCGGTGCTGAATCCGACATTGCGGTCAAACCTGCAGATGGCGTTGGGTTGTCTTTTTGGGAGCCTGGATAGTATGGTTCACAGAATTGGTAGAGTATTGATGAGCTCAAGGTGGGAGGAGGTGTTTCGCCAGGCGGTAATGACACCCAGATATAGCCGACTGGATCGAGAATAGGATCGAGTGTTTGGAGGAGCTTGTTCAGATCCTGCTCTCCTGGGCCGGGCTTGTCGTGATCGGCATTACCAGAGAAATCAGAAGCCTTCGACGGGATGTCTTTCGAGGTCATGATCGTTATGCAGAGGAAAGTGAAGGAGAAGAGGGACAGGTGCGTGCGGTGCAGCTCTTTATACTCTCAATCTGAGTCACAGGGCAGCGAATAACTTTCACCTTCCGTTTATAATGTGTTTGGGAGGAGAATGACTCTACGATTAAGTACTAAGTAGAAAGTACTGTAGCGGAACAGAGCAGAGTAGGGAAACAGGGAAGCGGAGATAAGGAAGATCGCCGTTACAGCCCTGTGGCCCTGCATGAGAAGGTGGGGAGGTCTTCTGGAAGAAGAAGCACTTGACTTAGCGACAACATACAACATTCCACAGACTATTCGCGCGCACGATACAGGACATTGAGCGATCAACCTGCCATATCCCAATACTAGCACCAAAGACCATACTGTCTTGAGCAGCTAAAATGAGCTCACCACACCTCAGCACAGCCGATGTGCGCTTATCCCATGTAATACACGTCGTACTGGCCATCGCTAATGCTTCCCTAGTTCTTTGCAAAGCTCACAGACCTCTTCAATTCGCGGCAGGGAAGGGACCATGGCTCAATATTTCTGACGCAGAAACGATGTACGTTCATGCTCGTGCCGTGCGCGTCATCTCCTGGATCTTCTCCTAACACCTTGAAAGACTCTTACAATCCAAATGCGCCCGCGCCGACAAAACCAGCCGTGGATGACTATTCCGATCTCAACTTAGCAGAACCTCTACCCATACTCATACATGCGACTGATGGCAACGGAAAGAACGCAAGAGCCACTAAGGTGAAGCTAAGTACGATAGTCCAACCAGAGGAGATGGAAGCATTCTTCACGCGGTACGCCGACATCTGCAAAGCGGGGATGACAGGCTTGAAGAAGAGGGATCGGAAAGGGAGGAAAGCGAAGAAAAGGAAGGGTGCCGCACCGCCACCGCCTGCAGGCGCCGCGAAGGCGTGAGCGTGAGAACTGGTCGAGAATACAAACACGATTCGGATCAACCCACGGTCTCGAAATACGAATGACACGAATACCACATCACCATACTGGAGGGGAGGGAAATTTATGCTCAGGCGATCAGTTCAGCCGCGTCAAAGAGCATGACATTACGCTAGAGCGGCGTCGAGTCTCGAGAAAGCTCCCTTCGGTAGGTCATCTAAATACAAGAGTGCCAGAGAGCCAGACAGCGACAGAGATGAGCGGTTGTAGGCAAGAAAGATGATGTACTGGTATCGCGAGGGTGGTGTCCATCTCGATGTCAAATACTCGAGAACACAGTCTCGAAGACCTCGAAGCTCGAATAGCACATGACTAGATGCAAGGTATACGACCTTCATTTCGACAATTTACGAAGAACAAGATCACAACCTCCAAACAAGGCCGGCCATTCGGCACAGTATTTATGTCATCAAACTCAAATAATGCCAAGGCTGCACGTGCTCCAAAATCGCCCAACCTCGAGATTCGGATCGTGCGGCCAAGGCACTTCCTGTATTTGAGCCCTTTATGAAATAGTGCGGGCTTCTCTTCAAAGCTTAGCCATCTGCCCTTCTGTGCACGTTCCTTTCGTGAACATGCCAGCATGCTAACACCAGAGGGGCTACCATTCCGTGCTTGGGACTCTGGAATCCTTATCGTGCAGGTGATCTCGTGACCTTTTTCCATGAACCTCGATAGGCACTAAGATGTCTGACTCCACAACTCTTCGAGAGCGGGAGAGCTCCCAACATGTCTTGCAGCGTGAAGAGACAGATGGCCATACTTCGTTCGTTCGAGATGCGAAGAAGCCGAAGACGAGGCCTCCCAAAACCTTGAGAGACTCTCTACCTCTGATCAATTCTCTACCAAACTATACTGGACCGTACTCGGTCGGCACCATGGAACTGGAGATACCAGTGCGTGAGCCCAGACATTTCTCACATCTCAAAAGAGACCACGCCTATATGCTCGATTTGAAAACAGTTCTCATGACAGTTTACTATCCTTCAGCCTTCGGTACTGGACAGGGACCTCCACCTTCTGGAGCCCGACGATGGTCACGCGAGACATGGCTGCCCAGGCCCAGAGCGCAGATGGCTGGTGGTTATGGCAAATTTGGCGGCATTGGTCCACTTGCATTGCCATTCTTCGGATTGTCTACGTGGTTCACGAAACTACCAGCTTTTCGTAATGCAGCACTTGCTACTCATTGGCCTCCTTTCGAAAACTATGTTGTCGGTGGCGCTGCCGTCAAGAATCAAGCAGGACCAGCACCGGAAGGTCATCCAGCACAACCAGTGTTTCCGTTGATGCTCTTCTCTCACGGCCTTGGTGGAACACGAACAATGTATTCCGGGATCTGTGGAGAGTTCGCGAGCTATGGTTTTATAGTATGCGCAGTCGAGCACCGTGATGGCTCTGGTCCAAGAACATTCATCAATCAGCCGCGGGAGGGCGCCGAGACTACTGATGAGAAAATGCAGCGCGACGATGTGGGAAAAGGCACGAAATCTCGAAGACGTAAGGAGACCCGTATCATCGATTACTACTTTCCCAAGGGCAACGAATACGACACGTCGCCCATGTCAGATCAAGGAGTTGATCAGGAACTTCGAGGTGCTCAGATCGATATGAGAATCGCAGAAATAGAAGAAGCGTACCATGTGATGAGCGAGATCTCTTCTGGCAAGGGCGAGGAGATAGCCAGACAGAACTTGCGAAAGAAGGGCTATGTCGGCGCTTCTTCACACGGCCTGGAAGGGATAGACTGGACTTCTTGGAAAGGTCGTGTCCTAATTACAAACGTGGCAATGGTCGGTCACAGCTTTGGAGCTGCTACTACCGTGGAGATCCTGCGAAATCCTGATCGTTTCAACTACATTGGCATGGGTATCATCTACGATATCTGGTCCGCTGGCATCAAGGCTGCGGATCCTAACGATAATGGGCCAAACGGCCGTATCGCCCTCCCACTTCTTGCGCTCAATTCAGAGGCGTTCGCATATTGGTCCTCCAATTTCGAGTTGGTCCGGAAGCTCGTTGAAGAGGCTCGTGCAGAAGATGCTCTGGCGTGGAACTTGACGATACGTGGAACAATCCATCTAAATCACAGCGACTTCCCCCTCCTATATCCTCATCTATGCTCCTACGCGCTCAAGATGACAGTCGACCCTCAACGTTGCTTAGACATTAGCATCAATAGCTCATTGGAGTTTTTGCAGAAAGTCCTGCCGGATCCATACCACGTTCTGCCCTCACGCGCACTACGTACTGAAGGCATACTTGACCTACCAATCATTCAAAAATTGGATGACATTCCGGAAGAACAGCTACACAAGCCTGAGAATGACAAGTGGCTTGCGGCTCGCCTCGTCATCCCGAACGAGCTCCATTACCGCTTCGATCCTCGTGAAGTACTAAGACGGCGTAAAGTGAGGAAGAACAGAGGTCAGCCACTCGATGAATCAGTGGACTCTGAAATATGGATGCACAATTCTCCTAGCGATGACCTTTTAAGGAAGCATGGACTTCCAGTACCACAGCAACCACGACATCGTCCTGCCCGTGACGATGAACAGCCACAAGTCCGGGACCGAGATGCTAGCGCTGGTGTGGCCCAGGACGACAAGACTATGAGACGAGGTGCTCAACAACCCGCTGGCTGACAATAGCATTGCGATGTTCGTGTCATACGACCCTTCGAGGTTAAGATTCACGCTGGAACTTTGAAGGACACACTCACGACGTTCATGATGCCTCGAGGCTGTCACTCCGGAGCATGCAATCTCCACAGAAGCTGGGCTTGCTTGGTGTTTTGGACAGTACCCTGTCGTACGGTGATGATCCTTAAGGACGGTAGGTACTTGAGCAACTGTCGAAGGCGATTGCGCAATATACTCTGTCCAATCCATGAACGGCAACCTGCTTTCGCGAGCTTATGAGGACACACCCCAGCACTCCCACTACTGTATATCCTCAAGCCTCCACCTGTACTATACTAGGACACAAGTCTGAGCAGAGACCCTACGGCACTCTTTGCGAAACTCTGCCGGACTTGTGTCCTGTGACTGTACAGGGTACAGTTTGGGGTCAAGGATAAGAGTAACAGCTCGAATGAAGAACGGCCAGATTTGTGCTGGCAAAGCGACCCAGTCGGGAGACATGAGGTCGGAAGGAACGAAGTGCCGTGGAGAGAAAGACCATACTAGGTATACTAAGTGTACGGAGTAATGTGACAGCAAGGGCGATGGTATGTGATGACGGCCTAGATGCTCAAGCAAGCATTATTAAGCAGCATAGCGGATATGTAGGATGTATTGGGCTAGACTGGGCCAATTCTGACGGCAAATTCTCTCGGCAAGAGCTGCGGTTCCTGCTCCGGATTTGAGGTTCAGGCAGGGTTATTAATCATAGACCTCCAATCCTCCCCCATCCTTTGACGTTTCAACCTCTTTCTCTCAAAACACCGTCTCAGCCCTAGCGTCTGTAAACATCGATTTCATCTCTTTTACAACTGCGATCTTTTCCTTGCGCACAAAGTGACCAATTGCCTACGGCGCACATATTCAAACGAATTTCACAACTCATTGCGCCGCCCTCCCGACTTCGCCCGACGCTCAGTTGTAATGACTGTCTTCTGACAACGAATGCCTTCAGAAAGCGACTACCCAAACTTACACGACCTCGCGAACACAACAATGCAGTCTACAAAGCACGAACTGCCCCCATCTCAACCTGATGGCGAGATTTCACCAACAAATCCAGCTAAGCGACGACGTGTATCTGCAGAATCAGCAACCAATGAGCAGAAAAAGTCCCGTGGTCGACCACGAGTTGAGCCAGATGATGGGGGTAGTGCTGCTGATGTAAGGCCAAGTGGCAGAATACAAGTACTACTCCTAGCTGACACGGAAATAGCGACGCCGAACTCAGATTCGCCTGGCACAGCGCGCATATCGAGCGCGAGCTGAAAACAAGAAGTCAGTTCTCGAGGTGAAGAGTCGGAAATATGAAGGCATCATTGATGAGATGCATGGAGCTCTCGCAAGGTTTCACACTGCGGCGGTGGAAGGTGGCCTTGCCGTTCTCAATCCCGCCCTCGCCCACCAGTTGCACACGACACTGCAAGACTTCGAGCGTCTCGCAGCAGACGCGAAGCGTGACGACGATGACGTGCCGGATGCGCAGGAGAAGTCCCACTCGAGCCACGACAGCAACAGTCCACCAAAAGTGTTCGACTCTGCTTTGGGCTCATCCATTGGTCAAATGCCTGACCCTGCGCGCCCGATACCAAATTCGCAGCCAACATCAACTGAATCCATACCCTCCGCCTCACGGCCTTGGGCATATCAATCATCCTACGAAAATCTTCCAAGACCAGAAGCACAAATGCTGCCCACGCACATCCCGTCGCACCGCGGCAGCTATGCAGATCCCGCTTCCGCCGGTCCCGCCGAGGATATACACAGGTTACACATGCCTGCAAACCCCTCCTCCTTGGCCCGTCCTGACATGCTCCTCCAGTCACCCGGCAGCCTAGAAATACTCTCTCCCCTGACCTATTCTTTCATGGAAACATCCTTTTCCCGGCGTCTGCACCGCGCGGCACTGGAAAAAGCCGCATATCTTCTGTCGCAACCGAAGATTCGCGACGACCTGCTACGGCAGATGTTCAGAGTCAGTTATCGTTATCTACCACTTTCTGAGATCCGAGACCAGTTGCAAAGTCGCATCGCGGCCAACAGCACGGAACCCCTGGAATCGTTCTACGACTTCCCACACAACGACTTTGGCGGCGCTAATACGCACTTCAAACGTTCCGGTCTCTCCGGCTCGTCAATTCCACCTCTCCAAAGAACTGCAGGTCCGCCTCGCCCGAAGCTGTTGAAAGAGGAGGACAATCCCGATCGTCCAGCACCTGACCCAGCAGACGACCCGACCGGCCTCAACGGCGAATGGTTCAGTCCCGACGACGTGCAGGGCTACCTTTATGAGATCAGGGGACTTGATATCGGGCCGATGGCGCAATACGTACAAGCCGATTTTGCCATCAATTCACCCACTCTCTCCAACCGAAATCAAGCAAACGCAAATGTATTTGCAGGCGAGGATATGAGCCAAAGTGTTGGCGCGTATCAGAGTGTGGATATGCGCGATGGGACGTATCTCGCCAGTCGGAATCAGGTCGATCAGACGCCGCATTATAACTTGATCAATAATGTTGGCGTGGCTAGAATGGGCGGCGAGCAGCAACAGCAACAGCAGCAGCAGCAATCTAGTCGCAGCCCACCAATGGTGGATCCGTTGCCTGCGCCGAGCTCAAGACGGGCGAGTAGACAGAAGGTCACGATTGATGTTGAGAGACTTATCGAAGGTTCGTAGTTCTGACTCCCTATCTTTTGACAAGACCAATGGAGGAGTTGGCAGACAGAGCTAACTCTTGATGCAGAACTCGCAGGTACAGCCGTCTGTCTGGGCCGCTTTCCGGGGTTCCGAAGGAACAATGTCGAGCGCGCACTGCAGTTGTCAATTGCGGCGTCTTGAGGTTAGTTTGTCGTTGAGATGGGATGATGGGTGATCGATGAGGGATGAGGGTTGATGAATGATGAGGGAAGCAATGTACGATATGATGGGGCACGATATACACGAACGACGGAGATGAAATGCACGAGGGTACTACTGATGAGCTGGGACGGAATAGGAAGGTGGGAAGGTATGGCTGGCGTAGTTGGCGTAGCTGACGGGGTCGTGGCTGTCTGGTTGATCAAAGCCTTCATGTTCATGCTTGCGACTGAGGTCTGGTGTTCGAGATCTGTGCTGCTCTTGCTATGTATATAGGAAACACGAACGTTGCACAATGCACAATTGCATTTCTGGAGCGAAGGACTTTCAATACAGTACTGGCTCTTTGCCTGCATCTCACTATGTGACTCGACCTCTTACATGGTTGGGCTTCACTACCTGCTTCCTGCTTCCTGCTAAGCTCCTGATCCACCGTCCTCCTCCCCACCACCACCGCCCGCCACTTCTACACCCATACCTCAAGCCAGCTCCCCCGGCCTCTCAATGGCCTCTCAAAGGTAAAGGAATCCAGAACCCAGACCCCAGAACCCAAACCCAGAACCCGACCCAAACGCCAATGCCAGAGGGTATAATGCCTTTAAACCTGAAATCTGAATGAGAAAAGTATGAAAACGCATACAAGCAGGACCCCTCTCCCTCGATCCATGCTGAGTAGCTTATAAGTTGTATGCCATAGTGACAATGCCATTGATTGGCAGTCGGGGGTATAATGGGTATAATGCAGTGCCGGAAAAAAATGGAAATGAAAATTGTGAAAGCAGACAATCCTCCCAATTGCCCAAAACACCTTGCTTGAACCTCCTTCCCGAATCGATTTCGCCCTTGTTGTCCTTGTTCTTGTTCTTCTCCGTGCTCGCGATTGAAGACAATCTCCTTCTGCGTCTTTCGTGAGTTGTGGGGCATGCTTGACCGTCTTATTCTCTTCTGGTGAGGCACTCGCTTCTTTGCGTGCATCCGACACGGAATAGCACCGCATGGCGCTTCAGTCGGTGGTGTGTTGTGTTGTTGTTGTTTCTCCGTCTTCTCGGTTGTGTCACCTCTGGCGGGACTTCTTGTTGTCGACTTTCGTTTTGCCTCCATGGGAATCACCGAAGTGAACGCCGTAGATGTCTCGCTTGTCAAGGGATACCCTGTATTTCACCATGTCTCCTCCATCCACTTGCCTCACCCCAACCCACTCAATCCTCCCAAATCGTCTCCATCTCAAAGTCCCCCCTCCTCTCAGCTCCGCTAACACTCCATCTCTTTCGGCTCTTATCCCGCATAGTCCACCAGCCACTCCTTTGCCCTATCATTCCATCGCCTCCCATTTGATTCCCGTCCTCTTCGTCCACCGCCGCCGCATCAGCCGCATCCGCCGCAGCCTTTAATCTCGCAATCTCAAATGCTTCTGTAGCAGCCTCCTCTGCATCGGGCGTATCGGGTATGGTTTCGAGGCTCGTAACGCTGGGACTGCGAGAGCGCAGGGATAGCGGCGTCGATGGCATGGAGGAATTCGTGGATAGGAAACCGGGGTAGCTCTCGTTGTAGTTTCGGGAGGATGAGGAGCGGGAGAGCGGCGGTGTTGAAGGTGACGCTGGACCGCTAGGGATGAAAGCGTCGGAGTTTGATGAGGAGCCCGTGGAAGAGGGCGGTGCATGGTAGGATTGCGACAGAGGAGATGCAGGGCGTCGACGGCCGAAGCTATTGCTGCGGGAGAGGCTACTGCTGCTGCTTTTCATGGTGTTGGCGAGGTATGGCGCGAGCGATGCGGGTGAGCCTGATAATTCTCGCCCGGGCTGTGCGTGCATGGGCGGGCGCGGTGTGAAGTCGAGTTCGGCATCTTCTGCAATACTGACGATATCCATGAAACTCGTCGAAGAAGATGGCATGAGCTCGAAAGAAGCCCGTGGACTCGCTCGTGGCGGCATGGCTGGGGATCGTGTAGGACTTGCTTGTCGTAATGGAGATGTGCCAGGTGAAGGAGAGTATGTACGGCGGAATGGGACTGATGGAAGTGATCTTGTGCGAGCCATGGGAGGTGCGGCGAGTGTGTTTGTGCCGGAATGCGGTCTTGTAGGGCCTCGACTATAGGGCGAGCCATTGTTTTTGCGGAGATCAAAGGGTGTAGGGCGTGGAGATTCGTGGTATGCAGGCATGGAGGTGAAATTTGATTCGGATGTCATGGATGTATCTGAACAGTTTGAGTCTCGAGAGGATGGTCGGATGGAATCATTGGACTGGTGGAGGGAGAGAGAGCTGAATTGTTGGAGCTGGCTGCTCAGGCCGGCATTCGGAGTCATCGTAGCAGAGACAGACTGCGTCGGAAGTGCCGGTCAAGAAGTGTGACTGATGTTCGGTGGAAAGTGGTCTTGGTGAAGAAGACGCTCCCTCTTCTTAAGATTGAGACAGTGTCGAGCAATCACTGCATCAACGTAGAGACAGAAGAAGTCTGCCGGTAGATCTTCTGCAAACCATGGAGCCTTCTCTGTGTTTGTTTGTCCTCTGATTTGCAAGGGCGCAGAAGCGGTGACAACAGAGGGGCTCGGATGGAGCGGAGGAGGGGATTGTCGTGTAGAATAGGAAGCTACAATGATGTTGAGATGCGATGCGATGCAAGGACAGGCGATTAAGAGTCACTCACCGCAGGCTGATCTTGGGTGAAGACAAACGCTGAAAGTCAGAAGAAGCACATGGTCTTCAGGAAGTAAACGGTCGAGTCAAATTCAGCCAACCAGCATTGCGTAGGTGGAGCAATATGCGCCTTCCCGCCGGCCCTACTCCCCGCTCGACGCACTTGGCGATGGACCGTGTTGTGTGACTTATGTAAGACTGACTACCGCAGCTCGTCTATACATCTATTGATTACATCCTGATGATGATTTGAGAGATGCTACATCAATACATTATGCTATGAGAGTGTAGAAGTCTACCTATCGGTACTTCGTGATGATCAATGGGGAGGCTGTCAGAAAGTTTGACTTTGATGGTTTCAGGCTGAGCCTCGGCTGGCGCAAGTCTGACCAGAGGATCGATATTTCTCCTAACGAGATGGGAGACAAGGTTGGAGATTGTGCTTGAGAGGCCGAGACCACCTTCATCTGCTGCGATTTGTCAGACACGATGGCAGATAAAACACCATAACACCATCTCATGAGCTGCCAGTAGAGCCACGCGCAATTGCTTTTTGCAGAAAAGAAGTCAAAGAAAAATCCGTGTGAGGAGTGCCATGGTGATGCTGTTGCGATTTCCACCTTGATACCTCGTTCTTTCACTGCAACTTCGACGTCAAAAGAAATTGAATCTACCAAAAAAGGTTAAGGGATGAGAACCGTGGAGAGTACCGTAGTGACTCTGCTGAGAGTTACAACGTGATACTCTCTTCTTTTCACCTCAACTTTCTCATCAAGAAAAGGTCGAAGCTACCAAAAAAGGTCAAAGGTTAAAAATCGTGGAGAGTGCCGAAGAGAAATCTACCTAGATTACGCCTTGAGACCTTTACTTGCTTCCTGGCATGCGTTGTAGTACTCAGGCGTATCTTCGTCAATGTTAAGCACAGACAATTTGGATAAAAATAATAGTCGAGTAGCGGTGCGGGAGGGTGTTTTGGCGGGTAGTTAGGACGATGGGTTGAGTCTAGGCCGCCCTGCGCATTATAGCAGGCGTCTCGGAGTTATGGTAGGGGTGTGCGCAATTTGAAGTCGTGCAGGGATAGGTCGGTAATAGTAAACAGTACAGACAAGGAAGGGAAGAGTAAGTACTAGGGAGGAGGCGGCCAGACTAAGTATAGTAGCTGGGCGCTTCATAGCTCAAGAAGCGGTGAGCTAATCCAGCTTAGTGGCGGACATCTTCCTGACTCCTCGAGGTCATGATAGCATCGGGTTGGCGTAGATGAAGTCGAAGTGAAGAAGCACCATATCCGCAGGCTATAGACATGAAGAAGTTGGTAAGGTTTCACAAGCAGGCATGAGAATTTCCTGGCTCGAGAACATTCTCCATTCTCATATCTTTTCCCTGGAAAGCGCAGTCGATGATCTGCTGCAGGTGTTCTGCGCCATCTCACATAGCCGTGGCATCTTGTCTGATACGCTCATTACAAAACGGAGGCTTCACGAAGATACTTTGCTCAACTCTCCCACTCACCACCCACGCCCTTCCTCCCTTGAGAAACAGCAAGCAACCTTATCCCCACTACCTCCCCATCAAACAGCTAACCGCCACATCCACGCATCCTTCAGCTCCATGCCCACTTTACCAGCCACAACCGCCCACAGCAAATCCAACACCAGCGATCGATACAGATACAAATACCAGCGTGGCCTTGTCGCCAACAGCACCGTCGCAAGCTGTGTGGACAAGGCGTAGAAGATGTAGCACCAGTCGATGGTCTGCCACATATGCGCCACGATGCGTGCAACAGGCTCCGAGTCAGACAGGTAAAGCGCGAATGGGCGGGCGCCGAAGCGAGACAGGAAGATGGCGAGGGCGACTTCGACTGCGAGGGCGATGGCGCAGGGGATTAGTGCTGGGCGCGTGATGTGCCGGAGTTGTGGTACGGAGGTATGCGGATTCGATTCGAGTCGAG
>Ga0268246_10000285_pt1 | contig 25667 bp, 21 predicted proteins | sample AgamicOrSfe_FD_200242 | JGI IMG/M metagenome (GOLD analysis project Ga0268246, IMG submission 200242) | Agave microbial communities from Guanajuato, Mexico - Or.Sf.e (v2) (version 2) | ecosystem: Host-associated > Plants > Phyllosphere > Phylloplane/Leaf | place: Guanajuato, Mexico | collected...
GCGTCGTCCTGGCTCTCGTGCTGGCTGCTAAGAAGATGAGGATGAGGGGTAGACGGCTGGTGTTTCGGGGTCCGCAGGCGCAGAGATTGTTGCAGAGTGGACATACACATGAAGAGGAGTGTGTGTGGAAGCAGGGGAGGATGGAATGATGGAGGATGGAATGAGCGAGAAAGAGGGGAAGGGGGACGATTCAAGACCGGAAAGGACATGAAGGACATCAGGATTCCTGGGAAGAAGCATTGTTCCTGCGGTATATTTTGCAGTAGCCTCAGCAGTTCAGAAAGACCTCTATTCTATCCCGTTTGCACTTCCCCCTCTTCCTCTCCCTTCCCCTTTCCCTTTCCCTTTCCCTTTCCCTTTCTCTTTCTCATATCAGGCCGTTCACGCTTCGTGTTCCTTCACACCATTCACACCCCAACTCACTCATTTAATACACTGCTCATTGCTTACTCTCCGCATACCGCTTCCCATCCTCCACGCCCTCCTTCCCCTTCTCTCCGTCTCCCTTCGCTTCCTTCTTTGCACCTTCGCCGCTCTCACCAGCAGCCTTTCCCTCATTCCCCGACTCCGCCTCCTTAGCCGCCCCGCCCTCGGCGCTCTCAGAAGGCTGCTCGGGCTCGAAAATCGTGTTGCAGGTTGCGCAGTGTGCCCATTTGCCGTCGGGGGTTTTGTCTGCCTGTTGTGTTGCGTATAACGAATTAGCATGGACTCCAATCCAAACTCCTCATTCCCATATCACTCCGGTTCATTGAGGCACGAGTTTTGAGGCGGCGACGGTGGTCGTTGAAACGCCACTACGATATCGACTGGTCTATGAGAGGGACGTTGCGTTTGCACCCGCACCTGCTGATCACTGGCCTGGTGGGTGGGATGTGTGGTTTCCCTTCCCAGCCCTCCGGCTCTTCAGCTCCCCAGCTCTCCAGGCTGCCCGTTCGTCCTTCACCATGCAAGCTGGAGAGGTGTGTTCAGGCTTGCGATGCAGCACAGCACTCCAGAGCCTGTCCATCCCCTAAATCGCCATCGCCATCGCCATCGCCATCGCCACGCATCTCCAGCCTCCGCCGCGACGCGGTCATAGCTAGCCACCCAGCTCCTCAGAGCAGACGACACTGGCGATATGCAACACGACTTGTTCCCGTCGAGCATTCGTGAACTTCCTCGTTCTCTACCCTCTTACATGTACTTCTGTGATTTCCCTTCGCACTCGCACACAGCCATATGATCACGGATGAGGAGAGAAAGAAAGACTTACACCAGCGCCACACTCGGGACATTCAAGCGACATCTTTCCACTAGCGGAGGTGGTGTGCGAGACACGGGAGGAGGTGTAGTAGTTCGCCAGGGTGGGCAGAAGACTCTACTGCAAGCGCCTCTTGAATAGCGCTACGAGCGTGTGGTGTGGCGGGCCTGTGGAAGGGGTGCTTGGAGTGTTTGAGGTGTGTATGAGATGAGATGAGATGAGATCGTCGTCGTCCGAAGTCAAGTCGAGATGAAACGGTTCGGAAACTTCCGATGTCGGGCTACTTAGGGACCCTCGAGCTTTGCGAGCTTTGAGACAATATACAAGGTAGACAGACAAGTCACACGAGCGCAAGGCATTGGTAGAGGCCGAGGACAATAAGGACATCACGTCTTGCCAAGTCACGAAGTACTAGATATATAGGCAAAGGTAAGGTGCATATAGCTTTTGATGCGACTCTAGTGTTTCACAGAACCTAGCTGTGATTCATTCGACTCGTTCCAATCACTCTCAACCTCTCCTCCTTCATCTCGAGGTCGACCATCAACTGCCATCTGACGTCTGAGTACTCATGATCTTTCGTCCTCCACGTAGCTGAACCATACATCCGTGGCATTCGTGATGGAGTCCTTTACACTTTTCCTTTCCACTATAGTGCTCGAGCTGCTTCGATATTCTCCTCTCTCTGGACTCACTGTGGCGTAGTCATAGATCAGGCCTGTATTCGCGCCCTCCTAAACCCTCAAATGCGTCTTGAGATCGCCTCACACCCTGCCCCTCCCTCAAGCAAAATCATCCGCCGAGTACGAGAACCCCCTAAACTCCTCCTGATTCGCCTGACTCAACACCGAGTTCACCGGCGTCAACACCGGCGTAACACTCGTAAACTCGCTATCAAAGTTGCTCGTATCCGTCGCATTCTTAATCTGCGGCAAGAACGGCGCCGGCAACTTCTTCGCATAGATCTCCTCCCAATTGATATTCCTGAAGAAGGCGTGGCTCATGATTTCCTGGGCGTCCGTGGGCCCGCTGCCGAGGCGGTCGGTCGGTTCGCGGGTGAGCAGTTTTTGGAGAATGGAGACGGAGTCGTGGGGCATGTTGATGGGGTAGAGGGGCTCGTCGGAGAGGATGGCGTCGTAGATCTCGTCTTCGTCTTCGCCGCGGAAGGGGGACTGTTGGAGGAGCATTTGGTAGATTAGGACGCCGAAGGCCCACCAGTCGACTGCGCGGCCGTATCTTCTGTCGAGGAGGATCTGTTGGAATTGTCAGATTGATATGAGTACTGAAAAGCGCACAATGACTTACTTCAGGCGCCATGAATTCGGGAGTACCACAGAACGTGCTGGTAGTAGAGCCATAGTACATATCTTTCTTACAGAGACCGTAATCAGCAACCTTGATATGTCCATCAAGTGTCAACATGATGTTATCGAGCTTGAGATCACGGTACACAACACCGTTCTCGTGGAAGTACTTGAGTGCCAAACAGACTTCTGCAGCATAGAATCTGAAAGAGAGTTAGTATGTAGTCGTCATCCATCAGCGCGTTTACTTACTGAGCTCTCTTCGTGCCGAAATTGCCTCTCTGAATGTGCAACATCAGATCACCACCACTGATGTATTCCATGACAAAGTACACTCTCGTCTCAGTCTGAAAGCAAGCGTGGAGATTGGTCAAGAAAGGATGCCTGGCCTTGTTGGCAATGATGAAGACATCTCGCTCAGACTTTGTGCTTTCGACTTCATCATTCTCAATGATGAACTCCTTCTTCAGCACTTTGATAGCGTACAGCTGCTTCGAATGCTTTGTCTCCGCTAGCATAACCTTACCAAAGTTACCCTTTCCAAGCACGGCAAGGAAGTTGAAGTGGTCAAGACCAATTCGTTTTCCAGAACCACGCATTTGTTGTGCTGTCTGTGGACCGTGGCGCTGTTCGACAAATTGTGTGATAGATGTGGGTACGACTGCCTGCTGTTCAGGCGCCGGTCGAGGTTGCTGCTGTACTGGTGGGGTAGGCTGGTCGACGGATATTCTCGGCGGTGGAGGCTGCGTCTTCCCGGGAGAAGGTTGAGTGGGCATCCCGGCGTTGTAGCTCTTGTCCACATCCCGATATGCGCTGGGATCATAAGCTGCATGTGATGCACCTGATTGTCCTTGTGTGGCAGGCTGGGCTCGGCTGTATGGTTGCTGCTGCGGCACACGTTCTCGACCAGGAGATACTTGAGGAGGAAGCCTCTCACTCGGACGACCATTACTAGCCAATGCATCAGCTGCCGCTGCTGCAGCTGCAGATGACGTGGTCCTTGCACCCTGTTGCGGGCGTCTTTGCTGCTGCTCCCGTTGTTGTTGATACTGCTGCTCCCTTGGTGAGAGCATCTGTGGATTGGAAGCATACATGTGCTTGGCGGCAGCCTTCGAAAGATCGATGGGTGGGGACGTTGCAGAGGACTGCGATGATGATGCCATCGAATCTGCTGACAATGATGGAGTTGAGCGGTCTGCTGAAGGTCTCTCCTCGTAAGAGAGGTGCTTCTCGGGCGGACCAGTCTTCCTTGCCTCTGCGTCGGAGGAAATGTAGGAGGCAGTTGACGAAGGTGCTGGACGAGGCGCCGGTTGCAGTCGACCACCGGTCCTGAAGTTCCTGTCCAACATCCGACTAGGAGTGGCGCGAGAGCCATCGACCTTCTTGATCTCTGAAAGTATGCGATTGGCATCTTTCATTGACATGCCACAGAAGTCGGGTACAAGATGCGTACAATGCGCATGACATGTAAGCTTGCATTCTACCAAATGAGTTAGCGTGGGGAAATAAATGTCGCCAATTTTTGCACATACCTTTGCACCTCTTGCTCTTCCTGCCCAATGGCAGCATGTAGCCACAGTGACAGCACCAATTGGCACCCACATTTCCGAACGTCTCAAAGCGGTGAGGAATCCGATGGTTGATCTTCGCTTCGTCGGGATCATTTTCTGCATTGGATTTGGTGATACACTTCGTGACCACAAGTGGATAGCACTTCTCATGACAAAGGTAGTGGCAGTCCGAGCACTGCATGCCAGTTGAGTACTTGAGTAGCTCTCCGCACAACGCGCAACGCATGATGTTGTAGAACTGCTGTGCAATGAACTTGTGACCATAGAGCTCGTGTACTTCCTCCTTGCGCTGTCTGACGGCACCTTTACGATGAAGACCTGCTGCGTCGAACGGCCTGCGCGCCCGTGATTCTTTGGCTAATTCAATTATTAGCATACTGTCTCACAGCTCATCACGCTGTACATACCGAAGCTCATCGTGATCTGGATCCGCCCGACTGGCTCTAAGGAGAACCAGGCATCGATGGTCACAGGGCCACTCTGCGGCTGTAAGCCAGCACCAGAGAATCCAGGTCCGGCGAAATTACCACTGTTTGCCGTAGAGGGTCGCTGGCCAGGTGGTGGTTGAAACTGCAAGTCAGGTCGGACAGTCTGCCCATCCTCAGTGGCTCGATCAGCTGAAACCCAGCCAGAGTTGTTGATTTCCGTCTCAATCTTTTTCCTCCTCATCTCTTCTACAATATCCGATATCCTGATCCATAGTAAACCTATGGGCTGTGGTGCATCACTTCCAGATTTGTCGTAGACTGTGAGCTCGATTTCATTGCCTTTGTCGATATCAATCTCATGGTACTCGTCAGACCAGCGATCTGTCCTCGTGGCCTTCGTGCGCGCCTTAACCTCATCTTCTACTTTGAGCGCGACATAGGTCTCTGGTCCTTTGCTGAAGCGCGAGCCTGATGCAGAGTGTGAAACGTCGGTGATGGCATGAATGCGAAGAGACAGGACACCTGTCAAAGACTTGCGCAGTGCTGGAGCGTTCATGCTGTCATCTAGAACTGTTTAGCTTCATCTTGTTTCGGTTTATTGAGATCGACTTACCATCCGCCACATCGTCTGAAGACTCCATATCTACATGCAGATCTTCATACTTCTTGAGTGATCGCTGGAGAAGTTGAATTTTATGAGCACTGTCTGCACGACGCTGTCCAGCTTCCTGTCTGATCTTGCGATCGCCATCCATTTTATATGAGCCCATGATCTTGACGATACCTTCTTCATACTGCTTCTCGACACTCAACTTGAATTCGAGTTGGGACAACATCAACTGGATCCTTGGTCCAAGGAAGGGCGTATCGTATTTGATGAGATCTGGGATCCGAGTCAGTAACAATGACGCAGAACAAGTATATAAAAGCAGAACGTACCTAGCCTGGAATAGTTCGGTCTTCCTTTCGGTGCTCCAACACCAGGAGCGGCGCTGAACGGTGGCCGTGCAGGCATCAACTGCCCTGGAGCACTGAGATCGCTGTAGCCAGCAGAAGCAGCATTGCCATAATCGGCTTCCTCTCTAGTCGGCTGCTGCGCATATTGACCCTGCTGACTCTGTCCACGAGGAGGCGCACCCCGTTGTCCTTGCTGTGGTTGCTCACGCTGAGACGGGACAGCTGTAACAGTCGGACGTCCACCAGGTCCCGCCGATCTTGCAGCGCCATTGCTCTGATTGATGTTCATATTGCCCACACCGTCGTTCATTCTGCGCATCTGCAATTCCCGGAGTCTTCCTTCAAGGTACTCAACATTTCGACGACCTTCGCGTATTTGGTTGTCGATTGAGGATTGCATGGATGGGTTGGCTTGCGCTCGCATGCGCACGGCTGCCTGGATGAGCAGACGCTCTCGTTCGATCTTGCGTTGCACATCGGCAACGATGGGATCTTCGTCCATGTTTCGAGCCTCGAGGAATCACGCGCAATGGTCAATGCCACGCAATGCAAGCCGTGTATGGTTTGAGATTCGGCTTGTGCTGGTGTAAGACCCACACTTGTTTTCGCGTTTCGTAAAGTTCTCGTCGCTGATCCCGTGATGCTGCTTTCTCTAAGCGACTGAACACAGCAGGAGCGATCAGAATGATGTTGACGTTGTAGCACTCGGCTGAAACGCGTAATCGATGTGCGGGGTCTTATGTAGGAACCTGAGATGCTGAGACGTGGGTCAGTAGGTCAGAGAGCGAGATGAAAGCACGCGGTCTAGCAGCATCCAGAAGCAGCAGGCGTCGCAAGCGTAGTCGGGCAGCAAGGAGCCAAAGAGCGGCCGGGAAGAAGTAGGGAATAGGTTTAGGAAAGTAGGATGAGATGAGATGAAATCAAACATGCAGACGATCATGGTCACTTCGGCAATCAAGGGTCTAGGCGGGGACATGCATATCGTCAATGACCTGATTTGTGCACGTTGAATTACACTGCCTCATATTTGTCATGCTCTTTCGTTATCATATACTCGGGAAGATGATCATACAAGTCGCTTGGTCGTTCTGGAAGAGCATGGCCATGCTACCGAGTCCATACCCAATCCACGCCTGACTCCATCCCTTTTGTATCTCCAATTCTTACACTCCCTGATTGTCCTCGATGGAGTAGTTTGGATGTATGACATACACCACTCGATCATCCACATTCTCTTCTGCCTCACCACCAGCAGCAGCAGATTCTCTCAAACCTTCTCCTCTGATCAGCATCAGCGTACTGTCCTTGACCATTCGCTTCAAGACCTTGCGGCACAGCTCGCTTTCTCTCGCCATATCTTCCGGTGTCTGCATCTCGTCCTCCTTTTGCTCCAGATACCAAACCACAAGATCATTCTCCTCAACACCCTCTCCAGTCTCCTGTTCATCAGAGTTCACACGACGGACTAGCAGGTTCCGCATCTTATTAAATGTGTCAAATGTGATTGTTGTTCTTGGTCGTCGGGCAGGCTCTTGTGCTGCTCCGTCACCCATCATTGGTGCTGTTGGTGCTGCATTCCCTCCATCAGCATCCATGTCTCCATCCAGTGCGCCTGCCATGATCGCTGCATCAATATCAGCCATGCTAGCCTCCTCCATCTCATCATCGTCGACCTCGATATCGTCCTTTTCCACACTGATGATACTTTGTCTCAGCAGTTTGAAGGCTTCGTTCACGAACTCTGTGGTAACATCGTGTACGCAATTCGCCTTTGCGATAGCCTCGCTCAATCGAATCATACTCTCGAGTTGCCTGACTGTGATTCGATAGCTGCTCCTGCCGACACCTCCTTGTGCGTCATCAGCTCTTAGCTCCTTGTACTTTTCCACCAATGTGGCTTTGGCCTCATCTGTGAATTCTGGCTTGAAGGTTCGTGCGAATCGAATGTAACGCTGGAGTCGTTCTGTGCTGAATTGAGGTTGAACAGCGTCATCACGCAATCTGTGGATATTCACAATGTGGGATGCCAAGTGACGGTCCACGGACTCATTGCACTCGTCGAGAATCACAAAGAACAGGTCGAAACGAGACATGATAGGCGCAGACATGTTGATGTTCGCTCGTAATGTTGCCTTCCGGTTGTATCGTCCACCAACAGGGTTAGCAGCAGCCAGGATCGACGTCCGCGCATTGAGTGTTGCCTGGATACCAGCTTTCGCAATCGAGATGGTCTGCTGTTCCATTGCTTCGTGGATGGCGACTTGATCAGCGATGTCCATCTTGTCAAACTCGTCAATAGCACAGATGCCATTGTCAGCAAGCATAAGGGCTCCCGCCTCGATCGTGAAATCTCCAGTCTCTTCGTCCTTGACCACTGCGGCTGTCAAACCAGCAGCCGAGGAAGCCTTGCCAGAAGTGTAGACCGCGCGTGGTAGGAAAGAACAGATATACCTGGTGGTGATCAGCAAGACTCTGCGTGTTGATGCAACTGTACTCACTTGAGAAATTGAGACTTGCTCGTACTCGGGTCACCGACGATACAGACATTGATATCACCACGAAGTGCCATCCCTTCCGGCGTCATCTTTTGTACACCCCCCATCAGCTGTAGCAGGAGACCTTTCTTCACGACTTCGTGCCCATATACCATCGGCGCAAGCGAATCGACCAATCGTGCGTATATGTTTGGCATATGAACCATGTCCTTCAAATCAGCGATCTCAGCTGCTGTTAGTCCATTGATGTATTCCTGCTGAGCTTCTTCTTCGCCGGCGAAAGGGTCAACTCCTGGTCCTTGGCCAAGTGACGCGAGGAGGTTGTCCGCCCGCCCTTCAAGTGCTTGTGTAGCGTTTTGACCTCGCGATGAGCGATCAGGGGTGATCATGCAGGATAAGAACGCCAGCCTATAGGTCAAGTCGCGCACACCCAAAGCCTTCAAGCCTGAGACACCATTGCCGCCAGCATCGGCGGCTGCTCCTCGCTCGCTCCGTACATTTCTGACGACCTGTGGCGGTCCATTTCGTGATGGCATCCTGAACTGACTTATATCCGGCACCACGATGAGCGTGCCTGTGAAGATACACTTTTCGCCGGCCTTTGCACGATCAACCATCTCTCCGCGTACGATGACATCCATTGTCCGGGGCATGCTACCAGTGGGGATTTCTGAGCTGTTCTCCTGGACTCTGATTTTCTGCCAGTCGACGAAGACACTCTGTTTGATGTCCAGCCGCCAGCTTTCTCGGTTACCGCATGTGACGTTAGGACATTGTGATGGTTCTGTGTATCTGAAGATTTGCTCCAGATTGTAGACAGTGGTATTGCAGTGTTCGCATACGAAAGTACCAGAATGTAACTCTGGTCTCACCTCAGACGTTCGAGTAACAGTGCCGGATATTGAGCTGAGGTTACCAATCTCATCCGTCCGTAGTTGACGGATTCGCGATACGACTGGCAAATTGTAGAAACCGAGCGTGAAAAGCTTGTCTGTCTGTTGATTCACTGTCTTGTCGCTCGGGGCTGTGGCTTGCGAGGTCGCATTTGCTCCATTCGAGGTTGTATCAGATCCAGTAGTAGTCGAGCCCGGCTGACGATGTTCTCGATAATATTGTGGCTCGTATGTCTGGATCATTTCATTCAGCGCGCGTAGCATGTATGGAAGCATGCGCCAATATTGATCCCGGATAGCACGAGCAAGCACACCGCGGTTTGGCGTATGTGCTTCAAAGGCCTCGAGATGTCTGAAGTCCACGTATAATGTCGAAAGCCCTTGTGCCCTCATAGAATGTATTTGTGCAACGTAGAAGCGGTCTGTCATTGCTGATGCCACACTTGAGATTGGCATGGCGGCAGGATCGGGCTGCTCAACATATCTGCCGACCTTTAGTTCCCAAGTCATACTACGATCCCTGCTACACAGCTTACCGATCGAGGAACTGTGCAAACGTGTTTACCATTCCCTCCCCAATCGGATCTACCACTCTTTCCACATCATCTCTTTGTGCAGCCCCACGCCTGCGCGAGGCAGCTTCTGTGCTTAGACCGCCGTCATCGAGGAAGCCGCCAGCCTCACTTGGAGCACCGGCACTTTCGGAGGGTGGTCCTCGTGGTCGAGAAGACGATCTCGGTCGTGATGATGGTGCTCGGCTTTGTCGTGATCGGTCTAGTGGAAGGTCGGAGTAGACGTTGTCAGAGTGCAAACCATCGAAGAGTGAGGAGGACATTTTGAGAGAGGAGTCGTAATGAGCGAGTGTGAGCAAGTAGGAGAGCAAGAATGGGCGCTGTGGGCGGGTAGGTAGGAGGAGTTGGCAGAACGAAGTTCTGACTGATTTCGCGACATGGAACGCGCCTTGGACGTGACGCTGTACTACACTAGTCCTATGATTAGTAATCGGGCCTTAATTGATTTCAATGATAGGAGGTAGGAGGTCACTCAAGCAGAGGTCTTTCATGTACCATACAAGGTCTACGCCATTCCACAGGCCATCTAAATATACATCGGGCATAAGCTTACAAGCTGGACCATACTATACAACACCGTCGTCGCCTTTGCCCGTATGAAACACCGTACATCTTCCCTCATTCCTTCTTGACAAAGTCCTTGGCCAAGTCGACATAGCGAGTCTCGACCATAGCACTCTCCTTGACCATACAATCCATCCCAACTCTTTTCTCCGCCCTCTCGAGCTCAATCCTACACCTGTGTTCGAAGCCCATCTTAGCATAGATAGCCAGGTTGATGTCGTTGCTGCTCTCGAGGTAGCAAGGCAGAACTTGTTCATCTGCAAGCTTCGTGACAGCCTCGATACATCTCCTAGCCAGTCCAAGGCCTCTAGAGCTTGGACGCGTGCCGATGTACACGAGGTACCATGATTCGTCGTCGCGGTCGCCAAGGACAGCTGCCTTAGTGTCGTGGAGGAGAGGGTAGAATTCGTCGAAGAAGCGAATGCGGCCTTCACGACTGAGACGATAGTTGAGGCGCCACATGCCGCTCTTGATGGTGGTGTACAAGTCGTCCATGTTGCGGCCAGGAGGCATCCTGGATTGTGTTAGTGTCGGAAGGGAAAAGTTTGTCAAGCATGGAATTATACCAAAGAGCAACACAGCCGTAATTTTCTCCAGCACATAGGACCAGCCCGCGCATGCAATGAGCATAGGTGATGTATTCGAGAATGCTCAGGTGAAGATTCCACTTCTGTTTCTCACTCCAATTGGCACGATCGGGAGTGTCGATGAAGTAGCGAGCGACATCATCTTCAGCAAAGGCTTCGGCGAGTGTGAGAGCTGCCTGCTTGTACTCGTTGATTGGGACCACGCGGACAGTAGCATCCTTTTCGAAGTGAGCTTCAAGATCCGACAAGCTGCTGTTGATGCTTGAGCTCGAGCTCTCGACGAGAGTCAGGTCGGTGCAGCTTGAGAAGAGTCTAGCAAATTTTGAGAGACCCATTGTTTGTCAATGGTTTGGCAAGGCAATCGAATTGATCCAGGAAACTGAGCTTCGAGTGCTCGACAAGAGTGACAATCGTGTGAAAGACTGTGCTTGAGCTTGTGGTTAGATCACATCGACAACAAGCTACAGCATGAAAGGCGTGAAGCTAGACAAACCTCTTAATCAATCGATACTACTATCACCAAGATGACAATGATTGTCACCAGTGTGAAGGATGGCAAGCTCAGCTTTGACAATGGGCTTGCTCTCTGAGTGAATGCAGAGAAAGAATTGATTAGTAGGTACGCAAGCCGACATCAATGGAGGATAAAAGAAGCTCAATGGTTGAAGCTTGCGAATGAACGACTCAAAAGTATGTGCTGAGAACGACGCTGAATATTGTTGCTTGTGTGTGTCGAGAAGAAAGAGGGAAATGCGAGCTAGAAGGTTGATCGACCGGGCAGATGACGAGAATTTGTTGGCCGTGGTGACAGTGGAGCTAGGGGTTGTCCCGATGTGAAACAGGTTTCATGTCTCGTGGATATCATCAAATTATATACAACTCTTCAAGCACTAACACCGCACAGTTTCTGCAGCAGGCTTTCGACAGTACCTTTGCTCCATTCCTCCACTCTTTGCTGATCGCAAGTCTTCCACAACCGTGCAACCAACAAGCGCAGGGCTGCGTCACTTGAAACATCGAACTGTGTCTCCGACTCGATTCGTCGACGTTGCCTCGTTTGAGTCGCCATTCGTGCGGAAAGCCATGCGAAAATTCCCTCTCTTGTGATCAATGTGGTACTACCTCCTGGGATGAACGTCGTGCGCCAAACAATCTTCAACAATGCCTCCTGGACATCCCGTGGCATATAAGGACTCGCGGCCAAAGAGAACAGCGGCTCGAATGTGCCACGTTGACGTAAGATCTGCAAATCTGCCTCTGTGCGCAACGACGAAAATATATAATTTGTGAGGAAGAGCAGGCCAGCATGGTGATCACTCCTGGCATTGCGGACATCAGCCACTTTAGAGCCATCCTCCTTAGCAGATTCCGAGAATGTCTTTACGCTTTGTTTGTGGGTGTTGAAACTGCCAGACACTGGTGCAGGATTATACAAGATTTGATGGACCCACCAACTTGGTAACCGCTCTACATCCCACTTCGGTGATCGAGTATGGAAGCGGCAGACCCTTTCGTATATCGGGTGCAAAGGATCATGCAGGATCTGCCCGGCCACTGTAGCAGCATAAGATGTGCAGAGAAAAGGCACAGGCTCGTTGCGCGAGATATAGGGCGTCGCAGTTGTGCTGAGAATTCCGAAAAGAAGATAATATTGATAGCCTTCGGAGAAACTGTCGAATTTGGGTCCTCCTGAAACGTTGTCCTGAGCAGGCTTCCGTGTCTCCTCGCCCTCCTTCTGTTCGCCGTCCACTTTCGCTTCTTGTGTCGGATGTGATAGCTTCTTCATTGCAGCAAGAATATTAGTCAAAGCAGCTCTCCGAACTTCAGCATAATTAGAAGATAGACAAAGGATGAGGGCGGAAAAGTCGCCATCAGTTGCGGCTGTTGTTAGGTCCTTATCCTGCCAGCGATACAGGCCACTGTGCTTCTCGTCTTCCAATGGAGGCGCGTAAAGTGCAAGATCTGCTTCAGACACTTGTTCACTAACAGGAACAGCTGTTGACTTCGACGCCTTTCCAATATGAGCAGCATCCGGCGCGGCTTTATCTTCGAGCGAGCCTTGCAGATCGCTAACATCAGCAGCAGTAAATTGGTCTTGTATCTCCTTGGTCTTGGTGGCGCTCTTCAACTGCTTTTGCAATTTCCGTAGTATCTTGCGATCTTCGCCAACGAGCTCGCAAGCGGCCATGAAACGCACGAGCCACGACGCGATATTCTTCGCTGAGTCACTGCCCTCCTGGAACGGCCACTGCTCAGCCACCGTCATTGACAGCAGACTGACAGGTGCCGAGTCACTCTCTCCACGTATATCATCGAGGTCGTCCTGATACTTGATTGGCTTTCTGGTGAGTCGTCCGAAGGCGTCATCTAAAAACGCAAACAACGCATCGCTGGATTCAAATTGCTCAGTGCTTGCCAGACTTGCTGTAAGAGCTCGAAATGCAGACTTCGATGTGCTGGATTGGAGGATGTCATGTTCCAAGATAATCGAATTCAAGAGACTTCGCATTTCTGGCAGTACTTTGTCACTCGGTGCTGTTACAACGACCTTTAGCAAGGTCGTGAAAGTTGAGAAAGTCAGTGATTCTGGTTTGTGCCACCATCGCATATCTGAGCTGAATCGTGCTATCTGGAGAAGGTGAGTAAGTTGTAGCATTTCCAGTCTTTCAGTCTGGACGTCCGTGTCGACCTGCATCTCATCATTGTTGTCTCCGTCTCGTGTCAAGCCACCGTGCCCTTTTCCAGCTCGCGAAAGCGCTTGGGCAAGAGGCAGCGACACATCGAACTTTTCCTCGGAAGCTAACTGAGGCACCAACTGATAGTATTGCAATAGTAAGCGTAAGCAAGCCTGTCGTTGTAACGATGAGTCCTCATTGGTCTTTCTGAAAGTGCCGATGATATCCTTCATCGGCGGACACCGAAGTGCGAACTCGTTCCTTAACCTCTCTGTTCCTTCTCGCCACAATTCATCGTGCTCTTCAGCACCTTCTGCAAAACATTCTAGGACTTTTCGAAACTTCTCAAAAGCTACAACAAGTATACGAAGCGCAAAGAAGGTGATCAGCTCAGTCTGCTGATTGAGACACCTGACCAACACCTTTTGTGATAGCGGTTGAGGCAGGATACTTTCAATGACGATCGAAACTGGAGGCGGCACAACGCCATAGCCATCACGGCCGCCCAGAAATTCAGGCACTGGAAGGGATACTGCAGAGTACAGGAATGCTGAATAGCCAATCCAGGTTGCAGTGAGCTTCGGCTCGAAAGTAAAGCCGGATCTCTTAAAGAAATAGTCCGCGACGAGTTCGGGGGCTGCTTGGAGAATGTCTATTAGGAGTTCACTCTCCAGAACATCGGCATACGGTCTCAAAAATCGTGCAAGAGTACCCAATGCATTGTTCCGCACAGTGACCTGGCTGTGATAGCGATCGTACCAATCAATTGAGCTGAGTCCCAGGTCGATGTCAACAGTGTCGTCATCTTGGTCTTGATCTTTGACCTCTTTATCGGTACCAGGAGGATACCACGACGCAAATGGTCTTAGCGCTCCAGCATCAGAAGTGGTACAAGCATACTTGAGGAACTCGTGAACCATGTTGCGTGAGTTGAGCGGAACCCGCCCTGTCTCACTAGGAGCCTGATCCTGTCGGTATATAGCTGCTATGCTACATAGATTCTGCTCGTTCAGAACCCAGGATTTGTTGACTTTTGGTATTGCAGAATCTGCCAGTATGGACGTTCGCACCGTGTTGAGCACATCTCGTAGTACTTCTGGCGGATCGTACTTGAGATGTTCGAATAGCGACCGCAATACGTTGCCGTGCTTCAGGAGTTCCACCTTGACAGTAGCCGACTGTAATCTGAAGTGTGCCAGCACATAGCGGATGGCATTCGACCTAACCGAAGGACGTTGTTTCCCATCATCCTTGTCGGCACCTAATGGTTTCCACAAGGAGAGATTCCTGGCAACAATCTTGCCATCAAAGGTGAATGTTCTTGCAGCCCAGACTCTCTTCGCTTCAACACCACCATCGAAGGTCGTGATCTCAGTCAACAAGCGCAGGGCTGGCGAGATGACATGTTCCTTCTGGCGGGGAGCTGCCAATGCTCGACTCAGCAATTTCAGCTGTGCTTGCTGCAGTAATGTCTTGCATAGTTGAGAGCCAAAGTCGCGCAATGCCAGTATAGTAGATATCGTCTTCAACAGTAGCGCAAGGACGGATGTGACAGCAGAGAGTAAACCATCGTTGTTGGTCGAAGCGGCAAAGCTCCAGCTTTGCATAACATCAGGGAGACATATCGATTCTTCATCGCCTTGCGCAGGTCTTTGTGAGTTCAGGTATTCTCTTAGTATGGCTTGTTCTCGTGATGTCGCATTTCGGTCTTCCGCGTATACAATGCTTTCGAGGAAAGTCTTGAGTGTCTTAATACCTGCTGAGAATCAGTATTGTCACCAGAACCAAGGTATCGTTCTTACCTTTTCTGAGACGAGGAGAAGACTCTTGCTGGAAAGTGAGTGCTTGCTGGAGCTGCCGCGCTGATTCGACAGGCGCCTCGATCGTTACTCTGTTGACCTCGCGATCAACCTTCTGTCTCTTAGCGTGAGTCTCCTCAATCTCCTCGGATGGGCGCTTCGACATGATACTGAGGCTTGCAAGGACGGCACAATGCCGCCAATGGCGCCAATCTTATGATCTCCGAATCTTTTTTACCGGATCAAGCCCCGGTCACGTGGGCTAACGGTTATCTCGAAGTTTACACAGGATTAACAACACACGGCATCAGACGAGAGTAACAGTGTGGCAATTAGTTTTCTGGTACTATCAACTTAACTATATTGCCACCAGCTGGTCATCGTCGCCAGCACCGACAAGCTCGCCAGCTTCAACAGTAACCTCTACCAACCTCGTCTCTTCGCGTTGCTCCATCCTCCTCTTCGCCTCCAGCTCTCCAATGCCCATCTCTCCACCCTGTCTTCCTTTCTTCTTTACTCGTGTATCGCGAGGATCGAAGCCGCCATTGCCCCATACTGCCCATCCTGGCGTCTCTGCTATATACTCTTCCGGCTGGAATGGCTTCCCACTCTCAAGCAGCCTAAAGAATGCTTGGTAGTCGATCTGTGTATGCCATCGTGATACACCATCGCGAGCACTCGGGATGAAGAAACGCTTCGACGCTAGTAAAATGCAGCAGCTGTGTGCGTGCTCGGCTGCAATACCATAGTCAAGACCGCGGCGGGCCAGCGCATCGTTGAGGGCTTCCACAAATTCACACACTTCCGAATAGAATGGAACATTCTGCATCGTCAGGCCAGCACCAGACGCTGTACTTGTTCCACAATAAGTAACACCCTTGACCTCGACGAAGCAGGGCAGCGCTCGCGCAACGAGCTCGGCGTAGCCTTCTGCTTCATCTGCAATATTAAACCCCTTGACGAGGGTCAACCTGAAAACAGTACGTTGCGAAAAGCGGTGGTCGTGAAGAATGTCGAGGCAACGTGTGAAGCGCTGCCAGTAGTCGCGATGCAGAGGTCGATCGATGCGGCGCAATGACTCGGCATTGGAGGCGTCAATGGAAACGTAGAGCTGTGTGACCTTGCCTAATGTGGCGAGCTGGTCCGGGTGCTGAGCATTGCACACAAGGAAGCTGGATATATGCTCTCCGTGTAGAAGACTAAGAAATTCGTTGATGTGAGGATAGAAAATTGGTTCGCCGACAAGACTGAGTGCACAGTGCCGGATGCGCATGGCCTCTTCGAACCGTTCCGCACGCACTCCAGGAACACCGCGCATTATCTTTATCTTCTGATAATGGCCTGCCTTCGCACCATTGAATATCATGTCAGGTGGATCGACCTGCCATCGCCAGGTCGTGCCGACAGGATTCGTTCCGTGGCGCCAGCAGAAAACGCACTTATTGCTGCAGGATAAAGATGGAGTAGTTTCCATGCATAGGTGCGATTGAATGCCGTAGAAAGAGTATTTATAGCAAGATCCTCGGCCACGCAGCGCAGATTTCGTCCAGCGGCATAACTTCACGCCTGAATGTGTGCCTATTATGGTATAGCCTTGTTTCGTCAAAGCTGTGTAAGTTGGGGAGGATACTGGAACCATTGCTTTTGGGGCGGGGGCTTCCTTAGATGATCTGTAGGTAGTGAAGTCGATGGGTAGAGATTCATCAGCTTCTGCAGAGACCTCACTCACAAGACCGCCCAGATTCTCCATATCCGTCATACTTGACGAGTTGTTGATTTCTGCTGCTTCTTCTTCCTGCTCTTCATCGTCACTTTCAACCGCATTCCCACTACCCGGTACTCCTTCACCGAATGATTTCCCACTTGCCAGGTCCTTCACAACTTCCTCCATACCACTGCGCCATTGCTGCAGTTTCTCAGTCGCGTCACTACTCACATCGCCCATTCCCACAGGATATGCACGCCTCTTAGCCGTCAATCTTGCTAACCACTTATCGACCTCGATGGCCTGAGAACAGAAGCCTGTTTCTTCTGTCGGCCAACTCGTCTTGTCTCCAAAACCGAATACTGCATATCCGAGGATTCCTGCTAGCGGTGCCGTATCGATTCGGAAGTCATGATGTGTTTCCCGCAAATGTTCTAGGAAGTTGTCCAAGTATGTGTCAATGTTATAGCTGGGGACGAGAAGAATGTAAAAGTATCTTATTGGGGTGGTATCGTTGCTTGATTTCGGCAGTGAGGTGAAGTAATCATCGTAGTCTATGTCCGACAGATCCAGAAGCTTGGGTGTGAGGATATTCTTTTTAGATGTCTGCAGAGTTTGTGAAAGTCCCGCAACGAGCCCTGTTGCGGCTTTCTCAGTGCTTCCGGATAGTGAGGAGAAGAAGACGAGTGGTTGGACCTGCTCGATCGGAGTATCCTTGGGCTTCTGGGAGATCGTTCGTTTGCCAACCACTCGCTTCGGCGCAAGTCGAGCTTTTTGTTTGGGTGGATTCGTGGCTGCTGCGATAGACTGTTCTAGAGACGGCTGTACTGCCAGAGGCGTAGTTGGTGATGCTTTTGCTCCTGCGATCGTGGAGATATGACTGTTTTCTTCTTCCTGCTTCTCCGTGGTCCTATTCTCTACGGTGCCCTGGTGCTCCTCTTTTGCTCGCAGTGATCTGCGCCTCAGAAAGATCCAGACCTGAATGCATGCCGCAAGTGAAAAACTCGCCCAGAGGATGGGAAGTCGCGCTGAATGCCATATAGACACCAGATCCGAGCCGCTATCGAGATCGTCCATCTTGAAGCTGTCTCAATCACAATCACTCACACAAATTCGCAAAACATCGGAGGCAAGAATTGCGGGGTTCAGGTCTTAGCATGTGCTAGGGTAGAAATGAAACGGCTATATCAGCTGACAAACAACTAGATGTCTTTCACTGCCAAGCCTCGGTATAATATCCTCTTTCGATCATGCTTTTACTGCGTGACCTGGTCCGGCCACAGAGTCTAAAAGCCTCTGTCCGCATGCTCGTGACCCGCCATTGACAAGAGCTAAGAGATCTCTGGGCGTCCTTCTTTTCTCGCGCGGAATCTGAAGCTATGAGCAGGTTTCCAGCTCGAAAGCACAATGTTTGTTGGAGGTAATCACCCTGTCGACGGATACAATAATCAGCACGAGGGTACTACTCCCGAGACGGCACTCCCCATGGATCGAGATCTTGCTATCTCGAACATGACGACCACAGCCCCTTCTACGTTTGCATCGACAGCAAACACTGTTGGGCTTCCACATGACTCCTTGCAGGACGCGATCTCATTTGACCTCCGGCTAGAGTCGGCCATGCAGCGTCTCGGGCCAAAGTCTACCTCTGAGGCTGCTGGAGATTACGGTGAATCTATCGTGATCACAAACGAGCAGCTCTCAGGCTGGAGGAAGCAACATGGATTGAAGCTCATCGGACATGTGGTAGGTCGTGATCACTGCATGGGAGCTTTCCACGAAGTCCTTTCTAAAGTGCTAACAGGTCGATCAAATTCTGGATTCTCTTACAACGATATCGTTCGCCTCTCTGCTGGAGATCACGGCGCTTGCTTCGCAGTCCGATATTCTGCCAATACCTTTCTCCTTCCTGACAACCTTGCATTCCATTCGCCAAACATACCAGTTATCCGATCCAGATTGGTGGCCTTTTCTACGACCTCAAGATATGGTCACTCAAGCAGATAGCACTTTATTGGCCAAGCACAATCTCGCAGTCGCCACACTTTACCTGCTACAAGGCAGTAAGCTTCCTGATCTGCACGAAGAGTTTTTAAACATCTACGTCCTGCCAAATGAGCGCCTAGAAGTATGGCATGCTGATCTGTTTTTCGCTATCAAGATCACCGTCGTAATCGGCAGCTGGCCTGTGAGCGAGCTTCTCTTCAGTTGCGGCTTCCCAGATCCGGCTAGCAGAGTGCTGAAAAGACGTGATCAGCTTGACGACGCACTTCCAGACGACATGACTGATGGGGAGCGCTTGCTCTATACTCGATGCGCATATGTGCGAGCACAATACAATGCAGGTGCTCTATCCGTAGAAGAGGTCGACAAGCTTCGTGGTGGGCGAACATGGTGCCAGAGTGTCCAGCGCGCACTCCCACATATCATTCACCTTGTGAGAAGAGTTCAGCAGGATTCTACCCTCGTTCAGACAGATCCTTCTAATCTGCGAGGGCGATTCGCACGTCCAGACTCTCACGTTGTACCGCAGAAAGGTCGCATCGCTTTGAGTCCAGATGATCTGCCTGGGACAACTGCGATCCTGGCAGAGGCGATCGGCCAAGCGGTCCGTACGATGGCTGAGAATCGCTCTGAGACACCCAGCATAGAGCCAGTCGATCTTCATACAATCTATGACGGTTCTTCCGCGCCCGATGAGCGTCAGGCAGCAGTGCTGCAGCCTATGCCTACTACCGAGGTTGCTGTCTTGACCAGTGCTGCGACACAGACTCGACGACCGTGGACATCGGACGAAGAAGAAGCTCTCCTTGCTGGCCTCGCCACGGTCGCAGGTCCACACTGGTCACAAATTCTCGCTCTATATGGCGCTACTGGCAGCATTTCAAGTGTGCTGCGCGATCGCAGCCAAGTTCAGCTAAAAGATAAGGCACGAAATCTGAAACTGTCATATCTGAAGGCTGGGAAAGAGGTGCCGACTGAGTTGCGTGGTGTGACTGGGAGTTTGGGCAAGAGGAAGAGGACGAAGCAGGGAGTTCTCAAGACTGCTGAGGATGAAGATGTGGACGTGGTTGGGTAGGCGAGATAGAAGTTCCAGCAGACGTGGGAAACGCGGTCGATGGGCAAAGGCGAAGCCGCAATGCAAGCAAGCCGCTACAAATTGAGCAAGCTTTCGCTGGTGAGTCAGCTGGCACCAGTTCGACGCGACTGCACATTCTGATGCATCTCAAACGTGTCGCCACATGACGGCTTCCCTGCTGTCAATGGACTGATGACACGAAACTGGAGACGCAACAACACATATTGAGGGTAAAAGACCGCGAACCTCGAAATATATTCGCATGGTCTTCGAGCCCGACGCTGGTACAGCTGTCATACTCTATGCTCAGTTCTACTCACGTACGATCTAAGTACACTCGCCCGGCGGCAATGTAGTTGGGCTCATAAACGAAGTGACTCAGTAGTGCAATCTGTTACTGTCTAGCTACCAAGGGTCATGTAACGCCGCCAGCGACATAACAGGCCGATCGCATCATTACGTCCAGGTCAGCTGCTGAATCTATTGTCTCACAACTACTTCTCCAGGGCAATCAAGTCTCTTTGATGGCCGAAACATCCCTGCTTACTCAAGTAGGAATCGATACTTGACATGCAGGATCTTCAGCTTTCGCAACGCAAGCTAGCATATCATCACCCTCCTCCATCAAATGTCACGCTCCAGACACTCGGCAATACCCCAACACCCGTTATAGCGCAGCCATGGATATCAATGCGCACTATTTCGTCTCACCTCTCTCTCGCCGGAACTGCAACCGCTCACCTCTCGCCTAGGACCTCAGGGGACGGCATGATATGATGTATCATGCCCTCGCATGGCAGACGAAGCGGGCGGCTTCCCTGAGATAGTGACACATCACCACAAGCCCGGAGGTCAGAGTGATTACACTGGTCATCGTGATGGCTTGCCATCGTGGCGAGCAGTTTCGCGTGGGCCGCAGATGCATTCAGGAGAGGTACGGCGGACTATCGAAACGAAATGTACGACTGCGTCTATCTCCTCCTTCTGAAGCGTCGCGGAAAGAGATAAAGATGCATACGGAGGCGATATACTGCATCCACGCGCCAGCGTGCTAGCCGTCGTGGTGGTGGTCTTGTATCGTTACGATGACCACCTACGCGAGACGTCGAGATGACCAAGATATCGGAAGTGAGCAAAGGTGCAAGCCGACCACTACTGCAGCTAGCTGGTGGACTGACCAAGAGGTGGAAAGACGAGAGAGACAGCGAGCGCTACAGGAGAGATGTAAGCATATACGGTGGGCAAGGGCTAGAGGAGACATAAGCCAGGCCGATGGAAGAAGGAGAGGGATTTTCATGTCGAAGAGCGCATCAGACTACTCTAGCAGTTGTAGCAGTTGCAGCAGTCTAAGCAGAAGAGAGACGATGAGATGAGACTATCGACTGTTGATAGTACTGGACTACACGAGTGGGATCTGCATACTGTGTACAGTATGCATGATTTGCAATGATGTGCATATGCGTACTAGAGTACTAGAGTCCTCTAGTCAAATACCTTACTACTGCACGTTGTATTGATTTTCCTCTCCTTCCCGCCATCCCATCCCATGATCCCAATACCGACTGCCTGGTCGACGTCGTCGGGATTCCGCCTGGACGACAAGCTACAGTAGGCTATAGTAGCACCGGTAGACTATTAAGATCGTACAGGCAGCGGGCGTCGTCCGCTGGGATATGAAGAGGGATATGAAGAGTAAGGTAAGCCTGGCTCCAGCTACGCGAGCGATGGGCTCACGTGGGCTCTGGTTGACTGGTACTCCGTAGCGAAGCCTGTGGTTGAGGGCGAGGGCTCGGATCGAGGTGCACGTTGAGGTCGGTATACTGCAAGCAAGCACATCTCAGGTTGTCAACAGTCGAAAGCCTTGTGTCCTCTGTCTGTTCCTGACCTGGCGTGACGCGATACATAGGTAGGCAGGCAGTACATGTACGCGACATGGACGTCTCATTGCCACCAGATGTCTTGAACTCCGACCCTGAACATCATCCTCCCGTCCCCCTCGAGGATTTGCATGACATCGGATCGACATCCATACAGTCCAGTCTGTATAAGCGATAGTCGTGGCGAAGCGGCTCGGCCTACAGTAGAGCAGTAGAACTAGCTCAACTCGGCTCGGCTCGGTGAACCTCTTTCTCTTTGCTCCTTAGTCTCTGTCACGCAATAGCGCCAGCAACGTGGTGGCTAGTGTCTCCTAATCTCCTAGTCCTTATCCCAGTTCCTTCCTCTGGGCAAAGTTCGCGACCCGGCAGGCAGGCACAGGGAGTAGTAGGGCGTTCGTGTCGAATTGTCGAATTGTCGATAGTCGAATACTGCTCGCACTCACTAGAGATTGGGGCTTACCTCGACTGGACTAGTGAGTATTGATCATCGAAGCGATTTTCACGCCTCGAAACCCGACTGCTTGGATGCGGGAGGGGAGGGACGGGAAGGAGGCTAGCATCCGCACACCTAGCCAGCATCAATAGTTCAAGCTTGCATCAGTGATCCAGGAGTATAGCAGGATAGATGAGAGATCATACCCAGCGTCGCGGTATTTCACCCTCTCAGCCGTGCCAGCTCAGTAATCAGTATACTGAAGGGTGCGTCGTCATGAAGCCACACAGCATGGCGTGCTGTAATGATCGATGATGGATGCTGTGATGAGCCTTCAGGTGCGCTATAGGATTCAAAGTGATGATGCATCACGCATTACTGCATATTTTGCCACTCGAGAGTGTGAGTTGGAGGAGGTGTTGCTTTCTTATCACATATACAGATATACTCGCGGAAGGGTGTGGAACCGGGCTGTATCATTGTCTATATGTAGTCTGGCATGCTATGAGCAACAGAGGAAGTGTGATAGATAATGAGTGTGATAGTTGATGAGTGTGATAGATGATGAGTGTGATAGATGATGAGTGTGATAGATGATGACCTTCAGTGATAGCAGTTGTGCTGTGCTGTGATGTGACGTGACGAACCTCTGTCGGCGCACAGCGTGGCATATTCCTCCTTGGCCATGGTGCCATGCAAGTGTGATTGCTAAATGTCACTGTGATTGTGCTTGTGCTATAGATATACATGTACGGTGTACCACTTCGCCGACGGGATTTTCCATAGTCATAGCAAAAAAAGATGCGGAAGCACGGCGAGGTGCGGAATGTGGACGAGCAGGACGAAAGCAGAAAAGCGAGAAAGCAAGAAAGGCAAGCGGTCGTGCATGCAGAATGGTCACTGTCATGCTAATGGTCAGTGATAGTGACTGATAGTGAGTGATGATGATACAGTAGTGGCAAATCGCAAGTGGCAAATGGTAGTTTCGCTGGTGGTGGAGCAGGTGGCGAGTCCCGAGTTGTGAGTGGTGGGAGGCAAGGACAAGTAGTAGCGGGTGTGTAGCAAGTGTGTGTAGCAAGTGACGAGTGGAAATGGCGAGTGGTGAATTGGGAGTAATGGTTAGGAGTATGTAGTTTAGTTCTGTTCTGTCTTATGCTGTCCTATATGCAACTGATGCTGATGCTAATGCTTTGATGCCATGCTAGAGTATGCAGCGTGTTCTTTTTCTCCTTGTTCTTTTTTTCCATGAATGCAAAATGAAATGCAGATGCGCAACCAACTTTCCCTTTCCTGTCGTGAATCATTGCAGTAATACCATAAGAGCCATACACGTCGCCACCTTCATCATCCCTTCCCAGACCATCATCCTCCAGGTAGCACCACCTTCCCACCATTCCGTCATGCCATCATGCAATCCTTTGCCATCCCAATATATCCTGAGCCATCGCCTCACTGCGCCAACTCCTTAACCCCCGGCATCCTAACACCCTGTCTCGGCACACCCACCGCAACCGGCACCCCAGGCACAGCTCTCAGCTGCAACTGCCCAAGCGGATGTCCTTGCGGATGTCCATGTCCACCATGTGCATACGCAGGATGCTCCCCCTGGTAAACCCGCCCGTCCCTCTGCTGCTGCTGCGCATAAATCGGCGGCAACTGCGAATATCCCTGGGACATCGCAACAGCCCCCGGGTAAGGCAACGGCATACCATGCGGTTGCGGCTGCTCAGACGGTGCGTATGGCTGAAAGTGGCGGGGTTCAGCCGGGTTGGCGCTGCTTGGGCCGCTAGCGGGCGCGCTGGGGTAGGGATACATGGGCGCGCCTTGGTACATGAATTGTTGCTCGTAGGGCGTGCGGCCGGGCGTCATTGGAGAGGCGGTGACGGCGGACATCGGGGCGTGAGGGTGCTGGTGCGGGTGGGCGTGTGGGTGGCCATGGCCGTGGCCGTGGGTGGTGACAGAGGCGTTGCCGAGGGTGTAGTAAGGCGAGGCCGGGGCTGAGTTCGCTGCACCCGTGGGGTGTGTGACGCGGTGGTGGGGCGGGAGGACTGCGCTGACGGGCTGGGCCGAGTACAGCTGTGGCGAGACGGGGAAGCTGGAGTGCATTGGGAAGCTGGATGTGTTGACCTGAGGCGCGACAGGGTGTTGAGGTGCCTGAGGCGGGAAGGTGGTCACCACTGCGGGCGTGGCGTCTTCGCGGAGGGCGGGCAGTGTCAAGACGATGAAGAACTGGTTAGTCTTTGCTAATTGTAGCGTGACAGTGAGGTTCTGCACGTTGCCACCACGGAAGCGGAAGCGTAGGTTGGAGTCGCGGCAGGTGTAACCCTGGGCGGTGACAGTGGTGAAGTCCAAGGTCTCGATGGCGGGGATATCCAAGGCGTCGAGGCCAGTATCGGTCTTCAGGGGTGCTAGGTATGCACAGCTTCGTACCTCCTTCTCCTCCTTGAGTGAGTCGCGGAGGAGTGTCAAGGTGTTCTTGTCGCTCGAGTCAATGAGCTCCTCAAGACTTCGGCCAATGGTATCTCTTTCGTAGTTGAAGTGGTCTTTGAACGCGGCGTTGGCTCGGACGATGACAAAGTCGGAGCTGAGGAAGGCTTTTGGTTGTTCGGTGACTCTGCTGTCGAATGTTCCAGCTGTGAAGGAGACAGCACTGTCTGGTGCATATGATGTTCTCTTTGATGCGTCGTTGGACTTGAGGTGAGGTGGGTGAAGGCCAGTGTTGATGGTAGGTGCCGATCCATTCTGCTTCTTTGCATTGCCGCCAGGACCATCACGTATGCGCGGTCGGCCCCTCCTCTTATGTGCTACGTTGAAGCAGGAATCCTAGACATGATACGTTAGTATGTTGAGCTTGAAACACATCCTTCAAAGACTAACCGTCTTCCCTGACGACTTGCATCTCTGGCAAGGTCTTTGCTCTTCACAGCTAAGATGAGCCTTCTTGCAGTTGTGGCAAGCAGTCACGACATGAGCCTTTGTCCTCCGCTGCTGCTTAGCAGGCTTAGGACCTGGGGTTGAAGACCCAAGAACTGTCGTTGGTTGCGCTGGTTGCATACCAGCACCGGCAGGATACGCTCCATCAGGTGTGGGATATCCACGAACCATCTGTGGCTGGTAGGCATATCCGGCATGCCCAGGTACTTGCGGGAGGACATGCTGAGTAGGCAATGCATAGTGAGCTCTTGGAGAACTCGGCGAAGGCCCTGCCGCGCCTAATTGATGCTGATGTTGATGAGCATGCTGCTGAGAGTATGCTCCCTGATACGCCACCGGGTGACCCCAAGGCTGATCCTGTGGTGGTGCACCAGGATGGTGAACATAGCGGCCAGCATAAGGATCAAGCCCTCGTGCTTGGCCAGGAAAGGTGCCGCTCGGAGAACTCGACATCGGCGGGGAGGGATACACGGTGTCCTCGGACGGCCAATTCGCCGCAGTGTACTCTGTATACTCGGAGGGTCCGTAAGAGGACTGCAATGTTGCCGAATATG
>Ga0268246_10000286_pt1 | contig 25562 bp, 30 predicted proteins | sample AgamicOrSfe_FD_200242 | JGI IMG/M metagenome (GOLD analysis project Ga0268246, IMG submission 200242) | Agave microbial communities from Guanajuato, Mexico - Or.Sf.e (v2) (version 2) | ecosystem: Host-associated > Plants > Phyllosphere > Phylloplane/Leaf | place: Guanajuato, Mexico | collected...
CTCGAAGGGAGATTCGAGTCTCTGAAGGCCACGCTGGTTGAAAGAGACGCACAATTAGCTGACGCAAGGACTGTACCGTCGACGCAGGTTGCACTATTGATCAACGAGAACTTGTCTCTTAAGGGAGGTCAAGCAGTTGGTATAGAAACACGAATAGGTTGATAGTGCTCGAAAAAAGCTTCTCCAATAGGTCCATGACCGTCACGTGAGTTTGATATCTACGTATCATTATCGAGACTGACGAAGTACAGAAACAGATTGACTAGGGGAAGGAGGAGATTCAGTCACTACAGAAGGTGCATATGGAGGCTACAAAAGTTACCAAGAAGACTGTAAGTCCTGCATTGCCGTAATGTAACTCATGTCGCTCATGCTAACACTGCGTGTCTAGACATCTACGCTCGATACTGGTTTCATGAAGGTACTTCTGGTCTTGTGAAGACGTTGAGATGGAGAGAGAGAAAGAGAATAATCTAGTAGGATCTAAAGCTAAATATATCACCTACAGCACCCTGCGCGATTTTTCTTCCTTGACCTCTTTTCCTGAAAGCACTTCTTCTCTCATGAGGACAAATACAAGTCTGTCATTCCTTTCTTAAGCATGTGTTCTCTACCAACCAAAGGCCTCCTCGAAGTAATCCAGCCTCGCCTTCGCTGGCTCAACATTGCTACACACAGCCTGCCTGATATCGTCCACCATGGCAGCCGGTCCGCACGCGAGCACCGCCACGCTGGCAGGGGCGTCGCGCACAAAGTTCGATATCACAGCTGCCGTGTCAGGGCGCGTGTACGACACAGGTAGGGACGCGAGGGACGGCCTGGCCGAGAAGGAGGATTTCTCGTTGTCATTGCTGATACTGTTCGGTGAGGGCCGTGCAGCTGTGATGCCGACAGTAGGAGCCTTCTTGCCATTGTCAGGACGGTGGGATTTGGTGCTGCTTGATCTGCCGCTATAGCTCTGGCCGTGAACGACATCGATTGACTTCTGCTCCAATTCTCCGACACTGGTCACGTGGAGCTGGATGGTGATGCTGATATGCTCGGTGGAGAGCTCGACCATTTGGCTGAGCTGCTCCCGGAACCAGTCAAGATAGACGTAGTCGCGGACCACCCAGACAAGCGTGACGTGCTTGGTATAGCTACGCCGGTTCAGCGCCAAAGCCTTGACGTAGCCGATGACCGCGGTGATGCCGACGCCGCCCGCAATGAGGAGTACATTGTCGTAGAGATTGACTGAAGCCGTGTGACCGTAGAAGCCATCGATGCCGACACGAAGGGTGGCTGTTTTGCTGATCTCAGTTGCTAATTTGTCGGCGGAGTCTTTCATCAGGCGATGATAGAGCTTCCGAGTCAGACCTTGATGCACGGTCATAGCTAGGTTGTAAGAACCATCCTCGTCCTGATCGATCACAGAGGCTGGATGTGCTGACCATGGAGCCACTCCACCGATGTGAAGGAAGACATACTTTCCTGGGCTGAAGGCGACAGATCGTACAGGGCGCACCTTGAACTTGAGTATGGCTAGTTCGTCGTGGGTGAGGAGCTCGACCTGTGCAGTAGCAGTACTGGATAGGGCGAGGTTGAAGTATATCAGTCGCACCAGACGAACGAAGCGATCGAATGCCCAGATGGCAACAGAAGCCCAAATCCACTCCATCCAGCCAGTGGGGTCGAGATGCCACTTCATCGCGGCGAGGAAAAGTGCTGCTAGAACGATGTGTAGCACGGAGAAGACGTCGTATGCCAGCTTACGGAGGTCATATACAGACTGGACAATCATTATGGATGACACTGCCATCGCAACGAATCCCCAGGTGTAGTAGTTGTCGGATGCGTCCTCTGCTAGTTCGGCTGCTCCGCCGTAGATGAGCGAGCATGATATGTACGCGAAACTGTGTACCAAAGCCAGAGCGACCATCGTCCTGCTGACGCACTTGTGGTAGACGTTGAATGTCGAGTAGTCCCAGCCAGTGAGGGGTATCAAGATGTTGTTTCTTCCACCAAACAAAAAGATGAAAGGTAGCTGGGAGACGGCCATGGTGCCAGCACGATCCGCCAGATAGCGAGCCCACGCATAGCTTTCTTGAGTAAAGTACATGTTCTCTGGAAAGGAAATGTTGGTCATCTCGGAGCACATCAAGCCCAGAGTAAGTGCCAAGTATATGAAGATGACTATGCTTTGAGCTCTTGTAGGAATGGAAAGACTAAGACCAAAGATTCGTGGCCGGACAACGTGAGAGTGTGAAAATGTTGAGGGATAGATGATGTGGCGTTGTAGGAGCCGTGTCAATTTGTTGGGACGTTTGGTGATGAGAGATCGGATCTGGCTGTGAGGATACATAAGTTTGACGACGGCGGTCTGGAGCATCGCAAGGACAATGACACCTCCAAGGAAAGCCATGGTGATACCACTAGTTGTAGAGTAAAGGTAAGCAGATGATATTGTACCAGATCACAAGTCTGGGGATATCGAGGGGAGTGCCACAGGTCTCTGCTTATCAACGTACCCATAAACCAAACCGAGTCCAAGCTCGTGGTAGTACGTGTACACCGTACGGTAATAGACCTTGAAGAATGTAGTTGAAGGAAGATGGAAAGGGCTGGTGACATTGGCAGTGAGGTCAACAGAATTGAAGTCGACCACGTTAGCTAGTCCCATGCTCAAGGCTTCAGCATACGGTAGCGTCAGACCTTCGAGGTCAGCCTCGACGCATAGTTCTTCAGCCGCCTGATCATATGTGCTCGCAGCGTCCTCCAAGTTGCAGAAGTCGTTCAAACAAATCGATACCAGTTGAGCAAAGACATTGGAGGTGCAAGGACATCCGCCATACGGGTAAATTGCAGCAGTGGTCTGGTTGCAGTCGCTGAAAAAGTCGTCCTCAAAGGCAAGTACGCATGCTCGGGCACAATCGAAGCTTGGGGAGTCGATTTCATCACTGGCGGTGGTTGGATTGGTGATGGAAAGGAGGAGGATGGACTCCAGCAAGAACCACGGGAGGTGCATGGTGTTAAGTTAAGATATCAAGATGATGAGCAAGTAGGCTAAATTTTGACCTTGCCAATGGAACAATTTCTCTTCGCCTCGACAGAAGAGGCCATCACTCCTACTTTATTCCCAGCAGCCATCTTTGCAAATCTTCTTCCACACATAGCAGGGACGGAAGCTCTCCACCTCAAACTCGACCATCCCTCCGAGCCCGGCGAAAGACCTCGCGCCATTATGCACGGTGGAAGGCGTGTTTGACCAATGAGCTGCAGCAAAATCAACGGTGGATGCTGAAGGTCTCGAGTAAGGTGTCAAGTTTCCAAGGTTGTTTCAGGTAGATCTGATTAGATGGATTAGATTAGACAAGCCAAAACCCCACTTTTTACCTAAGAACTTGCCCTTCGGCGTACCGGAGACCATTGCCAAGTGCTCAACAAAGTCAGGAGGCACAGGCGTACGCACTTAGCGAACGCTAGGGTTCTGGCCCGGCTTGGTTGCGTTAGTGGGTGAGGGGGTGGAAGAGACGTGGGCGGGGAGAGCACCGACGTGATCCGCTAGCAGCATGGACAGAAAGATAGCAGACTTAGCAGTATATAGTTATATTGTAAGGAACTCATGCCTGGACCATACGAGGCCTACCACCCTCCTCCCTTTTGCTTGGTCTAATACATCTTGTCTTTCTCTCGTCTTTGCACCACCCAGCTCGAAGCACGCCCGTCCTTCCACCTTACACCTGACCTACTGCCCCTTCTTCCCCGCCTCCTCTCTCTCCCTCGCACAAAACCACTGAATCGTCCTGTCCAACCCCTCATCCAGACTCCACACCGGCACGTACCCCAACACCGTCCTACTCTTATTCGTCCGATAATACCTCGGCACACAAGCGACCTTCACCACACTCGGGCTCAGCCGCGGCACCCCCAGCCCAAACAGCGAGTACACGTTACCAATGATGACGCCCAGTGCGTACGAAATGCCTTCTGGAATCACCCAAACCGCGCTCAGGGGAGCTACCGGAGGCGGCGGCGTAGGCGACAGCGCTGCGTACCGATGCCAGATCGCCCTTGCAAAGTCCCAGAAATAGATCGGTGACTGGTTCGTTATGATAATTGGTTCGCCGTCCAGCTCAAGCGGGACATCCTCCCCATCCAATCCCGCCTCCGACGCGTCCGGTGGCGGGCTTGCCTCGTACTTCCTCGCCAACTCCAAGAGTCTCGCCGCCGCAATGATATGTGCGTGCGCTACATTGCCGACGTAGGTGTAGTCGAATAGGTTCTCGTTGCTGCCAAGCTGGAAGTTGGAGCGGCCGTCGCGGCCGGCTTTGATCATGTTGGGGATGAGGGTGACGTCGCGTTCGCCGAAGATGCCGCTGGGGCGGAGGGCGGTGGTGAGGAAGGAGGTTGTGGGGGACGAAGGGGTTGGGCGGAGATTGTAGGAGAGGACGATCTCTTCTGCTTCGGCCTGGGGCGGGGAGTCATTAACGGAAGTAAGGGAGGGCTGGGGTCGAACGATCGAGGACCGTGGAGGGGAAGAGGGGAGCAAGAAAGCCTGACTGACTGACCTTTGTATCGGTATAATACTCCGGCTGCAACTTCCCCCTCACATACGCAAACTTCTCGTCCGCATTAATGAGCGGATTCCTCATATCTGAGATCACTCCCGCACTACTCGTATGCACAAACGCCTTACAGCCCACCCTCTTCGCCTCCTCCATCAGTAACCTCGTCCCCTCCACATTGACCTTGCGCATGATCTCTTCTGCGCGCTTCGCCAGCGCTTTGTTGCCGCCGACGTCGAAGGTCGGGCTGACGGTGTGGATGATGACACTGGGGCGGATGGACTCGAGGGCGGGGCGCAGAGAGGACACGTCGGTGATGTCGGCGGTGTGGTACGTGGCGGAGGGGAAGGTGGTCTGGCCGACGCGGACGTCGAGGACGTGGACACGTGTCGATGGGGATGGGTAGCGCTCGAGGAGGAGAGAGACGATATGGCTGCCGAGAAAGCCACAGCCGCCTGTCACGAGGATGGAGCCTAGCGGCGCGGAGGGTGCTTGTGTTGTTGTCATGATGGGTGTTGTGTGGTGTGAGTGTAGAAGGTAAACAGAGAATGGTCGAGATGCAAGGGAACCTGGAAAGTCGTTCTCGGGCGAACTGGTCCGAGCGGCGATCGATTTTGGAAGAGCAGGGGGAGGCTGCACTATGTCAAGTGGATTCAATCCTAGCATTATTGACTATTTATCTATACAATCTTCCAATCCTCAGGTCAAAGCAGTCTCAGGCAGATATGAACCATCTTCTGCGACAACTCAGGTCAAATGGAGTGTCCCTCATCCCTTCACATTTGCGTTCCTGATATTTTGCATCGCCAACCATCAACCATCATCACTTCATAACACATACTCATAACCAATTCCACACTCTCAAAGCTTGCGGATACCTTCCAAGATCTCCTGATCATCGTCCAAGCCGCTCGTGGCAACTCCAATATCGTTCACCATCATCCCACGAGACGCACCACTTGCACTGACCATCTTCACGCTCTGAACACCTCCACTGACAGATCGTGCATGAGGTGTACTGGGCACAATACGCCTCTTCAATCTTGATGTCCTCCACTTCTCATAGCATCGAACCCTACTCGCCTCACGAAGATCGTCGCGCCAGTCACCAAAGACACTCTCCTTCAGACGCGGGTAGTCACAGTGAAGGGAGTTCTCTGGGTCTGCGAAACCCCATGCGAAGCGGCGCCCGACTAGACCTGGCTCGTAGACATCGGGCGAGATGATGCTCATCGGTATGTCAGGAATGTCGTTGTCAGTGACTTCGTTGTGGTCGGACGAAGGTGATGCACTTGGCGTTGGCGAGTGAAGAGACGCCACAGCTATACCGATGGATGTGCTCTTTGGGGTTTGGCGTGTGAGATTGCCATCATTGGTCGAGGAATCACTGTCTCTTTCATGCTCAGGCTGAACCCAGTCGTCCTCACTGTCAGAAGTCGAACTCTCTTCCGAGTCAAAGTCAAGCACACTCAATGGCTTGAAGTCAAGGTTGTTAAACTCCTGCCAGATATCACGCTTCAGTGTGGCCATCTGCGCAATTGTGACCGTGTCGGCTTTGCTAATGATTGGTACCACCGTAGTCAAGCCGTGGAGAGTACGGAGGACTTCGATATCGACTGTTGCGTCCAGCAATCTTTTTCCTTCCGACACCCCACCCGTTGATCTCATATACGACGCAGTGATTGTCGAATGAAGTCGAGTTGGGTCGAGGAGAAGCAAAACACAATGGATGTGAGTATCCCAGGCAGCCGCATTTCGTAACACCTTCTGCTCTTGGACAAAGGTCTCTTCGAACTTTGACTCGATGAAAGAGGTCATCTCTTGCAATTGCAGATCCACGATGCTCTTCTCGAGTCCCTGCGAGTCGTACAATGTCAGACCAACCCTTTCTCCGTCAATATCCGTCTCTAAATACTCGGACGGGAACGATGCGTTGTAGTAGGATTGCGAGCGAGTGGGTGATGGCGTGCCGCGGTTCTTGACAGGCTGCGCAAGAGATGTGCGGAGGAAGTCGATGAATGATGATTTGCCACAGTTCTTGCTCCCAATGACGAGCACACTGTAAGGTAGACATTAGCACGAGAGATCCAGATCTAACAAGCTCTACTCACTTGAAGGGTTGAGCATCCTTCTTCCTGCGAATGCGGCGTGGAGGACTACTGGTCGTATTCGTCGAGGCGCTCGAGTACCCGTACCTGCCACGATCCTTCATCGACGCAGTCATGGTCGACGACATGGTAGCGGTTCTCGCAAACGGATCATACCTGTCCTGAGTTGGAGGCGTGACCGGCGTCTGAGGAATAGCAGGCATTGCAGGTCTATGGTACGATCTGATCGACTTGTTCACAGCGTTGGTCCGACGTGGTGATGTTGAATCGTAAGAAGCAGGATAAGCAGAGCGTGGACTTTCGAAGCGCACTGGGCTACTGCCGTTTGCGTCAAAATGCAGAGAGGGAATGCGCGGTTGCTTCTTGACTGGTTGAGGTTGAGGCGCGACTTCCTGTTTCGTGTCCCGTCGGAACAACATTGGCGCTGTAGCTCTTGCTTTGTCGCTGCTGACTCGTCTGAAGAAGTTCAAGCTGCTTCTGCGAGGTTGTTCGTTGTTGGAAGCTGTCTGAGCTTCAGACGGAAGATTCGAGTATGTTTGAGAGCTCTCCATCATGATGAGGCGCGTGCGCGGGTATTAGTATTAGTGCAAGAGCTCATCGAGAGGGCAACCAGGGCAAGCACAAGGGTTATGTTGTGGAGTGAAGGACAGTAAGATTGAGATTGGCAAAGTTTATTTACAGCAAAGAAGCTAGACTAGGAAATGAAAGGCGAACGGTGCCGTGTTCAAAAGTGAAGGTAGATCACATCAGCAGAGCTCAGAGCTAGGTTTCACGGGCGTTTGAGAGCGTTTTAGAGTTTAGGCCGAAGTGGGGCAGTGCCGTGAAGCCAGCTCGCGCTGCTGCACGCGGGATGTGCTTGGCGTCAAACATGTACTGTACATCCACACTGTATAGATCGTTGCGGTAAGAATGTAAGAGTGTCTGAATAGTTTGGCACTGCCTCCATGCTCGGTGCTAATACGCCGGCTACACTACTCTGTATAATACCTGATGCTGCATTGATGGATCCGGTGCAATCCAGTCCTGTTCCCGGCTATATGCTCGCTTCATTGAATGTACATATATGTCCCTTCCCACCCCAGACGCCTCGCTCAAGTTCCATGAATTCCATAGTATGCTACATTGGCACAACTGCTCTCTTCAACGTCCCCGTTGCCCGATCACATCTTTCTTGCCTCCCAGTACTTCCCTGTCCCACGTCCACCTCACCCTCCTCGCCGAAACATACCCATCAGACTGCCCTTCTTTCTCTCCACCTCCCGTTCCGTTGTCGTCCAGTTCCCATCTGGTCCCATAAAATACTCTCCATCGCGCTTGATATTCCCGCCTAGCCCAAGCCGCTGCATCGAACTAAGTGTTGAGTCGTCTGCAGCTCGTGCTAGGGACGACTTCGTGCCGTGTTCTGCCTTCAGTGTTATGACGCTCGCAGAGCTGGAGTTGGCATCGGGCACGATATACAGCGATGGGGCGCGAATTGACCCAGCATCTGATTCGGCGATGGTGTCGAGGTCGAACGGTCGTGTTTTGACGCGACCCGGCAGAAAGGCAGGGGCGATGAGAGGTTTGGATTTGAAAGGAAACATGGGCCGGGATGTGCTAGATGGTGAGACTGGTGGCGCCTTCTTTGGTGAAGTCTCACGCAATCTGACGACAGGGGATGGTGGAATTGGCGAGATTGGCGAGGTAGGTTCTGTACGGTCATCGCTGGGTCCGTCAGTCTGAGAGAAGTCGAAGCCTTGTACAGCTGGACTGCCCACGGACGAGCTAGAATCGCCGCGTGCGTGAGATTGATATCCAGTCATCAAGGGGCTGCTTTCGTTCTCGAGAATGATGACTTCGTCCGGTTTTGTGGGTAAAGGCCATTGTGGAATCTCTTCGACATGTTTGTACTGCTTTTTCCCTGCAAACCGATTGTGATAGTTGTGCGGACCGAGAGGAGAAGCAAGATCAGGTGTCACTGGTGATGGAGGTGCAAGAGTTATGTCCGAAGTACTTCGATGATGTTCGGATGGCGGATTCGTTTGTACATTGTCTTGAATGGGTATTGACTCTTCATCGCTCACTGCGATGTCCACTGCCGTTGCCGGTTTGGATAGCTTTTCCGTGGATGAGCCACCAGCTGGTGAAGACGTGGGTGCTTTCGGGAAGTTTGGCAGAGTTGGCGACTCACTGTACACGGAGTCTGGTGGCGAAGGATTGCCTCTGTCAGGAACGAGTAGGGTACGTGATGTGTATGTTGGTGGTGTTTGTTCAGGAGCGAAAAACAACGATCTCGCGGGCATACTTGCTGGTGCAGGTGATGCCGGTGGAATAGATTCTGTACTCATCGCTGGCCCGACGCGGCTCGGTCCCGCAGCAGTTGGTGTGATGGTCTTATTGCTCTTGACAGTCTTGACACTCTCGGCCTTGTCGGAGCCCTTTGAGTTCACCTTTCGTACAGTCCTGCTGCTGTTGCTCGAGTGTCCAGAGGAAGGCCGATCTGATCCCTTGCTTTCATCTGAGGTCCTTGATGCCCTGCTGATGGTTGTGCGTGAGAGGTCCAAGCTACCCTTCCATGGCTTGTGGCTCTTTGGTGGTTGTACATGATCAGGCAATCCATTCCACTGCAGCACGACAAACGATCAGTTGGCTATATCAATGGTGAAGCAAGCGCTATGCGTACCTTCGAGTTGACCTTGGGGATCGTCTCTGGCAATTTCTTCTCTGGCAAAGCTTTTCCTTGCGCACCTCTCAGTGCCTGCTCCCGCTTCTGCAACTCTGCAAACTCTTCCCATGCTGACGTCGAAGGTTCTTTTAGTGTGAGGAAGCGGAAGACACCAGACTTCTTGGTCGAGGGCGCAATGGATATTGATCCACGTGAGAAGTCTATACTGCGTGCCTGGGATGAGAAGGTAGAGGGTGGATTTCGTTCAGTTTGTGTAGTATCATCAGAGTCATTTGATTGGACCGAGTTGTGCGAGTCTCTTGTGCCGAAGTCAGGTCTTGTTTTTGTTCTAGAGGCTATTGGTGTGATTGTGTCGTCCTGGTCATCGATATTCGTTCGTTGTGGTGGTTGTGCTGATTGCACTTCGAGACCAAGTCCAACATTGCGAAGATGCGGCGGCGGCTCGAGGCCTTCGATGTACTTCCTGACAGCAAGTTTAGGTATTCGTCGTGGTTGGAGATCGGCGGGGTCTATAGGGATTTCGCTAGGGATAGGCATAGGAAGAGTACTCTGTTGACGAGTAGTGAGCATTTGAACTTGTGCATAAATACGAATACAATGAGAGACAACAGCAGAAGCGGCAGGAGCGATGGCCCAGCAGGCTTTCGGCGGTGCGCTCGCAAGTGCGAATAGAGTCAGACATCGAGGTGGATCTGTGTGTAACTTACCACATCATCACGGCCTCGGCGATGCGCCCGCATGCAGAGATGTACAGTGACCAGCTGTATGCAGGGCGGTGGACCAGTCTGACTAGAACAGATGTATTGATTACTGGGGATTTGTCACTTGTTACTCTGTGCTTTTCATCCGTGGCGAATCACTCTGTCATCGTCTGCTCCGTCGCATCGTTTATCTTGCTTGAAGAGTGTCGTCCAGTCCCGACAAGCTGTTTATACGCTTAATCTTTGGCTTTTCGTTGCCCTGGACCAAGCTGAATCAGCGGGGGAAACGCCCAGCCAGCCTCCACTCCACTTGTTGCGTGCAGTACCGCTTAGCCGACTAACTTTCATCTCTATCCTTCATCTTTATTCCCCTTTGAGTTTGCGGCGGCTACGACGAGGGTAGAAGAGACATCTACTTACGCAGACGAGTCACGACCCATCAGACACCAGTCTATGCCTCACTCTACTGTCCCAGACATCCCGCAAGACTGACTCAATATTGCAGCTTAATGAGATCCGTGCTGTCTGCCGCGTGCTCAGCCCAGAAGCCAAGAACGAATTATCGAAAACCCCACTCCCACTAGACTCAATCCAGCAAACGGCGATATCACGATCGCTGGATTTACCAGAACGACGGCACGGTGCTCGCCGAGCTTCACCTCCTTCACATCGCTCAATATTGTTGATGATTTGTCATTGTCATTGTTCGTGGATGTAGGAATGGGTATCTCATCTCATGAGCTCGTTGAGATGCCCTCTGAGCATGCATCAAGTCGTAAAGTCGTGTCCTGCGTTTCGGCCTCCTCCAAGTGTTCGTTCGCCTCTTTCTCAGCCATGAGGGTTCCCTTGTCCTCCCGCTGCAGTGGCCACTCAATGCCTTGAATGGGATACGGCAAGCTCATCTGTCCTGCCGCAACCCTGCGACGCTTCCATATCTCGACCGCTAGATTCCATCTTGCGGCCAACCGCCGTCTACGCTCCTCTCCCAACTCCTCCAGTCTGGCCTCCATGGACCGGAATGAAGACTCCAAGTCTTCCAGCTGCTTCGCCTGATTCGGCGCCAACAGACGCACTTCTTCTTCCTGGGCTTGTGCTCGTTGCCGCAGTTGTCGTGCCTGCTGTTCGCGCAACACCTTGATAGCACTAGCGTGGCGTTGAGCCATATGTTCATGTTCCCAGCGTTGACGCTCAAGCTCGCGTCGGTCACGGTCTGTCACAGAGTGTGTCTCGCCGGTCAAAGGATTGCAGTCACAGTAGGCTTCCATATGTCGAAGGGCTAGCGCGCAGTTGCGCTTTTCAGATGACTGAGCTTCTGTCAGGTCGAGTTCTGCGGCCAATTGGCTATCTTCGAGGTGGGACAGGGCAAGGTTATGCTGGATTGAGGTTAGTGACGCCGATGATGGTCAGCAGAAGGCACGTACAGCTTGTTCTAGATTCTCCTCCATCGCTCTGTGAGATTGAGCGCACGCCCGGCGAGACTGTGCCTGATACTGTGAAAGAAGTCGTCGTTGTTCAGCCTGAAAAGCAAGAAAACGATCCCTTTCATCGAGCTGCGTATTTCTCATATTTCGAAAATGGGGATCCGTGAGAGCAAGATACGCATTTCGCTGTGCTTGTAGGCTATGATCGTCGTCGAAGGGACTGTCTTTCCAACCATTATCGTTATGAAGTGTCCAAATGCCCTGCTCAACGATCTCTGGACTGATTGCACGGCCAAGATCCTGAAATGGATCGTTCGCCTCGAAGACTGGTGTGAGCTCCGCCTGGAATAAGACGCTCATCTCCTCCTCTTTTGACACTTCTAGCAGGACATCCCGCGGGAAAGGCTGTTCGCAGCACTGCAAAGCGTGTGTTGCTCGAGAGATCAGGGCGTCCATCACGAGCTTCCGCAGATGGGCTCGGCAGATGTAGTGTTGACAAGGTAATCTGAGCGCGAGGGTTCGCTGCGGCTCGTGGGATTGGGCACATCGAAGACATGTTCTGCTTATGTTTAATGCTAGTCTTGGTACAGCTTGGAGCGTGCCAACCTACCTAGAGTCATTGTCCACACGCGTTCGTTTGAACTTGGACAGCACGTCAAAGCTACGCTTTAGCTTCGAGTTTCTTCGCGGATAGTGGTCGGAGGCGGTGGCAGCGCGCACTGATGTCGAACTTGGAACCGTATGCACGGAGGTAGTGCTCGAGTTGTGAGGACTGCTAAGAGTGCTGATTGTTGAGCTTGGTGGAAGGTCGAGGGACGCACGCGGAAAGTGAAGGAAGCGTCGTATCGGTGATGTAGACTTCGAGATTTGCTCATCAATAGATATGCGAGAGTACGCAGACGTCACTCCTGTTGACCATGTCTTGTGCGAATCGATCGAGGCCGAGCGACGAGCGTGTGGTGGGCTTGGAGAAGCACTTTCTGCATTTCGCGCTGGTGGTGTTGACGCGCGTGTATTGGTGCGCCCGCCATTGGCATCGTCCTTCAATTGCTCAATATCCACTCCAGCGACCTGCGCTTCTTGCTTGACTGCATGCTCGAGATCCGACTCTGTCTTGCCATCTTCAAGCTGCAGTACTGCATGGGTGTAGGCACTCTCGCTGAGTATTGCCTCTAATGTCAACGTAGAATCGGGAACCTGCCCTTCCACTATGTCGCGCATTGGATCGTGCATGCGAGATGAGAAATAACCTGGTCATATCTGTCGCTGATAAGTCATGCCTGGCACCATATCACATTGACATGACCTCGAACAGGGGGGCCATGCAAGGTTCCAGGTTTGGTGTGGGCAGCTGCGGCTGAGCGGAACGCAGCTGAAAAGGGCCGACTGTCGTACGACATCGTCGTCGCAGGTACATTTATTTGTCAACCACACATGTCGCACCTTGTCTGGTAGTCAACACCGGGAACGAAGTAATCATGCCAGGTGGGCAAGGGGGTGAAGTTGAGTATCTGTGTCTGTCTGGAGATGATGGCATACAGACGTCTACACTCAGACTCGACGTCTACAGCCTCGTTCACCACCGCCAAGATTCATCCTCCATCTGGGAGCAGGGTATATATACAGCAAATACCAGTACATAGACAACACATCTGTCTGAAACTACTGCCTGAGCAACCTGTTGTTGAATCATACACAACATCGCAGCGCGCTCTTCACGTCTCCATCTTTACCAAACGTCGTCCGGTGAGCTTCGCTAGGTCAAGCAGGTTCTGCTGCTTCCACGAACCGTCTGTGATAGTCCGCCCAAAGGTTTTATCTAGTACCCGTCAGCCTTTGCCTTAGCTTCGATTGACGGGACCATCCCAATCACCAATATGATCATTGACAATCTTTGCTCCTTGATTCGCTGTATGTTGTCGGCCTACAACCTCAATGAAATCGCCCTCGGGGTCTATCGGCGAATCGTCAGTCCTGTAAGCTATTCATTGCAAATGCTTACTTACCCATGAGGTAGAAGTATATACTGTGATCGACCAGGTAGTCCTGCCCTGGTGTAACCTTCGGTGGCGTTGAAAAGTATACACGGTACTGTTTGCAAGCCGCCTTGACGTTCTCCCAGGCACCCGTCAAGCCAATAATATCAGGATGGAATTCGCTCAAGTATTGTTTTATCACTGCTGGTGTGTCACGCGCCGGATCGCAAGTGATAAACACTGGCTTCAGCACGTTTCCGCGCTTCTCCTTGACCATGTCAATCATCTTGGCCATCTTGTCAAGCTCGTCCGGGCAGATGTCAGGGCAGTGGGAGAATCCGAAGTAGACCTAATGCATCACCATCAGTACGGTATAGGCACGCCACATTCTGTCAATCTGTCATACCAATGCAAATTTGCCCTTCAAATCCTCTTGAGTGAATCGCTTGCCATCCGCATCCACCAAATCAAAAGGTCCTCCAATTTTAGGTTTACCGACACCCTTAGCAGCATCCCGAACCTTTTTGCGCGCAAGTCTTTCTTTCTCCGCATTGAAGTAGTACATCATGCCCACTCCACAAACAATGAAGAAGACTCCGGAAGCAATCGAGAAAGGCTACCAAGACGTCAGTCCTGCACAAACATGCCCATTGTTAGCAACTCTTACACCCATGCTGTTGAATGCTTTCGCCTTTTCGACAGTCTTGAATTGCGCCGCCCGTGGCGAAGTTGTGGAGATATGCCGCCGCTGGTTGTAGGACTGTGCAGGCGGTGATCGTTGTGGTCGCCATGATTTGCTGAGTGTGCTGGTGGTGTTTTTGGGCAGGATTGTTGTGCTCCGTAGTGTTCGTGACAAAGTTGCCATGCAGAGGCGTTGTTGTGCCATTATTTGATGCTGGTAGCGGACAGTGGCGCTTTTCGATGTGGTAGGTCGACCTTTCGGCTTTGCTGCGGCTTTGCGATGAAGTCTGGGTCTGAGAGGGGATTTGTACGGGATCTGTTGCTACAACAAGCTGAATGACAATAATGGGCGAACAACTTTTCGGAGATGATGGCGTTGATGCTCAAACTCGCACGTGAAGATGCCAAGAGCTACCATGCACCACCTCACAATGTTGTACTGGTACAGCTGTGAGCCTCGGCATGCTGACCTGCAATCACGTATCTCGCTGGTGTCTTCGTAATCTTATTCGAGCCTGTAGTTTATGACATGTAATGCCCTTGTCATCTCAAATCACTACTTAGCGCTAATCTGATCAACTTGCCACTTCACCTGGTCCAGCTTGACTCGCCATCTTCGGAGAGTAGTACAGCAAGCACTACAACCTGTTAGACCGAGAAGAGACAGTCCTGAGAGCACAATGCTGGACGCTCTGAACCTGGAGAAGCAGCTGACCTTCGTACGCTTTGCCCTGCTATGTTGCCACTTCCATTCTGGAGCTCTTATACTGATTTGACTGCTTTGCGTGTAGTATGGAGCCTACCATCATAACCCTGTAGGTTAAGCTTGGCAATGAAGCTGGTCACAGCACGCAGACTTATGTATTCAGGTGAATATAGGTATCCATATGGTCTGTGTGCCTCTGATACTGCTCACATCTTTCCTCTTTGTAAGTTCACTGCCCAGTTCCGGCTTTTTGACCTAGGTTGAATGCCTCGAAAGCCAGACTACTAACGATGCACCAGGGCACCAACACAGCTCCTCTTCTCCCTGCCCCTCTGACAGCTCTCTTCCCTGCTTCGCTTCCTCCTACTCTCGGCACACTATCGATGCTCGGTTATCTGACCTTCTACCTACTTCTTGAGCCACGTGCCACCCTTCTTCTTTCGCCGCTCCTAATCAGCGCCGTCGGGTACTTCAACCACCTTACCGCTACTGCCCCTGGTCCCGCTAATACCATTGCTTTGACCATCTTTGGGCTGTCCTGGGGTGCGCAGTTCATTGGCCACGGTGTCTTCGAGGGTCGTGCACCTGCGCTGTTTGACAACCTGGCACAGGCACTGCTGCTCGCACCATTCTTCGTGTGGCTGGAAGTGTTGTTTTGGTGTGGCTATAGGCCTGCGTTGAGGGCTAGGGTGGAAAGGGCTGTGAAGGTTGAGGTGGACAAGTTCCAAAAAGAGAAGGCGAGGAAGGGACCGATGGAGATGAATGGAAAGGTATATGGTGGCGTCGAGCAGATTGCGGAGGCGAAGAGCTCGGGTTGAGCTCATATGACCTGTGATGTCGGAGGTATGTTGCGAGGTGGCGCGTAGTACTAGTACTAGTACTTGCTGTTGTTGTGTTGTTTTGTCCTTGGATTTTCGGATGCTTCAGTCTCAATCATCGTTGCGAAGCGTTACCTCAATCTCCAGCATGCCAGTGTATCGAATCCGCGTCTCTGGCAGCTCCGCTTCTGACTCTGCCTCGAGCTCTTCCTGATGTTGAGCAGGCCCTTTCGACTCAGCCCCTCTGCTTGCTTCCACGTCAACATCCATCTTGTCAGTTTTGGCGTCAATCCCCATCTCATCTCCCACAGCCTCAGTGCTGGTCTCGCTCATCCCCACATTGCCTCCCCCACCCTGCTTCTTTTCCGTCTCCTTCACCTCAGCCTCCTTCACCTCAGCCTCCTCTTCCTCCACCTCACCAACCACAACGTCGTCAATCGCAGCCACACTTCCCGTCCTCACCTTGACTCTCCACCCCTTCTCCGCCATCATCGCTACTGCCAAGCCCATCGCCTTCTCGACCGCTTTGCCCGTTGCCTTGACCACCACAGCTTCCTTTTCTGCCTCATTCTGCGCGCCTCCACTTCCATTCGCCTGACCTCGACCCCTGCCATTACTCCCTGCGCCAATGCCCCCTCGACCGCGTCCGCGTCCACGACCTCGCCCACTGGCAGCAAGAGCAGCCTGAACGCCGCGCTTGTCAACATGCCCGAGTAGAGCCCGTACGCGCTTCAGTGCAGAGATGAAGGGCGTGCGTGTGCCGACGTAGACGACCTTCGGGGCACTGGCGCCAGCATAAGGTGACGGGATCGCAGGGTGCAGAAGAGACCGCTTTGCTATCGTTGCATCTGGTTTGAAAGTGAGTAATTTTTTCAGGATACAAAGTCGGAGACGAAGAAAGAAACATACGTTTTGGAAGACGAGGCAGTTTCTTGCTGGTGCGCGCGTCGTGGGAGGACTTGGAATTTTGAGCTGCTTTGTCTGTTGCCATTTTGGGCTGAATTGTTGCGGGATGGAGAGTCGAGTCCGTGCTGCAAGCCCACCCTCTGATTGCTTCCTCGTCTTAGTCTCAGACACTTTCAGCTCAGTAAGCCTGACTGAATTTGGACGGAAGTTGTTGTTTCAAATTGCAACGGTGATCACGAAGTTTGCCCCTTGGGCTCCACACAACCACGACTCGGTCACTTGACGTCCACGATGACAGTCTTCGAGATCAAGTTCTACTACGACACAATCTGCCCATGGGTATGTGTACTTTATTCTCATCGGAAGGGATTTCACGATTAAGCTTCACACCAGTGCTACATCGGTCTCCGCTCTCTCGACCGCGCCATCTCCCTCTACCAGAAAACCTATCCTGGTGGCCGCAATGATACATTCGATTTCACGTGGATGTCATTCTACCTAGACAAGAATGCCTCAATGCCACCAACATCCCAGCACGATCGCATGATCGAGAAGAATGGTGAAACCATCGCACGCGGAGCTCAGACAAGACTGCGGCGACTGGGTCAAGTGTACGGTATTAATTTCTCGTTCGAAGGTAAAGTCGGTAACAGTCGAATGTCTCATCGATTGACGCAGTATGCGGGCACGAAAGGATCTGCTATGCAACGGAAAGTCATTGAGATGATCTTCGAAAGACATTTCGACGGTACTGGCGATATCAACGACGGGGGATTTCTGCTGGAGATTGCAAGAGATGCTGGACTAGACGAGTCCGAGGTCTTGCAATACCTTGGCTCGGATATTGTCGCGGCTGAGGTTGACATGATCGCGGACAATGCTCGAGCGAAAGGTATCAATCATGTACCCACCGTGGAGCTGAACGACATCATGATTGAAGGAGCCGATGAGCCTGGGGAGTTCTACGAGGCTCTGGTAAGAGTCCGGGAATCATCGTAGAATGTTGGGGTCGAGCAATGTCGCATCGTTCTTGGTCACTATAGAAGGTCAATGTCGCACTCGGAAGTGGCAGAGATACCTGGCAGAGATGTCTGGCAACTGTCGACGAGTCGCAAGAAAGCTAATACGAACCCTCAAGACATCACCCCAAGTCTTGGGGAGAATACCGTAGGGATTTTTCCTGCGACTTATGGTCTAATACAGTACTCCCTGATCTGGGTCGCCCACCGTGCTCAGATAAGGTATACAAGTTTCAGGTCGTGTCAAATTGCGTGCTAACTTCTCTTAGTATACAGAGGCAAATTTTCAATCATCCTCACACCCATCCCATTCTCTTCTCAGCCGATCTATTCTCTCAGTCATCCAGCCTGAGCGCATCCTCTTCTCGCTCTTCGCCTGAGTGCCCAGCCGCATCACATTGCCTAGCCGGCATTCACCAGGCATATATGAGTATGCTAGGCATCCGTCGTCGGCATCACAGGCTCTTCTGCAAGCTGCGAAGCTTGTATGCGCCACCTTTTCCTCATCATTGCGGTAGTCCGTATGGTCCTCCTCATCATCTCTATGCTCATCACCTTCCTCGCCAGTTTCATCACCATCACCTCCTCGGGCGCCACGAAGTAATCGATCCCGGCTCATGTTATCCCAATCCATGAGCGGCGTCTGTATCAGTGGCGACACGAAGTAGTCATAGATATCTCTATGCAATATCGGCGGCGCCAGCCCATCCGCCCTCCCCAGCCTCTCCTGATCGCTCATCCACCTCAACCAATGCTGCTCAAACCGCCACAGGGCATCCACCTCATCCGCGTCGACATGGTGATAGCTCACCACAGTCTTACACCACTTGTCCTGGGTATAATCCAGCGTTTCGGGCGTCTCCCCCTGGATCATCGGCCAGCTCGCACTCAGGTTCAGATTCAGATGATCCCGAAGGAGCACACTTACGGCGACGTCGCCACAGCATTCAGTGTCCGCAATGGCGTAATACTTCTGCCTATCCTTATTGATCTCCTGCACCGTCGCCTTCAGCGCGGCACTCGACAACACGTACCCGGACCCCCCATGCGCGAAGACCGTGTCGCCAATCCACGCCTGACTGCCCAGATACACGCGCTTCTTGTGGTTCTTCCTCGACAGCCAATGCAGCAGGTTCGACCACACGAGATACGTATCCGCCTCAATAAACACATACCACTTCGCCTGCGGCATATGCTCTGCCGCCTTCACCAGCGTAGGGATGAACTTCCACTTATCCAGCCTCCACGCATCGTCCGCATCGTCCTGGCTCTGGAAATCCGCCACACTGAGACCCTGAGCCTGGGACTCGCGCACGCGGCGGTAGAAGCGGAAATCGTCGTGGTTGTCGACGATGGCGGGCTCGATGTCCGCTAGGACGTCGTGCACGCGGTGGCCCTCGACTTCGTCTTCGGCGTCGGAGTAGAGCAGTATGTTCGGTATACAGCGATATGTCGTCTGCAGGTGCATAGGCAGGCGTTTGTGGGCTACGTTGTACCCGGTCTTGACTACAACGAGGATGTCTTCCGCGCCTGGGAGATTGGCGCAGGGGAGGCGTGTGTCGTGCGCGAGGCTGGGGAGGGCGATGTCGAGGGTTTGGTCTTGCAGGCCGGAGGTAAGGAAGGCTTGGCGCTGCATGTATGTGCTGGCGGTGGAGCGGTTGTAGAAGAGGATGGAGAGGGTGAGGAGGGTGGCGCAGAGGAGGAGGATGCGGCGGTGGAGTGAGTTTTGAGACCTTTTGGACATTTTGTCCGGGAGGGGGCTTAGGCCTCGCATTTGAGGTGGAGTTGGTGGTGTTGGATGTGCCTGTTGCACTAGGGATGTTGTGGTGTGACTAGTCGGTGTTGATGAAGATGGTAAGCGCTTCGTGATAGTGATAAGTCAATTGTGGAGTCTGTGGTGAAACAAGCGCAGTGATCGTCTCTTCCTTCGTAAGAGCCCTGGACAGTGTCGATCAAGCACGATCGTGTACACAGTGGGGAGTAGGTGGTCGTGCTGTACTATCACCTCGCTTGCTATCACACACGAACTGAAGTCACAAATCCCGCGCGTGCTGGTGTGAAAGATAGTAGAACTGGGACGAAACGAAGACGAAAAGAACAATGCACAAAACAAGACGGCGCACGGCATAACTATATCAAAAGCAGCCCGCCAGCCTGTCAGCTCGCTCACCCGAGCTAGGCTGTTCAGCTGAATCTCGTTCAGCTTACATTCCTTGGCGCCATCCCGCAGCTTCGATACGACAAGGGGGGTCCAGGCCTTGCTACCGATGTTGCGGGTCGTGATCCATGTGGGGAACGATAAGCTCATTAGCGTGGCCTTGCGAGGCACGAGCTGACTCCATAAACGAGATCCATGTTAAAGCAGAAAGCCTACGGTACTTCCCACAGACACATAAGATTGCTTTACATGACTGACGCCAGAGTCCTTAGCAGTGTATCTGGAGAATAGAATCAACTTGAAATATGCAAAATTGCAGCTGAAATATTGCGCTCCTCGTTCGTATCCTTGCATAGTCTAAGCTTCATTCCATTCAGAAATTGCACCAAGTCATTGCCCCTATCACATCCACCCCGGCCATGCCTTCTTCTGATTATCCGTCTTACACACCATCTCATTCGCATAATCCCTATACCTGGCCAACAGATCCGTCTTCACCATCTCCTTCGACTGCGGCCCAAACGAGAAATGACATAGTAACGCCCTCGTCTCAACCAAGAACGGCTTGCCCAGACGCCTTGGAATCTCCATAGAGATCTGCGCCTCATCGTCCGAGTCGACGCCAACGTTGCCCACGTCTTTGCCGCGCACGGCGAGGAAGTTGATCGAGTAGCGCTCGTACTGCATGTTCCAAGGCTGCGTGTTGGAGATGAAGTAGCGGTCTAGTGTGCCGTCTTCGATATTGGCGAAGAGACTGTAGTGCTGCTGTGCGCCGATTGCCCAGCTGTTGAGGGCGCGGCCCCAGGCTGCGTATTCGGCGTGTCTGATTGGAGTCTTGTGGAGGTGTTTGGAGATACGTGACATACCGACCCAGGTGCGGCCGACGAAGTTCTCTTCCTGTTCGAGCTCGAATGGAAGAAAGCTGTGGACATCGGACTCTTGGAGTTGTGGGATGGAAGAGGCACGCCACGAGGGAGTCGGGTCGGTGGTGTTTGCGAGCTGACCATTGAGGTTAGGCGCGAAGGGATATATTGCTCCCAAGTGGTAGTGCAGCCAATTCCCTTCCGGGCTGTTAATGGTATTGCCACTCATTGCGAAAGCCTCAGGATGATTCAGGATGCCTGTCACGAGAAGAGGTATAGAATCTTCGGCAAACCAGACCTGACTTGAGTCAGCATGATACTGCCCGAGCAGTGTCTACCCAGACTTACGACATCATCGTCCATCTTGATATAGATCGTATCCTCCCTAGACATGTAGTTGGACCACATCAGGCCATAGTTGAGATCGGGCACATTCGTGGAAGTATAGCCTGGGACACTGGCAACAAGATCGTCGAGCCAAGCGATGTCCTCTTCGTGCTTCGTATGGACTAGAAAGTTGACTTGGTCGATCCACCCACCATTGCGGACAAGATTGCGCTGGAGATAACAGTCCAGTATATCGACATATTGACGTCTACCATCTTTAAAGTGTTAGAGTGTATAGCTCATCATAACAGCTGAGAAGTATATCATACAGAAGACGCTGGCCTCCACCCTGACTCCTGCAGGTTTCTTCAATACATGTGATTTCTTGACCACTACTATCTCTGGTAGGTGAGGTCGTAGCAGAGATACGACCAGCGTACAGAAGAAAACGATTGACACTCCGTACACTATCCAGCGAGCAGTGCTTGACGATATGGTGACCGCTGGATTGCGAAACTCTTTCCAGTCCGCAAAGGCCAACTTCCAGCGCTTCTCACCTAGCTCAGCTGCAAGGAAGTCCTCATCCTCTTCGCGGTCGATGTCCTCAGTGAGTTGTGTCTCTGCATAAGATCGTCGTCGCATTGAGCCCATCTCGTGAATTACCAGATGCCGAGAGGGCGACAGTTAGGCCCCTCATGGCATTAAGTGGATTCGACCCTACAGGTCAGTAATGTTGATCAGGGCCTGCATTCCGCAAAACAACCTGACAGGGAATGTACTTTGCCAAATGATCTGCCAAGGAATGATACAATATCCGGAAGAAGGAAAGGGAGAAAGTAAAGGTCCTGGCTGGAGGTCCACGTGGCTCCGAGAATCCTTTGATGCAAGGTCGATTGAGCGAGGAGATGTCGTGACATGTCAAATATCCCACAGCACGTCTCTTGCAACCAACAGATCCCTTTGACCATATTCCTCGCCCACAATCGTAAGGATCATATCCAGCATGGCGTTCATCTGTTTCACCTTTCGCTTCTCAACCTCCTCGAACGCCTCTTCCGGAACAGCTACTTCCACGGCCTTGTTGTCTGCGTCGTCCATACTCTCGACGACTTCTCCGTCTTCTTCTCCTGGGACCATTACAGCAGAGTCCACCATCTTTTCCGCTTGGAAAATACCGTCCCCACGATCTAGCTGCTGCTCCTCCTCGGGGACTGTCTGTGCCACACGTTCTAGAAGTCGCCTCCTTGCCATCTCAAGACTCTCCTGTTCGTCAATTTCAGGCTGCGGAGATGTGGATTCCAGGGTGCGAGAATGCTTAAGCTCGTCTGACTCGGAGACGTCACTGCTGGAGTTACGACGGCGTCGTGGCGGCCGAGAGTTGAAAGGTCTTCCTCGGTCGATGCCGCCTGTCGATACCGTAGATGCGTGGGGTCCAACCGCGGAAGCATTTGCGTCGCCTCTACCATTGGGAATAATACCTGCCTGGCTGGGCTTCTGCACATCCTCTTCCTCATGTCTCCTAATCTGCACTTCTACCACATCATCTTCCCCCATAACCCGCCGCCGTATGACCTCAATAGCAGCCTTCCCGAGTTCCCTCACAAATCCTACCTCTTCACTACTCAGAGTACCTAGCTCCTCAACCTTGGCTAGCAATGCCCACACCCATGCGCCCAATCTCTGTATCTGCATCGTTGAACGTGAAGCGGGTTCCTGCACGAGCTGCGTTGCTTCTGCTAGCATTTCGAACGTGCTTTCGTAGTCTAGTTCTGCCAGCTGCAAGCCATTTGGTGGGCTCTCCATGAGATGTCGCCGCGACAAGGGTGGTGTGTCCGGGTTACCAGAGTGAGAATCACTTCGACCGCGGAGAAGATCACGATGCGTGCGAAAGCGACGGATCAGGGAGGCATGGAAGGCTGTATCGGCATCTAAGAGCTGGTGCTGCTGCGATGTAGCGGAGCTTTGTGCTTGTGTTGTAGGACGTGGTGGAGGTCGCTGTGGCCCTATGGGCGGCGCTGCAACATAAGCACCATCGCTGTAGTAGCCACCTGTGGCTGCGAGATCATAGTCGTTGTTGTAAGGCGTGCCATCTTCTTGGTCTAATTGAGTTTCATCGTAATGCTCGGGGGTTACCTCGTGGGCAGCTGTGGACTTTGCAGCGACGAGTAGAGTTGGTATTTGAGCTGCTTCAGATCTAGACGTGTGGCACTTACCTGTCAGCCTCTTCTCAGCTATTATTGCACAGAGCAGCACCTTGTGCTAGGCATTGTTCGAGTCGCCTCGTAGACCACTCGACCGCATCGCAAAGCTGGCCATGTTTGGGTCATGGACTAGGGAAACACACTATGCTTACCGCACACCTCTCAGATAGAGTATGGCATCTTTTGACAAATCATCCTCAAATTCGACATCAGAATCGTCTAGACCAGGAAGTGCACCGCGTTGACCAGTGGCAGGATCAGTGGGTGGCAGGGCGTTGCCTTCTCTCGGCCGCTTGCTCGCTGGTGCGAACCCAGAGCTGTCAGCTTTGCGCTTCGTGATTGACATACTTGACAAGGGATGACCGGTCGCGGTGGATGATGATTTAAAGACGAGAACTCAACGGCTATATCGATAACACACTTCTCGGTCGAAGTCACAGCGAGTTCACTCTTGCCGCATGCTTAAGTAAAGTAAGGTAGCTACTACTACAGGCATCTCTCAGAACGAAGAATGAGACTACCTCTAATCACATCGAGAAAAGGTATTCGAGGCGCGAAAATTATCCTTAATGAAGGGCTATCAGAGATGCAGCACATCGACCTCAAGAAGTCGTCCTGCACACCACCCCTTCATGTGTATTTTAGTATCAGGAGTCACCACAAGTTCGCTCTCCAGCAGAACCTTGACAGAGGCATGGCTAGCTCAAGCTCAGTCTTGCCCTACTTCAGCCCAAGCTCGATCTCCTGCAGTGTACACACTCCGCGGACGGACTCTTCAGTGCTCAACGTCCCGTGAGACATCATGCTCAGCCTGCCTTCTTCTTCTTGTCTTCTACACATTCAACGTTGTCCTCCGGGATCTCCTTATATGTTGTCGTCAAAAAGTCCAACAACTCATCGCTCACATCTCCTTGCACGGTGATCTCCTCTCCACCACCCGGTATCTTCGTCACGCTACTTCCTGTCGCAAACTTCTTGCCAAAGTCCTTGGCGCACTTCTTGAGCTCGAGCCCGAACGCCTCGAGTCCAGTTACTGTGGTCACATATTTCCGCTTGTTGCGCTCAATGCGCTTGATGGTGATTGTCGAAGTGGCGCGCTTCTCGGATTCTCGGGCAGAGGCGGCTTCTGCTTTGGCAGCTTTCTTGGCGGCATCTTTTGTAGCGCGCTCTTGCGCAGAGACGGATAGAGCGGACAAGTTTTGTGTTAGGGAAGAGTCTGATCATGACACATCAGTCTAGTTCCGATATTCCAAGAACCATCAACTCTAAGGGAAATGCATACCGCCAGAGTAGAGCTTCGAGTGCAGATCAGGATGATGCTGCTCTAGCCATTCCTCGCATTTCTTAGTTGTCCCACCATACTCGCAGTACTATTAGGCCAGTCAGTGATCTTGAGTCCTGATCTCGTTGTGACAAATAATCAGGCAAGTATCCTACCTACTTCAGGCGGTAATGAGCAGACTGTGAGAGAAGAACTGTCAGTTTAAGGCACGCGAGGTGTCCGAGATTGTAACTTACTACCGCAGTATGTTGTGACTCTTTGCTGGTATTCCACAGGAGCGGGTGCAGTCTCTACTTCTGCCATTGTATGCCGAATGTAGAAAGTGATACAATGAGAGGCATTAGACGGTGACGTGCAACCAGAAAACACCTGAGGTCAACTTTGGTCACGTGAGAGATCTCAACTCTGGTACGCTAGTGTCTCACGCACCACGAACCCCAGTTTCTCAATTTCTGCATCTCAGAGATATACTTGACCAGTTCAACTCAACACTAACCAATCTAACCAATACATCATACAGCAAAAATGGCTCGTGGACCGTAAGTAGCATCCTCCAACTTCGACATCGCGCAATCAGAGAAGAGTGGCGCAAGAAGTCGAGCGAGAGAGCAAGAGAAGGATTGGTGCGAAGTAGAGAAAAATACTAGCAGCTCAAGAATACTCTCACTCGACCTGCGACAATCTGTTCATTCCAATTGCGAGGCGTCAAGATACACTAGGAACTAACATGTAATTCCTCATACAGAAAGAAGCACCAAAAGCGCCTTTCCGCGCCGTCGCACTGGCTCCTCGACAAACTTTCCGGAGCATACGCACCTCGTCCCTCTGCCGGTCCTCACAAGCTCCGCGACTGTCTGCCTCTCATTGTCTTCCTCCGCAACCGGTACGCACATAATTCGGCGCAGCTCTTACAAGATTTCACCTAACACATAGCTCAGTCTAAAGTATGCTCTCAACGGTCGGGAAGTCAAGTCCATTGTGATGCAGCGTCTCATCAAGGTCGACGGCAAGGTTCGCACTGACGCAACCTACCCCGCTGGCTTCATGGACGTTATCGGCATCGAGAAGACTGGCGAGAACTTCCGTCTCATCTACGACACCAAGGGTCGCTTCACCGTGCACCGAATCACAGGCGAGGAGGCTGAGTACAAGCTCGGCAAGGTCAAGAAGGTGCAGCTCGGCAAGG
>Ga0268246_10000288_pt1 | contig 25427 bp, 14 predicted proteins | sample AgamicOrSfe_FD_200242 | JGI IMG/M metagenome (GOLD analysis project Ga0268246, IMG submission 200242) | Agave microbial communities from Guanajuato, Mexico - Or.Sf.e (v2) (version 2) | ecosystem: Host-associated > Plants > Phyllosphere > Phylloplane/Leaf | place: Guanajuato, Mexico | collected...
AGCAAGTTTAGCGGCTCGTGCTTTAGCATCCACATCAGCCAGAGCGCGGCAGGCGGTATGCGAAGCATTAGCTGGTAGAGCTGCGATCGCGCGGAGTTTGTCGACGGTGTCCACGGCGGGTGCGAAGCGTTGGAGCGCAATATCGATGTCAAGAGCGTCGACTAATGCCTCGAGGTAACGAAAAGGCTGGGTGCGACCTTCGAGATCTGTGATGGGAGGGCCTTGGACGGTGCCGCTGCTGCCATTCAAGGCATGCAAACTGTCCCCACGGTGGTGAGAAGTGCCATTCAGAATGCCATCGGCCTGCATCGACATGTGACGACCACCTGATTGTCTTCGCATGCGATCTTCGGCGTTCTCGTTCTGAAGAGACTGTCTTAACACGGCAAGCTCTTTGCGGAACTTACCCAGTAATGTAGCTTTCTCATTACTGTTCGGGTCCATGACGGCATATGTGTAGGACTCTGTGCCGAAGCGGACATTGATAGCGTTGAGAGTGGTTGGTCGTGCCGATGTGTCACCACTAAGTGGCCGGTCATTAGATTTTACTGATAGATCCGCCATCTCTACTTCCTGCAGGGGCCAGCAGCGGTCTGCAACGAGTTGTATCTGCTGAGCACTAGATGTACCCTGCTTGCTCCTGTCCGGAGTCGGAGGCGCATCGGCTCGTTTCTTCTCGGTGGCCACCAGTAGATGATCGTTCAGCATGATGAGATGCACTCTCCGTCGAGGTTTCCAAGTAGCTGTATTAAGTTCTACCCATCGACCGGACTCATGGACAACATGTCGTCCCGCGATAGCTGGCAAGAACTTCTGCGATCCCTCGACGCGTCGCCAAAGTTCCTGCAAGTGTGTGCTCCACATGGCCTCTAAGTTTGCGACGGAACTCCTATTTGCGTATTTCCGAGCATTGACATTTCCAGTGTTAATTCCAAGCGCTGCATTTGTCTGGGCTAAGGTGTTCTCAAGATCAGACATCAGTCCTCGCAATGCCCTCATCTCGGTTTTGAGTTTCTCTGCTTCTTGACTGATCTTGATGAACTGATTGCGATTCTGATAGACATTTTGCTGTATATCCGTAGATGTTCGATTCCGAACACGTCCTAAATCTTGTTGAAAGTCGCGGATCTCTTGTTCTGTTGCATTGGCCAGTAGTTGAGCGACGTATTGCTCAGCACGAAGGTCGGGATCTTGCAAAACGCTCGCATCGAGCACGGGCTTTTCACTCGAGCCATTGCCCACGCGTCTTGCATCTCGAGGAGGAGGCTGAGCAGCCTGTCCGGGCAAGCTGGGAACTTCTGGCGCGTCGAATGTTGTTGGGAGCTGGTTGTAGGTCGAGTATCGTCGCTTGATATAGTCTGCAGATTTCTCGGTCGAGACGCCAGGCCTTTCTCGAGGGATGACTAAGGTTGGGCCGCTGGACTGGCCATTTTGTACTCGAGGCCGCTCCGCGATCGAGGATAGTTGTGTAGGTACGGGCCCGCTGATTTGTCGCGGCGCACTGATCTTAGGTCTTAGAGAACCTTTCTTGCGCAAAGAGAACCCCCTCTTCTCCTCCATCTTCTACGGGTAAGAGTGTGTATAACCTGTAGCGAAGCTTCCACGTCGAGAATCAGATGTATAAGTATAACGTGTCGATGTCGTCAACTTTCAACTTGAAACGCGGAGATGTGTGGACCTTGGTTCGCGGAGCTCAAAATCGAGCTACGGCCAACGTCCTTTACGCAAAAAGTTGTTCGGCTACTCGCATGCTCAATCTCGAATCAACATCAAAACGCAACTGACAATTCATCTTCTCATTTGCACATCTTTAGCTCATCTTTGTCGAGCGCATACAGACTCTGCCACTGGACCTATCTTACAGCGAATCGCGCCCACCACCGCCTGTAAAATATGTCGTCCAACTCTCCTAGGACGAGCACAATCGTCATCGCCTCGATAGGTACCATCGTGACCGGAGCCCTAGCATACGCCATCTACTTCGATTACCGCCGACGGCACGATGTCGACTTCCGCCGCAACTTGAAGCGCGAGTCGAAAAAGCAGGCGAAGGTCGCCAAGGTCGAGGCAGAGAGCTCGAAGAAACAGGAAAGGCAGGAGCTGAGGGATCTGGTTGATGAGGCAAACGAGGAGGGATTTCCGACAGATGCGGATGAGAAGGAGGCCTTCTTTATGCAGGAGGTGGGACAGGGCGAGCAGTTGTGCCAGCAGAGTATGTCAATCCGAGATTAGGTTTTCCATCTTCGCCACAAGCAAGAGTACTAAGGAGTATCTAGGTGGCATGTCTAAAGAGGCCGCTGTGTGCTTCTTCAGGGCGCTACGCGTCTACCCACAACCCAAGGAGCTGATGAAGGTACGTGATCTGGTTACTCGAGCCATCTAAATTCTGCATCTACTGACAATATCTTCCAGATATATGACAAGACAGTCCCAAAAGTACGCCATAACGTCCTCTTCTGCCTCTTCGCACTCGTACTGACTATCCATAGCCCATCCTGGACCTTCTCGCGGAAATGGTCGCATATGACAATGTCACATCTGGAAGAGCGGAAAGTGGTTCGGAAGCTGGTAGCTCAGCTGGTGTGGAGTAAGAGTCTGCGACTTCACGACCCTGCCACTGTACCATCATGTATGCATATGTATGCTGGCGTTTATCCTCTTTCGGTTGATAGGTGCGCAACACGATTCAAAACAGATAATGTCAATACTCTTTTGTGCCACTCGTTTGATTTTCTCAGGTTCTGCTGCCTTGTGAGGCTGACATTCGTTGCACACCGCTCGGCGGCAGAGTGTCGATTTATAGCAACGCTCTCGGCTGGTGTGACGGCGATGGCGGAGCAGACTATGCATTAGTCGCATCATTCGCAGAGTCCTATTTCTTTGAGCCAAAGCTCTTCGTGTCTGCATCAATCATTGTTCGGATAGCGACGGTGAAGGGTCCTTGAGCTATCTCGTCCTCCCTTCCCTCCTCGAACCCAGAGCTGATAGCTATAGCCAAGAGCGATCCATCGTGAGAGTATGAAGTTGCAGCCACGCCGGCAGGAAGTTTTGCGAATTGTTTAAGTCTCCTTTTCGACACAGCGTCCCAGCTGGCAATCACTCCATCGCCTCCTCCGCTGATGAATGTGCCATGAACTGGATTGAAGGACAAGGCGTGGACTGGATAAACAATGGCCATCGATTCACCATCTGGATCTTCTGGGTCTGCCGGAGCAGTTTGACGGTGGCATTTGAAGGCATATTTCCGTGCTTGCGACTTTTCGCTATCATCGAACCACTCCACTGATACACGACCCTCGATACTGCTCATAGCATATCCTTCGTCATTCGGCATGGCTGCAACCGCGCGCGTCAAGAACTTTAAACTGTTCTCTCTTTGCTGAAAAGGTGGGACATCAATTGTGTTTGGTAGTGGTTGAGAGGCCTGGCGTGCTGTATTAACCAGGGTTGCCAGATCATAGATGATGGTGGCGCGGTCAGCAAGAGCCACTATGAGCTTCGTTGGAGATAGTGAGATTGCAAATGGCTTGTTGGGCAAATTCACAGTAGCTGGAACGAGGTCGGGCTGCTGTGTGTGGTGGATATGGAGTGTCTTATCCCATGACGCGGAGATGAGTGCACTATGCTGCGGGCTGTAGGCAACACACTTGACGGGCATCGCATGACTAGAAAGCACAGTCTGCTCACCAGTCTGTAAGTCAATCCTGTAGATCTTAGCAATCTATAGAGGACAATAATATACAGTCTCCGGCGTACCTTCTCACATCCCAGTCGAGGCCGCCACTGTAAGCCACACTTTCGTCCTCACCGAAACAAACGTCCAAGACAGGGGCGCGATGCTGGTAAGTCTGTAGTAGATTCGTGTCAAGACCTTGCTGCGCATCGTAGAGGTAGACATTACGGTCCCAAGCTGCCGCTAGAAGCCTGTAGGACGTCGGCGAGAATTGGACTGCCGAAAGTGCATCTTCTGGTGCTGGAGACAAGTTGTATACAGCTATTACCAGATTAGACAGAAAGCAGCAGGTTTGCTGAATCACACTCACTGGAAGGCATGGTTGTGGAGATGGAATACGTCCGGAATCGGAATGAGTGGCGGCACTTTTAGCACGACCTTCACGTCAAAACTTGCTTTCTTTTCAGACACGGGGCCAGCACGACTCGATTTCGAAAGAACAGTGATGCCGCGATAGCACATACAGGTGTCGTTCTCTCGTCGAAAAACAGGGCAGACTCAGGTCCTATTGTCTGATGATACACGTGACAACGGTTATCACGACTTGGACTTCATAATGTTTCAGGACTTGAATCGCAACAGTCTGAAACCATCACCACGTCCGCGCGGGATGCCTTTCGCGCAGCTCATCATCGGTCCACCAGGCTCCGGAAAGTCGACATACTGTGATGGCATGCAGCAGATGCTTGCGGCGCTTGAGCGCAAGTGCGCAGTGGTAAATCTGGACCCCGCGAACGACCACACCTCTTATCCTGCCGCCCTTGATGTGCGAGATCTGGTACCTTTGGATGAAGTTATGGAAGCGGAAGAGCTTGGACCGAATGGTGGAGTGCTGTACGCCTTGGAGGAGCTCGAACATAATTTTGAATGGCTTGAGAGTGGTTTGAAAGAGCTGAAAGGTTGTCTGCGCTTAGAAGAATGGAACTAAGGGACACAAAGACTGATGCGCAGTCAGTGCAGACGATTACATCTTGTTCGATTGTCCTGGACAGGTGGAGCTGTTTACGCATCATGACTCCCTGCGCAATATCTTCTTTCGACTGCAGAAGCTCGGGTACAGAGTCCGCCTCCTCTTCCACATTGATGTGCACTCGAGCAGAAGAGCATAACTGATAGTTTTCACTGTAGCTAGTAGTGCTGCACCTGACAGACTCATACGCATTGACCATGCCGACACTCTACATCAGTACATTGATACTGTCATTGCGAAGCATGCTACAAATGGATCTGCCACATCTGAATGTCCTTACCAAGATTGATAACCTTGTATCCCAGCCGCCTTTACCATTACCACTGGACTTCTACACCGAAGCTAGGTCGTTGGAACACCTATTACCACATCTCGAAAGCGAGCAGGGCGGATCGGCGAAGTTCACGGCATTAAACGAAGCAGTTGTGGAATTGGTGGAGGAGTTTGGACTTGTCGGCTTTGAGACGCTAGCCGTGGAAGATCGCTCTTCGATGCTCCAACTTCTACGAACGATTGACCGGGCCAGTGGATACGCTTTCGGCGGCACAGAAGGTGCTGACGAGAGTGTGTGGCAAGTCGCAGTAAGTGAGGGTGGGGGAAAGACAATGGAGGTCAGGGACATCGAGGAACGCTGGATAGACAGAAGGGAGGAGTTTGATGAGCTGGAGAGGAAGATGTGGGAGGCCGAGGGTAAGGTCGAGAAGCGCAAAGCCGGCGCACCACGGAGTGCGGCGCAGACAGTGAGAGCATCGTATTCTGCGAAGGCGGACGAGGACGATGACTCGATGGAGGAGGCGGACATGTCTTCGTTGCCGGATAGTGGTATTAAGATTGTCAGGAAAGGTGGTACATGACGGATCCATAGGCCAAGTCATCGGATAGGTGAGGATGCTGGATGGCTATGACCGCGAGAGGGCCAATCTAGAAATCCTTCTGCTGAACCACCGAATCTAGGCGGTAGAGGTTGATAAGATTGTCGGAGCTCAGCAGGAGGGCGCCACGCTCAAGCGTGCTTTGGACTCAGTCAATGACTGGTTGCAGGATATCGTTTCCTACTTGACGAGGACTGAAAACATTGTCAAGGTATCCAGCATGCCGACCTGCAGCGGTAGAGATGGGACTTGGAAGAGCAAAGTGCTCGCGACGTAGACAAGAAAGGAGGTTGTAGAACACTGAGGGTGATTGCAAAAAGGATGACTGCCTTTTTCTTTTGCTTTAGCTGCTTGATGTTACAGCATAGTATCCTCGGTCGATCTAGAAAAGCCCGTGCGAGGTGGCAGGAAGTAGACGACTTTTTTTACTACTTCGTTTCGTGACTCTATGTGTGCATCTTCCACGGACTTCAAGTCTCCTGCATGCCGAAGTGGGTATACCAGAACGCCATTCACACAGCAAAGCTGCTTTCACACCGTACGCCGCATCCGTGCTCAAAGCGCACATGATCAGCAGTCCACTGACCATCCTCTGCGCGTCCTGCTCGTCATCCATCATACCACCAATCGTTCCACCAGCCACGTCCCACGACCACTTCCGACCCGGAGATGAGCCAGTCCCCTGTTCGACGTCGCAAATGTGCCTACCTTCAATCTTCACTTCCTACTCCTTCCCGACACACGATGTTCTTCATTCAAGCTATCCACACGTTCTATCGCGCAGCTTCTGGTTCGTCCTCGGCCAGACCGCCCTCTTCTGCACCAGCACCGTCGGCGCCACTGCTGCCGTCTTTGGCCATAACGTTCTCGAAATGCGACCATAGAGCTTCAACGGAGGAGAATTCGTTGCCAACCTGCGGGAAGGTCAGAGGTGAAGGGTGCTTGTGGGTTGCGCAGGTGCCGGGGCGAGAGAGGGATGGGTGAGGTGAGGGAGTGAGGTGGATGAGGCAGTCAAACAGGCGGGGCGACGTGATTGATAGATCTACTCACCGAAATAATGCCTTCGAGGCTGCGATTCAGCTTGTTGATGTTCTGGAGGACGGATTCCATGCTCTGTTAGGACTGTTAGAGTGCGTTCGGCTTTGGTCTTTGCTACTGGGATGCGTATGATGAAGGCGATAAAAGTGTATGGTTGAGGCAGTGGCGAGACGCCCTGTTTCCCGAAGCACGGATGTTTGTGTTGATATGTACAGCTCTAGATGTTCACGGGCGTAGTCACTTGTACTTTTCCTCGTTCCTTCCACTCAAGTCAATGCATCCCGCAACTCTTCCCACGTTTCGTTCACCTGTCCGATATGATCACAACCACGCAGCACATATCAAACAGACTTACACTGCCAACCTCCCTCATCAGCCCTTCGCGCTGCACCTCAAAGTACGGGCGTTCGTGTGCACCCCCTGACGCGTCTTGTGCTCCGGTATTTGTGGAAGACGCGCCGCCGCCATTTGTCGACGTGTAGAATGTCGAAGCGCGAGACATGCTTGCCTACGATGCAGCGGAGAATGGGTTGGCGAGGGGGTGTGGACGGACATGTCGAATGTCACAGTTTAGCCGGCATAATGGCTTACTGTAACTATCCTCATGAGGTGGCACCACAACGCCACGCTGCATTAATGTCAAGGCTTGACACACGTAAGAAACCTGGTATACCTAGCTAGCTTACATGCCGGCAGCACTGGTATATCGTGATTATCCGCACGGGCATGATCAAGTCTGCATAAGGCTATACAGCGTCATCTATTCCTCCCGCCGAAGTGACACACAGAGACTTCGTTGCGGATGGCTACATTGTAGGATATTGTGCGTGCTTCGTTAAGAGAAGGCTGCATGGCAATGTTGAGCAGTGAGAAGGTGCTGGGCACAAAGTACTCAAAGAAGGTTTGTGACCTGAAGATCACCAAAGCTGTGATGTATATCCATTACTTCTATCTGAACCCCCTCATCTCATCATGCAATGTCGGGAAAAGTCAAAGGTCGTCAGCAAGCTCTAACATATGCAGAACATCGTGAACATGACTCCACAACTTGACAGAAGAATCGCCTATATGCATAATGCGCAAAATAAAAGAGTGTCGACTGATCGTCCTCTCTACACCCGCGTCCCCTCCTCCCTCCCTCCAGACGTGGCTGCTCTGACTGTCCTCAAGAGTAGTTGATGTGGGTGATGTTGTCCAATCCAACAGCAGTCAGAGAAGTAGCCACTGTAGCAGTCGACACAGCAAATGTAACGTTGACCAATCCAACAAAAGTGCTCGGCAGCACAGCCTTGACAAAAGGAGGGTTGACCAAAGAGGTAGGGGCGTAGTTGAAAGAGCCCTCGCCGACCATCTTGCCGGCAGCATTGTATCCAGTGACGGATATGTCACAGCCCTCGTTAGTCGTGACGGCAGACTGAGCCTGGTCCAACGAGCAGGAGAAGAAGAATGATAGCAGATCGAAGTACTTGGTGCCGGATGCTGTGGTGACGGACGCAACAGGGTTGAGGCCGACCTGGCCCGCATCGAGACCGTTCTCGAGCTCGAAAGCGATGACGTTGGGCTTGGAAGGTTCGACTGCGGCGCCGGTTGTTTGATCAAGCTTGGCTAGGTTAAATTCGCTGTAGTTGAGGCCGTGGTAGACTCCGACTGTGCTCAGGGCAGAGACGGGTTGGCGGTGAGGTCATCGAACTGTGGGTGTTGCATTAGTGATGATGAACCTTGTTGCCAGGACTATGTTGACGTACACCGTCGTCAAATTCCTGGATCTTGTACTTGTAGGGACTGGCAAAAGCCTGCTGGAATAGGCCGCAGGCCAGCAGGACATTGAGGCTGGTGAAGGTCCTCATGATGATAGTCTAGTTAATTGCTGGAGATGGTGGTGTCGTAACTGTTGGTCTTATGAGAAGGTATTGGAGACTTGTGAGTATGGGTTGGAGAGAGGAGAAAAGTGAAGAGCTCGGGCAGGTTTATATAGAGCACTCCACTCGTTGCCACGTAGAGGAATACCCACAACTCGTCACCCATTGTCAACGAGCTTGCTCATCCATGCTCCACTTACGTCGAGATGCATGAACTGAAACGAAATGAGAGTATGAAATTCGTCACAGGTCGTCAGCATGAGTGCCCCTTACATAGGAGTTCCTCTCGACGCGTGCAGGAAGCATTTCACCTTTATTGGTCTTCAATCATGCTGATCACTGGGTAGCAAACTTTAATCTTAGAGTTCATGCATATCCCGCCGTCGGCATGTTGCATAAGAGCTCTAAATGCGCATTGCAAACACATCTACAACGGAAAGGATGTTGCTCGATTAGCATCACGTCGAGGCGCGAATTCGTATGGAGACCTTCTCCCGGAGCAGCGGAGGATTTGCCTGATAGTCAAGAGACTGCAACGCCAACGCATGCTGCTCCTTAGATCTCCAGCGCGTACTGAGACATGTCAAAAGTAGGATTTCGGGCCATCTCTACATAGGCAGGTAAGGGTGCTTTGACGAACTGGTCGGCTGTCGTGAAGAGGACGCTGGTCTGAGGTTGAGGGGGCTGTCATGGCCACAGACTTCACAATAGCATCATCTGCCGCTACTCTGACTAAACTCGGTGCGTACCGCAGCGAACAGGCCGGGCACAGCAAGTTGTGATGGTGAACGTCGATGAGTTAATAATACCTTAGGTGTCTAGTAGCACAAGTTGAAAAGGTGACGTCTGGGACCATTGAAGAACAGAGCGCCCGCGCTCGGATTGGCATGAAATCTTGTGGCAAATGGCTAACAAGAAGGACGAAGATTTTCAAAAAGGTCAATCATTCGACTCAATATTCACGCCAGCCGACCCTGCGATATTCGTGTGTCGTGGAGGAAGTCATGAGAAAGGTGTCGCAATGGGTATGTGGAGTCTCTCCTCGTCCGGACCTCCTTTCACGTTGCTATGTATCACAGTGACAATAGCTGCCTCATTTGTGTCATCGTTTCAGGTCAGGCCATGTTATTAGAGCACTACACGCCTGATAAAGGCCGATTCGACATCGTCGTCGAGCACTTTGAAATGCCATGTTCACTTTAGCATCGGCATTCATACTTTCCCGTCTCCGGCACTGTCTTCGTCGTCCTGTCGGCTTCGATGGAAACACCATGACATAGAGCAAAGCCGACCCCAACCTTTATTGATACTTATAGCAAATCAACACACACATCGAATTTCCATTGTCTTCCACCGCCGTCATCATGACTGAGCAAACATCCAAACGCAACCTCACAGCAATGGCACCAACCTCCGACAAGCTTTCAGACGAGCCTAGCAAGCTTGATCAAGCGTACAAGACAACTCACAACGTGTCCAAAGAGGTACCTCTCCCAATGCACTCGTTCCTTTCAGGAGCTAATACCACACCGAGTCTTCCAATCAACAGTCTAAGACCAATCTCATCGACGAGCGCAAAGCCAACCTCCCGCTTCCTGATCAGCCTCTCGTCGCCTCCGACTGGAACTCTGCCGATGCCTCGAAATTGAATGGAGGATCTGGTGCTGTTTTAGCTAACTTTTCTACCAGATCCGCCTCAGACACTGGTTTTCGCGGGCCGTCTACCACAGATACGGTTGACATGAGTGTGGGCAGGACGGGTAAGGACAGACTTAGTGGCGTGCCTAGCGATGCTGTCACGAGGGACAAAAAGAATGCTGCTGGCACGGTTCGGGCGGAGAATGAGGATACCGGGTGAGTGGATTGAAGTTTGATCAACAGATACCTGCAGAAGAGCGACCCTAGCTCGGGGGTATAGGATGATGTGACGGAAGCGGAAGCTACATGCTTCTATGGGTGGCGTGAGAGAATGAAAGTGAGTGGATAGAGGGATGTGGTAATACTCTCTGCTAAGCGGATCGGGTTGGCGGGAATAAGGTGATTGGCAGCAGCTAGTGAGCCTCGAACGAGAGTTGTCAATGACAGCATGATATCGTATTGATGCTTAAGAAGATTCTCGCGTAGATCACACCAGCACCATGTGCATGGTGCTACAGTTCGTGACGCCTCCAATCATACCACTAAAGCATGACCCTAGTCTCGACCGGAAAGCGCAATCATAGCCTCGAACTGTATCGCCGGCCTCTAACAGAATGAATGCTCGCATTTCAAGAGATTCTGCATGTGGAGTTGGGGTGGCATGATGATGTTGTGACGAATGCCGACCAGGTTGAGACTTGCAAGCGCGCTGCTCAGGAGCAAAGGTGAACTTTGTGAATTTGGACCCGATTACTTGTGAGCTACCCTGCTACTTCCCGGCTCAACTTGCTCTTGCGATCTTTCGATGTTAGCATCGAAGAAAGTGAAGAGACAACTCCATCGCGACTTCATAGTGAAGCTTTGCACCCTTTGCACAATATACCCACTACTGCCATGCCAGGCACGATCATTGCGCCGCCGCCACTCACGCCGGCAAAACGATCAGCAGATTCAAGTCTATTCCTTGTCGCAGAGAACGACATCATCTATGAGCAGGACATCTCGAGAAATCCAGGCCACCTCAAACCTTGGTTAGAATACATCAACTACAAGCGGCAATATGGCAGTCTGGTCGAACAAGCATTTGTCTTAGAGCGGGCTTGCGCAGCGCTGCCTCGATCGTACAAGTTATGGAAGAGATACCTAGAAATGCGCACGAAACATCTCAAAGGAAGGAATCCAGCCAAGTATGCGCAGGAATTCGCCAAAGTCAACGCGTTGTTCGAGCGCGCATTGGTACTCCTGAACAAAATGCCACGGATATGGGAGATGTATCTGTCGTTTCTCATGAAACAACCTCTACTAACACTCACGCGCCGCGCCTTCGATCGAGCACTTCGGGCACTACCTCTGGCGCAGCACAATCGAGTATGGGCACTGTACAGACCGTTCGCATCATCGGCGTCAGGGCGGACAGCAATCAGGATATGGCGCAGATATATGCAAGTGCACCCAGAAGACGCGGAAGAGTTTATTGAGCTCTTGGTTGGGCTTGGCGAGTACACTGAGGCTGTACAGACGTACATCACGATATTGAACGACCCGAAATTCAAAAGCAAAGATGCCAGAGGGCCGTTTCAATTCTGGACAGATATGTTGGAGCTGTTGATTGAGCACGCGAGGGAAGTCAAGACAGGTGTTCAGACGGGCATCAACGTCGATAAGATTGTGAGAAGTGGGATTGCACGTTTTCTTGATCAACGAGGCATATTATGGGTCAGTCTAGCAAGATATTGGATCAATATGGGAGATCACGAAAGAGCTAGGAACACATTTGAAGAAGGCATCACAACAGTAATGACAGTGCGAGATTTCACTATGATATTCGACACGTACGCCGAGGCAGAGGAGGCAGTGATAGGCATACTGATGGAGCAGGCGACCGAACGACAGGAGAAAGGCGCACTGGATGAAGACGCGGACTTTGATCTGGACATTCGGATGCTGCGATTTGAGCAACTTATGGATAGACGACCGTTCCTACTGAATGATGTCCTATTGCGACAGAACCCGAGCAATGTCAACGAGTGGGAGAAGAGGGTGGCACTTTGGGGTGATAAGAAGAAGGAGGTAGTTCAGACATACACCGATGCCATCGCCGCAATAAATCCTCGAAAAGCCACAGGAAAGTTCTACTTGCTGTGGGTGAGTTATGCCAAGCTCTACGAGCAAGGAGGCGATATGCGTAATGCTCGTGTCATTCTGGAGAAAGCAGTCAAGGTGCCATACAAATCTGTCGCAGAACTGGCAGAGTTGTGGTGCGAGTGGGCGGAAATGGAGCTTCGAAATGAGAACTTTGACATGGCTGTCAGTATTATGGCGAAAGCGACTCAAGCATCCAAGCGGTCCAATGTCGACTACTTCGACGAGACCCTGTCACCACAACAACGCGTCCATAAGAGTTGGAAACTGTGGTCTTTCTATGTCGATCTCGTGGAGTCAGTCGGCACTATCGAGGAGACAAGAGCTATCTACGATAGGATATTTGAGCTTCGCATTGCTACCCCCCAAACTGTCGTCAACTACGCCAATCTTCTAGAGGAGAACAAATACTATGAAGATAGTTACAAGATCTACGAGCGAGGTCTAGATTTATTTTCATACCCTGTAGCATTCGAGCTTTGGAATCTCTACCTATCCAAAGCTGTCACACGACAAGTAGCCATCGAGCGCTTGCGCGACCTGTTCGAGCAAGCCGTGGAAGGATGCCCACCTAAGTTCGCAAAGTCCTTATACCTCATGTTTGGCGCCCTGGAAGAAGAGCGCGGTCTTGCTCGCCACGCAATGCGCATCTACGAGCGCGCCACCCGGGCCGTATCCGATACAGATCGCGCCGAAATGTTCACATACTACATCACCAAGTCCGCGTCGAACTTCGGCCTCACCTCTACCCGCTCAATCTACGAGCGCGCCATTGCCGCACTACCTGACAACGAAGCGAAAGATATGTGTCTCAACTTTGCCGAGATGGAGCGTCGTCTTGGCGAAATTGATCGCGCTCGTGCTATATACGGACACGCGAGCCAGTTCTGTGATCCGAGGTCGACGCCAGTGTTCTGGACGAAATGGGAGCAGTTTGAGGTGCAACATGGGAATGAGGATACATTCAAGGAAATGCTGCGGATCAAGAGGAGTGTACAGGCGCAGTACAACACGGACGTCAGCTTCATTGCCAGTCAGGCTGTGGCTAGGCAGCAGGCACTACAGGCTCAAGGGCCAGATGGAGAAGGAGCTGGCGATGGAGGGGTCAATGTCACAGATGCAATGGCAGCTCTGGAAAGACAAGCTAGAGCGCCGGTAGGTTTCGTGGCGGCGAGCACAGGACCGCAGGGTGGCAGTGCTGCGAAGGTCGAAGCAGGTGCTGCGCCGGTGAACCCTGAGGCGATCGATATTGATGTCGACGACGATGCGTGACTAAGTAATTAGTCTCTGACGAACATGATGAAATTGAAACAAGGTTAATATTTAGCCACACTAGGCCAACTTGTTGACAAGTATAATGATATAATTGGCCGTAAAATATATATCCCGGTCTGCGTGCATCACTTGAAATCAGAGGCAGTTTCTGCTAGATCCCTCTGTACCTGCATATCCCTTACCGCCGAAGTGCAACCGTGGACCCTGTGTTTCTCGCGTTTCAGCTGCGCGTGGTTGTGTTTCATGTCGGAAAAGAAGACGAAGAGACGAGATCTCGTCAGAGCTAGCCCCTCCTCCAGCCCACCATACGCGACATGACTTGCCTTCATCTCACTCATCTACCCACTCTGATCGCGTTAGCTCGGGCTGGACCTAGCTATGGCGCTTCAAGCACCACGTTCACAACATGAGACGAATGGGCACGATGCGCCGTCGCATGCCTCTCCGGTTGGACTCGGGCAGGAAGATGTGCGAGATTATCTGCAAGGAGCGCTGAGGGTAACATTAGCAGCTTCATCAGAAGAGTTGGATCAACAGCTCTCCTCTGGGTACAGTATTCACACGTTTGCCAACTTTCTGACGTCTACTCGACCTGCTTTCTATGTACAGAAGACACAGACGAGTACTCAGACGACAGGTCAGTTCACCATGCGAGAGTGTCAAGAGAGTGTATTCTGATACTGTGACTATGCAGATTCTCCACCACTAAGCAAGTTCCTGCTTTCACACAACCTTTCGCTTACAAAAGAGATCGTGGCCACTGTTGCCTTCATAAAGCCACCGACTCCCATCGATGCATCACTTCCATTGTCTCAACAGATCCAGATCATCAACTTGCCGACTTCATGGAACGTGCAGGGCACGGGGTCCAGAGCTCAAGATGATACCTCACACTTTGGCGTCCTTCACTCGATCGTCAGCTCTGCTCTCACACCCTACCTCAATGCTGCATGTGAAGAGCTGGTAGACGATAGCACCACAAGTACCAAGGGAGACAACGATCAGAGGGTGGGACTCCCAGATGCAAGGAGGAGGCTAGCTGAGCTGGAATTGACGCTACTACAATTACAACAAAATGTCGAGATTCCCCAAGTTATTCTACCACTACATCCAGAGATACAGGCCGCAATTGACAGAGCAACAAGCCTCGGTGAAGAGCCAAGCGTCGACCACATCCCACGCGAAGTTCTTGCTGATAACGATTTCGTCAACAAACTGCAGAGTATCGTCATTGGCTGGCAGAAGTCCATCAACGGCACGATAGCGACGGAGAGAGACTCGAGGACGGGAACAGCGGCTCAAGAAATCAACTTCTGGTTGGACAAGGAGGATGTCTTGCACGACGTCAAAGCAAAAATGCAACTTTCGGGTGTGAAGTTGACAGTGGCAGTCCTACGTCTCCTTGGACGCGCTGTTGTTGCTGCAAATCTCACGCAGGACACATTGTTGAAAGAAACAATTGAATTGGTTCAGGCCTATAACCAGCTCATGCGAGGATTTCCACTGCAGGAGTTATTGGTAGCAGTTTCATTGGAAAGTGTCTGTGATGCTCTGAATTTAATCTTCGACCATGTCAACAAAATCTTTCCACGCAATCCCTATCCATCGAAGCGCGCCATTGACTTGCTTGAGGCTGTCTCCAGTGATCTTGATGGTCGTGTTCGCAGTCTACTCAAAGGTGGCCATCTTGTTCACATGGACGCTGACCAATTTGCCTCAATCATGACCACGACCAAGAAAATTTGGGACACTTGGGCAAAGCATGCTCGGCAATTCGATGTTGCTGGTCGAGAACACCGCAACAAGTTCAAGAAGGATACCGGCTCATACTTTCGAATTGCACCTAGACATGCTGCCACCCGAGAACGTCTCGATTATGTCGCCATCTTCAGAACCAATCACACACAATTGCATGCCACCGTCGGCAACGTTCTTGGAAATCAGGCCACGAGTGGCTCGCCTCATGCTGGTGTGGTGCAGTCGCGTGGACAGCTGACCAACTTCGACGCCGTAAAAGACGTGGAAAACGCTTATCTATCGATTGGCGAGATCGATGTCCTAGACACCACACCAGATGGCAACCGTGTATGGCGAGCGGCGGAAGACCAGTACAACGAGCGGATCGCAAGAGTTGAAAATGCAATTATCTCAATTCTTCGTGATCGATTGGATGTGGCAAAGAGTGCTAACGAAATGTTCCAAGTCTGCTCTCGGTTTAATGCTCTCTTCATTCGACCGAAAATCCGCGGTGCAATTGCCGAATACCAGACAAGACTTCTTGATCGTGTCCAGCAGGATATTGCAGTATTGGAGAAGCGATACCAACAGCAATATGGACACTCCCAGTCCTACGTGATGGCACAATTGCGAGATCTCCCGCCTGTCGCAGGCTCGATCATATGGGCGAAAACCATTGAACGTCAACTTGACTCGTATCTCCAGAAAGTCGAGGACGTGCTTGGACCTGCGTGGGAACAGCACATGAGTGGTCGTGCAGTATTGGCTGAGACGAGTCGACTGCGGGCGCAACTGGACACGATGCCCATCTTCCGTGCTTGGGAGAAGGATGTCTCTCAGCGAGACCTGTCAGTTCGGGGGCGTTTGTTTAGTATTGGCAAAATCCGTGGCTCCGAGGACGAGCTGCAGATGTCGGTCAATTTCGATTCTCGCATCATCACACTCTTCAAGGAAGTCCGGAATTTTCGCAGCTTAGGCTTCAATGTCCTCACACAGCTGAGCAAGGTGTCTAAGGACGCGAGAGAAGTCTATCCTTACGTGGTTACGCTAGTTGAGACACTTCGGATATATACGCAAGTTACCGCAGTGATCGAGAGTGCGCAGTCCTCATCGTTCCTCCTGGACGACCATCATGCTCTGGTTATCGCTCTCCTGCAAGAAGCTGTGCCTTTAAGGTGGTCAACATTCGCTAATGCAAGTGACTTTCGGAATAACACGAGCCAGAGCAATCTTAAGCACGACAAAGTCATTCTACGTCTTTCAAATGCCATCTTCACACTGCAGAAGAAGGCACGTATAGTCAAGTTAAGTCACGATGTCATTCAGGACTCATTGACTAGACTTCGCACGTGCCCTTTCGACGAGAAGGCATTCCAGTCAGAACTGAGTACCATGCAAATATGTCTGAACACTATCGAGGCTGAGCACTTTGCAAGCTATAACGATTTCGTGGCAAAACTCAACAGTGACATCCAATACGCTCTTCTTGGACGTCTGCAGCACGCGCTAAATGTCTGGACAATAGCCTTCGGCACGGGGACACTGCCAGATGTGAATGACTTCTCGGATACTCTCGCAAAGTCGCAGGATATCGACGCCGAGCGCCTTGAGAAGCAGCTGACGAAACCGCTGCTGCACGAAATCAGGATACAGAACCGACTCATCTATGTGGAACCGCCACTGCAAACAGCGCGCGTTACATGGCTTGAGCATCTGCAGAAAGTGATAGCTATAGTTTGTGATACACGCTGCTTGCGGCCATCGCAAGGTGACACCAGACACGCTTCAAGCTCTGTATTAGAAGACAAAACATTCGCGCTCATACTGGACGATTGTACAGCGCAGACCATGTCAATCTACAATGCCATCAACGCCAAAATGCTGGAGGTGAATAACTACGTCACTACCTGGCTTCGTTTCCAAGCATTATGGGACCTCCAAGTTGAGACTGTACCTGCTTTCCTCGGTGAAGATCTGTCAAAATGGCACCAACTCCTCATGGATATCCGAACCACCCGCGCAGCTTTCGAGATCCGTGACTCTGTCAAGCATTTTGGCCCAATTTCGATCAACTTCGAGCAAGTCCTGCAGAAAGTCAATGCTCGGTATGACACACTCCAGAACGAACTCCTCAAGACATTTGCTGCCAAAGTCGGCATGCGGATTTCGGACGCGTTGGGTGCCATTGAGCAAACACGAAAAGATCTTGAAGGAAACACCCTCGAGATAGCCTCTACTTTGCGTGCTGTGAAGTTCATCACACTAGTACAAACTGCAAAAGCTCGAGCGCAAGCCTGGAAGGAGGAGGTCGAATTGCTGCATCACGGCCATACAATGTTAACTCGCCAACGATTTCCAGTCTATAAGGATTGGGTCCATATTGATCAAGTCGAGCACGAATTTAACGCACTGACAGAACTGCTGGATCGACAGACTCGTACCATCAACAACCAAAGTGATTCCTTACGTACCAAGATACAAGCCGAGGACGAAATCGTCAGACAGCGGACACAAGACTTGCTGGCGCAGTGGTCAAATGATAAGCCTATGTCTGGCGCCATCGATCCACAGCAAGCAACCTCAATACTAGCAATTTTCGAGGCGAGAACTCGTGCACTTTCTACAGAGGCCGACTTACTACAGAACGCGAAAGAGGCGGTTGCTCTTACCTCTAGCCGTGATAACCACCTAGGAGAGCTACTGACCGAAATTTCTGACCTGCAATCTGTGTGGGCTTCCTTGTCGTCTGTATGGTCTGGACTGAATGACCTTCGGGAGATGCCGTGGACCACTGTACAGCCTAGAAAGTTGCGTCAAGCACTCGAGAAATTGTTGCAGATGGTGAAGGACATGCCCAGCAGGATGCGGCAGTACCAAGCCTTTGATTATCTACAGAATCTAATCAATCAATTGCTCAAGGCCAATACTATCGTCGCTGATCTACGTGGTGATGCCATTCGCGAAAGACACTGGTATTTAATCATGCGAACAATCAGACCTGGTCGTACTTTGACGTTGAGGTCGATGACTCTGGCGGATGTCTGGGATCTTCAGCTGGTCGCCAGCGACAAGGCTGTTCGAGATGTCATTCTTCAAGCTCAGGGTGAATTGGGCCTTGAAGAGTTCTTACGAGAAATGAAGGAGACATGGCAGAATTACTCACTGGATTTGGTGGTCTATCAGAACAAATGTCGTCTCATCCGTGGCTGGGATGAGCTCCTTTCCAAGTGTAGCGACAACGTCAATGCTCTCGCAGCAATGAAGCACTCACCATACTACAAAGAGTTTGAGGAGGAAGCCTCTTCCTGGGAAGAAAGGCTCAGTCGTGTCCACACAATGTTGGATGTATGGATTGAGGTTCAGCGTCATTGGGTTTACCTCGAGGCAGTTTTCAATGGCAATGCGGACATCAGGCATTTGCTACCAGTCGAGAGCTCGCGCTTTCAAGGAGTGAATACCGAATTCTTTGGCCTCATGAAGAAAGTCCAGAGATCGCCAGTTGTCCTGGATGTCCTCAATATAGGAGGTGTACAGCAATCTCTGGAGCGTCTGTCAGATCTGCTGGCGAAGATTCAGAAGGCACTGGGTGACTATCTAGAGCGGGAGCGGGCTTCTTTTCCCCGGTTTTACTTCGTCGGCGACGAAGATCTTCTGGAAATCATCGGCAACAGCAAAGACACTTCACGCATCGCAAAGCACCTAGGGAAGATGTTTCCTGGCATTTCGGCTCTGTTGATGGGTGACGAGCAGACGATCAGAGGCATACGCTCACCACAAGGCGAGGAATTCCTTCTCGTAACAGAAGTGTCGTTAGCGGAAGGCACAAGGATAAATCAGTGGCTAAAGAATTTGGAGAGCAGCATGCGAGAGGCACTTGCGACACTGCTTGCAGATGCTGTGGCGGAGTTCAACAGACTTATGGGCGAAGATGGGGGTCCGATAAGCAGTCTGAACGACTACCTGTCCAGATATCCTGCTCAGATTGCTGTGCTTGCAGGACAAGCGTGGTGGACAGCTGCTGTCGAAAGTGCTCTCAAGCAAGCCGGGTCATCATTGACCGATCTGCAATCGCAACACGCAGCTGTCTTGCGTCAGCTCGCGGAGTTGCTGGCGGGTGACCTCAGTGTACTCTCAAGGAAGAAGTGCGAGAATCTCATCACCGAATTTGTCTACCAGTTGGGTGTCATTGAGAAATTGATGAAACACAATGTGTCGACCTCAGATCATCATCTATGGCTACTACAGATGCGCTACAACTACACTCATGATGGAACCCCGGTGAACCGCCTAGAGGTACAGATGGCCGATGCAAGCTTTTCGTATGGCTTCGAGTACCTCGGTGTGGCTGATCGCTTAGTGCGGACACCACTTACAGATAATTGCTTCTTAGCTATGACGCAAGCTCTGTCACAACAACTTGGCGGCTCCCCATATGGGCCAGCAGGGACAGGCAAAACCGAAACAGTGAAAGCGCTAGGTCTACAACTTGGCCGCTTCGTCATCGTGTTCAACTGTGATGATACGTTCGACTTCCTGGCCATGGGTCGTATTTTCCTCGGCATCTGCCAAGTTGGTGCATGGGGCTGTTTCGATGAGTTCAATCGGCTGCAGGAATCGATACTCTCCGCAGTATCGCAACAGATCCAGAATATCCAGCTCGGCTTGAAACAAACAATCCAGAACCCTCAAACGCAGGTAGAATTGGTCGGGCGGCAGGTTAGCATCAATACGAACATAGGCCTCTTCATCACAATGAACCCAGGGTATGCTGGACGCTCAAATCTTCCGAACAACCTTAAGAAGCTCTTCCGCAGTGCGGCGATGTCCAAGCCGGATAAGGAACTTATCGCAGAAGTCACGCTCTATTCTCAGGGCTTCAATGAAGCTCGCAGCTTATCGAAGCAGATTGTGCCATTCTTCGACGCCTGCTTCAAGCACATGTCTGACCAAGCACATTACGACTTCGGTCTGCGCGCCTTGAAGAGCGTGCTGGTGAGCTCTGGTGTCCTGAAACGCAGAGCCGTATCCTCCTCGGTGGAGGCTGAAGCACAGCTTATGCTGCGGAGCTTGCACGAAACAATTTGCCCAAAGCTGGTTGGCGAGGACGTGAGCCGGCTGGAGATCATTGAGAAAGACTCTTTTCCCGATGTGTTGTATGTCCCAGCACAGCTTGAAGCACTTAAGAAGGCACTGAGGGATGTCGCTTCTGAGCAAAATTTTACTGCCGGAAATAGATGGGTGGACAAAGCAATCCAGCTTTACCAGATTCAGCAAGTCAGCCACGGAATCATGGTTGTTGGCAATTCAGGTTGTGGCAAGTCATGCATCTGGCGCTCTTTACTTCAAGCTCTCAAGCTCGTCGATGGCATCGACGGTGTTTACCATATCATTGAGCCCAAAGTCATGTCGAAAGATGCACTATACGGTACCATAGATTCCACGACACGAGAATGGACTGATGGCTTGTTTACAAGCATACTCCGCAAGATCTTGGATAATATGCGTGGTGAGAGCACGAAACGACATTGGATCGTGTTTGATGGTGACGTTGATCCTGAATGGATCGAGAACCTAAATAGTGTTCTTGACGACAACAGACTCTTGACCTTGCCAAATGGCGAGCGACTTGTCTTACCAGAAAACGTGAGGCTGATTTTCGAAGTTGAGAGCCTGCAATATGCCACCCCGGCAACAGTCAGTCGATGTGGTATGGTGTGGTTCGACGATCAGCTCGTCACAACGGAGATGCTTATCAAGCATCACGTTGGCCAGCTTCGTTCCGTCACATTCGACGACATCGACGACGACTCTGGATATGAGTCTGCCGAGCTAGGTGTAAGGCTCGATGTGCAGGCAAGCGTAGCAGATGTTGTAATGACTAAGAGTGATCTCATCGTGGCGGCATTGACTATGGCGATGAGTCTCGATCACATTATGACGTTCACCACACAACGTGCAATCAACTCCTTGTTTGGCTTACTTACAAAGACCTCAAGGGATATCTCGCAATACAGGTCACAGAGTCCAGACTTTCCACTACTACCTACTCAGCTAGAGTCAATTGCCACGAAGAGACTGCTACTCGCGATGGCATGGTCGTTTGCTGGCGACTGCCCATTGGTGCAACGCCAGACACTCGCGAAGAGGCTCGCAGATGCTGCTGCTTTGACTTTGCCTCCAATGGATTCAGACGGATCGATCATAGACTTCGACGTGGCCTTACCAGATGGTAATTGGTCAGCATGGTCAGCCAAAGTTCCATCTGTGGACATTGACACGCAAGCGATCACGCAAACCGACATTGTCATTCCCACTTTGGACACGATTCGCCACGAGGATCTTCTATACTCATGGCTCGCTGAGCATAAGCCGCTCATCCTGTGCGGTCCACCAGGCTCCGGAAAGACCATGACGTTGTTCAGCGCACTGCGTAAGCTGTCGAATATGGAAGTCGTCGGGCTCAACTTCTCAAGCGCAACATCGCCGGATCTGCTTGTCAAGTCCCTGGAGCAGCATTGCGAGTACAGAAAGACACTCAACGGCATCGTCATGTCACCACGACAGCTTGGCCAGTGGCTTGTGGTGTTTTGCGACGAGATCAATCTTCCTAAGCCTGACAAATATGGCACTCAGCACGTCATTGCTTTTCTACGGCAAATCATCGAGCACAATGGATTCTGGAGAACATCAGACAAGTGCTGGATCACGTTGGAGCATATTCAATTTGTCGGTGCTTGTAATCCACCTAGAGATGCCGGTCGCCATGCGTTGAGTTTGCGGTTCATGAGGCACTCGCCTATTGTTATGGTCGACTACCCAAGTAGAGTCTCATTGCGCCAAATCTACAGTACTTTCAATACTGCAGCTCTCAGAGCAGTTCCGGCTGCGCGAGGGTATTCTAGCGCGATTACTGAGGCCATGATCGACCTTTACCTCGAGTCACAGAGTCGCTTCACTGCTGATATTCAGCCACATTACATATACTCTCCTCGTGAGCTTACCAGATGGGTGAAAGGAGTCTACGAGACAATCAAAGCGCTTGAGCATCTCGATCTAGACAGCCTGGTCAGAATCTGGGCTCACGAAGCTCTTCGCCTGTTCCAGGATCGGCTGATCATGGAAGAGGAACGACTGTGGACAACAGCTGCAATCAAACGCATAGCAGGAACTCATTTTCCCATCACCGATACTGAGAAGAGCCTGGGCGGGCCTTTGCTCTTCTCGAACTGGCTGTCCAGACACTACATTCCGGTTGATCGAGATCAGCTGCGAGAGTTCGTGAAAGCACGTCTGAGGACGTTCTGTGAGGAAGAGGTCGATGTGCCGTTGATTCTATATGACGACAGTCTCGATCACATTTTGCGCATTGATCGCGTCTTCCGACAGCCACAAGGTCATGTCATTCTGATTGGTGTGAGCGGTAGTGGAAAAACGACATTGTCCCGCTTCGTTGCATGGATGAATGGGCTGAAGACATTCCAAGTCAAGGTACATCGCAAATACACTGCCGCTATGTTCGATGAAGACTTGCGAAGTGTACTCCGGCGTTGTGGTACCAAGGACGAAAAGATCTGCTTCATCATGGACGAGTCCAATGTGCTCGACTCTGCTTTCCTGGAAAGAATGAATACACTCCTGGCAAATGCTGAAGTGCCCGGATTGTTCGAGGGCGACGAGTATGCAACACTGCTGACAGCATGTCGCGAAGGCGCACAACGGCAAGGACTACTACTTGACACGCAGGAGGAACTGTACAAATGGTTCACTCAACAGATTGTCAAAAACCTGCACGTCGTGTTCACAATGAACCCACCAGAGGGTGGACTTGCAAGTCGAGCAGCAACCAGCCCTGCTCTCTTCAATCGCTGCGTGCTGAATTGGTTTGGTGACTGGACCGACAAATCCTTGTTCCAGGTTGGTAGTGAATTGACCAACTCCATGGACCTTGACCGCAACGACTATATTCCACCTGATTTCTTGCCTATCGCCTTCCAGGAGCTTAACATTCCTCCAACCCACCGAGAAGTGGTCGTCAACGCGATGGTGTATGTTCACTTATCAATGCATAAGGTGGTAGGCAAACTACTTGCTCAACAAGGCCGCCTCACATATGTCACACCGCGACACTTTCTCGACTTCGTGGCACAATACATCAAGCTGTATGATCAGAAGCGCGAAGAGCTCGAAGAAGAGCAAAGACATCTCAACGTAGGACTCGACAAGCTCAAAGAGACTGTTGATGAAGTACGCGACCTCAGGAAAAGTTTATCCACCAGCAAAGCACAACTCCAAGCCAAGGATGCTCAGGCAAACGACAAGCTACAAAAGATGATTGTCGACCAACGTCGAGCGGAACAGACAAAGGCGACAGCACTGGAAATCGCACGAGCGCTTGCAAAGCAGGATGCAGAGATTGAAGAAAGAGTTCGAGTTGTGCAAGCTGATCTAGCTCGTGCGGAGCCTGCTGTTCTCGAAGCACAGAAGAGCGTGCAAAATATCAAGAGACAGCATTTGACCGAACTTCGTTCAATGCCCACGCCTCCTGGTCCTGTAAAGCTCGCTCTCGAAGCTGTATGCACGCTTCTGGGTCACAAGGTCGACAACTGGAAAGCAATCCAAGCTATTGTACGCCGCGATGACTTCATCGCCAGCATCGTCATGTACGACAACGAAGCACGAATGACCCCTTCGCATCGCGCTAGAATGCGGAATGACTACCTATCTCTGGACGACTTCACGTACGAACGAGTCAATCGTGCGAGTAAAGCATGTGGACCGCTTGTACAATGGGTGCAGGCACAGGTTGAATATTCTGAGATCCTGACCAGTGTCGAACCTCTGCGTGCGGAGGTCGCTCAGCTCGAGGATCAAAAGCTCGACACTGAAGCGCAGAACATCGCCATTGGTCGCAAAGTAGCTGAATTGGAGCAGAGCATCACCGCCTACAAGAACGAATATGCCATGCTCATTAGCGAAACTCAGAATATCAAGGGCGACATGGCCAGACTCCAGCACAAAGTGGATCGAAGTCTTCAGCTGCTTGAGAGTTTGAGCTCTGAAAGAAGACGTTGGGAAGAGGGAAGCAAAGCATTCGAGACACAGATCGAGACAGTGGTCGGTGATACTCTAGTTGCAGCTGCTTTCTTGGCCTATGCCGGACTATATGACCAACAATATCGAACAGCCATGCTAGATGACTGGACACAGCACCTTGCCGCCGCAGGCATCAAGCACAAGGCATACACCGCTATTACAGAATACCTATCCTCTGCCGACGAGAGACTACAATGGCAGCAGAACAGTCTTCCTGTGGATGATCTTTGTACTGAGAATGCGATAATGCTGAAGAAACACAATCGATATCCACTCATCATTGATCCCACAGGTCGTATTGTGAACTTTCTGCAACAACAATATCGTGGTCGCCGCTTGATCGTCACCAGCTTCCTCGATGACAACTTCACAAAGCAACTGGAAAGTGCTTTACGATTTGGTGGAGTCATTCTGATACAGGACGCAGAGAATTTAGATCCTGTCATCAATCCAGTGCTCAATCGGGAATACCAAAAGACGGGTGGTCGAATTTTGATTCAGCTCGGGAAGCAGGATATTGACTTTTCTTCCAAGTTTGAGCTATTCTTGACCACGCGGGATGCATCGGCTCGATTCACCTCTGACATCTGCAGCCGCACGACTTTTGTCAACTTCACAGTCACTCAGAGCAGTCTACAGTCGCAATCTTTGGACACAACGTTAAAGTCCGAGCGACCTGACGTGTATGAGCGGCGAAGCAACCTCGTCAAGATACAAGGTGATTTCGCAGTACAGGTCCGCCACCTCGAGAAGAGCCTTCTCGACGCTTTGAATGCTTCCCAAGGCAACATACTGGACGACGATGCCCTCATCGACACTCTTGAAAATGTCAAGAAGGAAGTCGGCGATATCACTATCAAAGTTGCTGAGACAGAAGGTGTCATGACTGAGGTTGAGCAAATCATGCTTCAGTACAAGATCATCGCAAAGTCCTGTTCAGCGATCTTCGCTGTCCTGGAGCACCTGCGACACGTCAACCACTTCTACCAGTTCTCATTACAATACTTCCTCGGCATTTTCGAAGAGGTTCTAGTCAGTATTAGAAAAACAGCAAGCAAGGTGGACTACAC
>Ga0268246_10000289_pt1 | contig 25022 bp, 25 predicted proteins | sample AgamicOrSfe_FD_200242 | JGI IMG/M metagenome (GOLD analysis project Ga0268246, IMG submission 200242) | Agave microbial communities from Guanajuato, Mexico - Or.Sf.e (v2) (version 2) | ecosystem: Host-associated > Plants > Phyllosphere > Phylloplane/Leaf | place: Guanajuato, Mexico | collected...
ACGGTTGGCGAAGGGGGAGGACTTTGTGGTTGATATGCTGGGAGAAGATCCAAAGGGGCGGCGGCTGGACTATGTGTTCTTTGGAGGTGGTGAAGGAAATGATGGGGGCCGGGACGCGAGGAGGTGGAATGTCGAGGATGTGCATGTGGGCATGACTGCACGACATCCAACTTTGCGGTGTTCTCTCAGTGATCACTTTTCGGTCGAGGCAACGCTTTCGTGGCAATGGCAATCGGCGTCACGCGATGATTCAGACAAGCAGAATACCACAACGAATGGATTCACGACACACCCGCAACCCCGCTCGACCAACTCAAACACACCCACCTTCACCATCAACCCCATAACAACGCCTCTCCCCGCCTCTCTCTCTACCGAAATCCTCGCCATGATCGCTACCTACACCCTCCGCGAACGACGCCAACGACGTCTCCGTCTCGGGCACTTCGTCGGATCCGTAGTCTTCTCCATCGGCTGCTTCGTCGGCGTGTGGTTTGCGCCTGCGCCGTGGTTGTGTTTCCTGCTGCTAGTATTGTCGACATTGGGCTTTGCGGCGGGTGTGATCGATGGCTTGATTGGAGGATTGTTTATGAGTGTGGAGATTAGAGCGCTGAAGGAGTTTCAGTGGGAGATTGAGAATGCGGCGGCGGCGGCGGTGAGGAGGGGGAAGGTGGAGGATGGGATGTGAGAGATTACGGCGGAGAGTGTGTGAAGAGAAGAGAGGCAGCTTAGTGCTTGCTGGTTCTGCCATTTTCTTGATGCTGGCAATGCCGAAAATGGAGGGGGAATCGTGTATATCTGAAAGGGCATCGGTATGTATTAGATCATATATAAAGGTATCAAGCATTGTATTTTAATGTCTCTCGCATAAAGACCACACTGGTAAGGACCAAGATCGAGCACGAACAGCAAAGAAAAATCTCCAGGGAGAGTGCCTTTTGATCTGTGTGAACTAATGCTGGAATTACCTCGTTCTCTCGATTCCAATCTGGTGAAGAACAGAAGTACTTCTACAAGAAAAGTCAAAGGTTCAAAATTGTGGAGTGTGCCGTATAGTACCAATTTCGAGATGATCTTGATACTATATCCTTACCTCTCCAACATTTTCTTGAAAGTCGATCTTTTTACAAAAAAGGTCAAAGGTAGGAGTCCGTGGAGAGTGCCGTCGACAATCTGCTTGGGCTTGAGTATCAGTGGCTTTGTCCTCCCGGATGAAATGCTTCATGCAACGAAAGTTCTTCCCCAAATGGACGTAAAGAGACAAAATGAATCTAAAGTCTCAGGAAGAGTGCCGTGAAGATTCCGTTCGGGCTTGCGTTCTGAAACATTAGTTTGTAGCGGTGCGTCGTAACCAGCAGCACTGGTGAGAAGAGACAATTATTGTTTTTCATTTTAGCATAAGTGCGAGTACCTCAATGTGTGCCCTTTGCCCTTGCAATAAGCCATTGCAGCACAGCATCCAAATTTATATCCTCCTTCGCACTAATCCCATAACAGCTGACTTCGCGATGCGTGACCGACTTCAGTCCCAACCCATCAATGAGCTCGTCGACCGACATCTTCTCCTCGAGATCCGACTTGTTACCAAGAACAAGCAATGGGATGCCTTCCAGCGCAGGCTTGTCGAGGAGTATCCCGAGCTCCTCCTTCGCTACTGGTAATGCGGGATGATCGGCGGAGTCGACGACGAAGCTTGAGGTTGTCAGTAAGGCTTGCAAGTTTGGAGATGAACTGGGAAGTGGCATACACGATGGCAGTGGCGCCACGACAGTATCTTTCCCACATGTTCCGAAATCGTACTTGACCACCCAAATCCCAGCTGGCACCATAAGTAAGTCGGACTGATGCGTCTGCAGCTGGCAAGGATGCTTACCATTTTAACGTCACATGACCTCGAGTCACTTTCTTCAAGTTGAAACCCACCGTTGGCAATGCCCTGAGTCGTCAGTACCATAGGTGTTCCACGGGCAAAGGGGTAAGCATACTCAATAGTGAACTCGCCGCCCTGAAGAGGTCAGTATACGCGTGTTTGGTCTGACACAGAGGAAAACATACCGATAATACTCTTAATAGTGATGTTTTCCCAGCATTCTGTAGTCCGACAAACGCAATGTCCATTTCCTTCGCCCTAAGATCGCGACTGTGTAAGTACAATTCAAGAGCACTTCAGGATGATCAGAGTCACACGAACCAGAACAATTGTAGCAGGTACGTCCAGAAACGTGTGAAAAACCACGCCATCCTGGCTTCTTTCAGAGGATAAAAGAGATTTTGGGTTGAAGATAGGAAATTTAGGGAGAGGCGAAGTGATTCACAGTCTTGAATTTCAGAAGCACGATCTCAGAGTTCTCAGCAGCAGCAGCAGGCAGGGTTTTGTCTTGGATGGTCTTGTGTTTGTTTTCGAGGTCACGAGATAAGACGGTGCCGTCATCCCGTCTGAGCCGGACTTTACCGGACGTAAGGATTGGTGTTTCAAAAAATGTTTGGAGAAGACAACAACGACGACAGCAACAGCTCCTGAAACACCATCTCCTAGATCCAGCATCCTGTATTGAGTGATCGGCCCTAATGCACACACCTTGGAATATGCTATAGCGCAAATCTAAAGTGCTTCCTCGGCTCCCGAAACTCACGTAATGGCGCCCGCCCCGACCGACACGAAATGGACGAACGACTTTAACACTGTGAGAAGAGAGAAGCTCTTCCGTTCACCGCCGAAAGATCACACAGCATATCCAGCCTTACAAGAAGCTGTGCGACCGCACATAGACTCCTTCAATGCAGTTTTTGAGAAGGGAGGATATCTGGAACAGGGTATCAAAGACATCGGGACCAAGATCTTCACGGAAGGAGACCATGCAGCATATGATGGGACGGTCAAGAACCGACTTCATGTTCGGATAAAAGAGTACTTCCTGGACAAGTCGATGCTACCACCTTCAAACAAGTTTTCAACACAAAATAGGGAGATCTACCCGGCGGAGTGTCGAGAAAGGCACTCGTCATATCGAGGTCGCTTGAGGATACGATGGGAGGTCAAGATCAATGATGGAGAATGGCAGGAGTATATCAGAGATATGGGGTTTTTGCCGTTGATGTTGAAATCGAACAGGTGCCATCTCGAAAAGATGTCCCCGGACCAGCTTGTATACAACAAGGAAGAGTCAGAAGAGCTTGGAGGGTATTTCATTGTGAATGGACTTGAGAAGCTTGTGCGTTTACTCGTTGTCAATAAGAGGAACTACCCCATGGCCATAGAGCGAGGGTCTTTTGAAAACAGAGGAGATAGCTACACAAAGAAGGGTATCCAGATTCGCTCAGTACGGCCCGATCAGTCATCACAAACAAATGTGCTGCATTACCTCAAGGACGGCAACGTAACATTCAGATTTTCTTGGCGAAAGAGCGAATACCTTGTGCCTGTCGTCATGATTCTCAAAGCACTTAGCGAAACGAACGACAGGGAGATCTTCGAGGGCGTCGTGGGGACTGCTGGAACGAAGGGCATGGAAGAGCAGCAATTCGTTATTGACAGAGTGGAGATGCTGTTGAGGACATTCAAGGTCTTCAATATGCAAGGCAAGGCGAAGACAAGAGCGTATCTTGGTGATAAGTTCAGAGTAGTCCTTGGTCTCCCTGGAGATATGCCCGGTTACGAAGCTGGTACAGAGTTTCTGCGCAAGATCGTACTACCACATCTCGGATGCGTTGATGTGACAGAAGCGCAGGATAACGACAAATTCCAGATGATATTGTTCATGATCCGAAAGCTGTATGCATTCGTACAAGGGGAATGCGCGGAGGACAACCCCGATGCAGTATCGAACCAGGAGATGCTTCTTGGTGGTTTCTTGTACGGCACAATCGTCAAGGAGCAACTTGAGGAGTTCCTCTACATGATCCGCACGGCATATACAGAGTTTGGGCGGAAGGATGCTGGAGGCTTCAAGAAATTCGACGACCCAGATTTCATGAAGTGGTTCAATGCGCGACTGATGCCAAGAGCTCAGATCGATATTGGTCATAAGCTCAACTATTTCCTTTCCACCGGCAACGTTGTCAGTTCGAGTGGCCTCGATCTTCAGCAAACTAGTGGTTTCACGATCATTGCTGAGAAACTCAACTTCTACCGCTTTATTAGTCACTTCCGGTGTGTTCACAGAGGTAGCTTCTTTGCACAACTCAAGACCACGACAGTCAGAAAACTGTTACCGGAGAGCTGGGGATATCTTTGTCCAGTTCACACCCCCGATGGATCGCCTTGTGGATTGCTCAATCACCTTGCCCACAAGTGTTTCATCGCAATACGGCCGTCAGACACATCAAATGTGCCAGCATTGCTAGCGAGTATGGGTGTCAGCGGTGGCTCCCATGCCTCGCTGTCCGAAAGTGTCTCTGTACAGTTAGACGGGCGTATTCTGGGCTTCTGTAGCCCGAAGCAAGCTCTCGTGATCCACGATACACTACGGTATTGGAAGGTTGACGGCAAGAACGGTGTGCCCACAGACCTCGAAATTGGCTACATACCCAATTCAAATGGCGGTCAGTATCCAGGTCTTTACATGTACGCACATCCCGCTCGCATGTACAGACCGGTCAAATACCTTCCCCTCGACAAGCTGGACTACGTGGGTCCGTTCGAGCAACCTTTCATGTCAATTGCATGTACCGAGCCAGAAATTGTCTCAGGCGACTCAACACATGTGGAGTTTGATCCTACTAACATTCTCTCGATTGTTGCCAATATGACACCTTTCTCAGACTTCAACCAATCACCACGTAACATGTACCAGTAAGTTGACTCCAACATCCTGTCATTCTACAGTGCTAATCAAGATCACAGATGTCAAATGGGCAAGCAGACCATGGGAACGCCAGCCACTGCACTATCACACCGCACAGACAACAAGATGTACAGGATACAAAGTCCTCAGACACCAGTAGTCCGACCACCGAAGCACAATGAATATGGATTGGACAATTTCCCACAGGGAACTAATGCTGTTGTTGCTGTCATCTCTTACACTGGATACGACATGGACGATGCCATGATACTGAACAAGAACTCGCACGAACGAGGATTCGGATATGGCACAATCTATAAAACGAAAAAGTATGATCTCCAAGAAGAGGCGGTCAAGGTTCGGTCTATGCGCACGGTCAAAAAGTTGTATGGTTTTGCGCCAGGAGGCTACGTCAAAGCAGCTCAACGCGTCAAGCTTGATGAAGATGGTCTACCTATGATCGGAGCTCTCGTGCAGTATGGCGACAATGTTGCTGCATACCACGAAGTCGAGTGGGATCCAGCATCGAACGAGTTAAGAAACAAGGACGGGATAACTCACTTTCAAAAGTACAAAGACAACGAAGACGCACATATCGAGGAGGTCCGCCTCATCGGCGCCGAAGAAGGCAACACTCCCAACACTATCATCAGCATCAAATATCGCATTCCTCGAAGTCCCGTCATTGGCGACAAATTCTCCTCTCGTCACGGTCAGAAAGGTGTCTGCAGTCAGAAATGGCCAACAAAAGACATGCCCTTCTCCGAGTCTGGTATTGTCCCAGACGTCATCATCAACCCACACGCTTTCCCCTCACGCATGACCATCGGCATGTTCGTGGAGTCTCTGGCTGGTAAAGCAGGTGCATTACACGGATTCGCTCAAGACAGCACGCCCTGGAAGTTCGAGGACAAGAAGGGAAATACGGCCGTAGAATTCTTTGGGAACCAGCTACAAGCCGCAGGCTACAATTACTACGGCAACGAGCCCATGTACAGTGGAATCACTGGGACAGAACTTGCTGCCGACATCTATATCGGCGTTGTCTACTACCAGCGGCTGCGTCACATGGTTAACGACAAGTTCCAAGTGCGCACGACCGGCCCAATCAACAGCATGACCGGCCAGCCCGTCAAAGGTCGGAGCAAAGGTGGTGGTATCCGTGTCGGAGAAATGGAGCGCGACTCCCTCATCGCGCACGGCGCCTCCTTCCTCCTGCGTGACCGCCTGATGAACTGTTCCGACTACACCAAAGCCTGGATCTGCAGGACCTGCGGCTCCTTCCTTAGCACGCAGCCGACTGTGGGCGCATACGACTCAAAGAGCAGACAGGCTGGTACAGGTATTGTGCGATGCAGGAAGTGCTCGACGAGAGCGCAGTCGTGGACGCCGAAGAGCGAGATGTGGGAGGATGGACAGGGGCAGAAATGGGTTGCAGGTGATAACGTGACGGTTGTGGCGGTGCCGGGTGTGCTTAAGTATTTGGATGTGGAGTTGGCGGCGATGGGGATCAGTATGACCTACGATGTGGGCGAAGCTTGAGCAGGGGACTGAGGAATGAGCGGAAATGGTTTGGCCCGATGGTGGGAAGCGAAAGATACGCGATATGAACTGCATGGATAGGCGCTTGGGTGTATCTGACCAGCAAGGATTAGAGAATTGATTGGTTCCTGCGTTTTCCAGAATCTTTAGCTTCCTCTTTTGGCAATAATGTTTTAACCACATCCATCTTCCCTGTCGCTCACGAGTCAACTAGCGACTACATGTCGTGACATGATCTGGTCGACCTGTTGCTCTTTGCTCGTGCTATCTGTACCTGCTGAGGCTTGATGCTCCTGCCTGGGTCGCCCGCTGTCTAGATCCTGTTTACGGCATAGTCCTTGAGCAGCATAGTGTATGCACTTCGAAGCTCAAAAAGGCTTGATCAGAATAAGCAAAAGCTTGTGCTACCTCATCGTATCATGGCACCCTTTATCATGCATGGCGGGAAGCTCGAATCTGACGCATGCGGCAGGTGAGGGGCTCACACCGCGCAAGCTAATGCAAGGTTTATCGACCATCATGGCACCAATTGAGGGGTAGCGAGCTAACCATTCACTGCTAATAAGAGAGGGGAAAGCATACACAGCCTTCAAATTCCCAGATATAGAGCTGATGGTCCTCTCTTGCAGGCTGGCTTCTTGTCAGAGAGTCCCGTAGCTAACAGATTTCACTCGTTCCCTTTCGCTCGTCTCTCACAATGGTCCACTTCTCTACCGTCCTCGCCGCTAGCGTAGCTCTAACCAGCTACGCCGCGGCCCTTTCTATCCCCCTCGATGCCAAATACACCGTCCATGAAAAGCGCGAAGCGCACCGTGAAGCCTTCGCTCTGACCAAGCGCTCGTCCCTCGGCTCCGGCGCCATCATCCCCATTCGTATCGGTCTCACCCAGCGCGACCTGCACCTTGGCTATGACTGGCTGATGAGCGTCGCTCATCCTGAGTCGCCAAGCTATGGCAAGCATTGGTCGGCTGCGGATGTCAACAAGGCGTTTGCGCCGACTGCCGAGACGGTGCAAATGGTCAGAGATTGGTTGATTAGGGCAGGTATCAAGGAAGAGCGGATCTTGGTGGCGGATAACAAAGGGTGGTTGGCGTTTGATGCTGAGGTGGAGGAGGCGGAAGAGTTGTTTAGGGCAAAGTATTATATGCATGAAGCGGGTGGCAGGGGCGGGAGTGGGAAGCACTCGGTTGGGTGTGATGAGTAAGTGATTTAATTGACTTTTGTGATGCAAGGATCGGGTGGGGTGATTGCTCTGGGCCAACCCATGACTGACGCCGTCCAGATATTCGCTGCCTGAGCACATCACAGCGCACGTCGACTACATCTCCCCGGGCGTCAAACACGGCGTCTACAAGCGCAGCTCCGCACCCGCGCTCGCCAAGCGCGACATCGAAGGCACCGCCATCGCACCTCCGCCACCAACTCCCGGCCTTCCAGACATTAGCATCGACGTGAAGACGATTCCTCAGAACTGCTCCAGCTATGTTGTCGACGGCGACTGCATCCGCGCTCTTTACAATATGCCTGCCCAGAACTCCAACAGGAAGGTCAACCCAAACAACGCTCTCGGCATCTACGAAGGTGGCGAGAACTACGACAAGGCTGATCTGAAGCTTTGGATTGAGAATTACGCGCCGTATATTCCTGTCGACACGATTCCGGAGCTTAGCTCGGTGGATGGTGGCGAGGGACCGGTGCCGGAAAAGGACGCGGGTGTCGAGGCTCTTCTGGACATCACCATTGCTTACGAGCTGATCTACCTGCAGGTGGTCAATATCTTCTCTGTAGACGTGGGTACTCTCCCGACCCAAGAGACCGCACCTACTGACACGCTTTTTAGGACTCATACTACTCTACTGATCAAGCTGCTGTCGGTTTCATGGACACTTTCCTTGACGCTATCGACGGAAGTTTCTGCACTTACTCTGTACTGCTCGCGAGCTCTTACCTATACGAACTGAGCTGACACGAAGCTAGGCATTCGGCCAGAAGGGCGACAACAACACTATTGATCCAGGTGAGTACCCAACTGATTTGACGGTAGAAAAGGTATCGTTGCTGACTCGCAATAGTCTACCCTGATCCTCATGCAGGTGGCTACAAAGGCCCTCTGGAATGCGGACAATACACCGCTCCAAACGTCATCTCTGTGTCCTATACTGAAGGTCAGAGCCCAAGCCAACCCTACGCTTACAGTCGGTTGACTTTCTGAATAGGCGAGCAATACCTTCCGGTCAACTACGTCGAAAGACAATGTAACGAATGGATGAAGCTTGGGTTGCAGGGTGAGTGTCCATTATCTTTGGTTTTCCTCCTCGGTGTCGTGCTGACACGAACTCCCCAGGAACAACAGCGGTCTTCGCCTCCGGCGACCACGGCGTCTCCTTCTACCCCGGCAGCTACAACAATACCAACGGGTGTCTCAACGACGCCTCCGGCAACCCTACCATCTTCTCTCCTGCCACTTGGAACGACTGCCCCTACGTCCTCTCCGTCGGCGCGACCACAATCCGCGCAAATGTCTCTGGCTACAGCAAGGATCCTGAGATGGCTGTCTTACCAGCACTACACTGCACCCACGATCCCCTACACTTCTGGTTCTGGTTTCAGCAATGTGTTTGCGCGGCCTGAGTATCAGGATGCAGCCGTGAGCAACTGGTTCGCAAATTACGACCCTGGGTATCCGACGTACTCCACGACGAAGGGAAAGAATATTGGCGCGAATGGCGGGCTATACAACCGCAATGGCCGTGCTTATCCCGACGTTGCAGCAAACGGAGCATGGACACACTGTACGTTCAAGCCCGAACTTCTTTTCATAGTCCCATTACTGACTCGGGCTATAGTGTACGCCGACGGTAACCTGATCCGTGAGGGAGGTACCTCCATGGCCGCCCCTCTCGTAGCATCCATCATCAACCTCCTCAACGAAGAGCGTCTTGCTGCAGGTAAAGCGACTGTTGGGTTTGTAAACCCCACTTTCTACGGTAATCCCCAGGCTTTCCACGATATCACTATTGGTGCGAATCAGGGTTGTGGGCTGACATTCGCCTTCAACTGCACTCCTGGCTGGGACCCTGTCACTGGTCTCGGAACACCTAATTACTCAGTTCTCAAAGAGGTGTTCATGCAATTACCTTGAAATAGTGTTGATGACGGTACGGGCCGTACATCAAGCGGTATGATAGTGGTGGAGTACGCCGAGGGGTACTTGGCAGCAGTTATAGTACGGGTCGACGGAACTGAAAGGCTTGGAAGATGATGGGTTGACTGTCGGTTTGTGCGTGATAATGTTGGTATCTCGAGTATTATGCCGTCAAGATGTCTACTAGATAATAATATGATAATACTGCCTACTATGGTTATGTGCTATACTCCACAGTCAGAATCGCGTGCTCTGCAATCCTGTACGCTATAAACAGGAACAGCATCTCCTCCATCAGCTATGACACGTTTTGACAATATAATCCGCTACGCTCTAATAACTCCACTCAACACCTCATCATCATGCAACCCAATATATACTTTGATCATGAGCTGTTCAAGCACATACGACCACAGGAGAATGAAAACAGGCCATCCCGTCCGCTCTGGCGTATTTAAGCATTCTACCGGCTGCGTAGTAGTTGGGTGGGTGACCACCAGCGAATTTCAGCTGTTGTATGTCCCACTTCTTTTTGCTTTTTTGGCCCTTGTTGCCTCTATTTTGACGATCGTTCGATCCATGAGGACTTGTGTTTCTGAGGTTGCCTTTTTGGGGGGGTGCTTCCGTGGCGGTGGCGGTGGTGGTGGCGCGATGTGACGATGTTGACTTCATTTTGTCGCGGAGCTTGAGGCAAGGGGTGAGAAGAGCCACAGATATAGTTGTGACCGTGGGCAAGGATGCGTAGGAGGATCTCGACAAGGCGCATTTTGGAGTGGATGATATTGGATGAGTGCGTCCTGATTAGGTTTCAAAATCAGACCGCGGACAGGAATGAGGATAACAAGTGTTGTGATGTGAGATGCGAGAAAGGTTGGAGGTGCAGATCGATCTTCTCCTCTATCTATGCTTCGCTCCATGTTTCGACTCTACTCTAAGGCATCATGCAAGATTCAGTCCACCCGCTCTACTACGCCACCATCTCAACCTCCTCCTCCGGCAGTCTCACCAACAACCCCTTCTGCATCATCTCCGCCTTAACCTGCGCCACCGTCCACTCCCCCCTATGAAACATGCCCGCCCCTAATGCCGCATCCGTGCTCGTCTTCTCAAAGACCTCGACAAAATGCCCCGGGTTGCCCGCACCACTACTGGCGATCACCGGAATCTTGACCGCCTGTTTCACCATCTCCACCAGCTCGAGATCGAATCCACTGTTGCTGCCGTCGCGGTCAATGCAGTTCAGTAGCAGTTCGCCACAGCCCATGGCTTCGACCGCGGTAGCGAGTTGCACGGCATCGATGTCGCGGCCTTCGCGCCCGCCGCGGACGGTGCATTGGTACCAGCAGAAGCGCTCGCCGGCGGGGCCGAGGGTGTTTGTTTCGATGGTGGCGTGCGGTGTACTTTCAGCATCGGCGACGTAGACGCGACGAGGGTCGACGCTGACGACGACGGCTTGCTTGCCATAGGCTGCGGAGATGGTTTCGATTGCGGTTTTGCCAGTGAGGCTGCGCGATGCGGCGAAGTACTCTTCTGCTGCGTATACAGCGTCGGAGCCGATGGAGACTTTGTCCGCGCCTGACGCAAAGTAGAGCGATGCGATAGACAGAGCCGAGACTTTCGTGCCATCTGTGTCGACCGTGTCGCGGATGCCGCCGCCGATAGTCAGAGGCACGAAGACGGACGCGGACGTGCGGCGCAGGACTTCGAGCATGGGCGTGTCGGCGACGGGGCTGTTGCGGAAGGACGTTATATTGAGGAAGGTGATTTCATCCGCGCCCTGCTCGTAGTACCGCCGCGCCATGTCGACGGGCTTGCCCAGATTGCGTACTGCGCCGCCAGCGGCATCGGCTTCGCGGACGTCGTACTGGTCGCCTTTTGTGACGACGAGGTCGCCGGCATCGTTGGCGCGGACGTCGAGGCACGCAATCACGCGGCGGGTGAGGCCCTGACCGATCTCGGTGGCATTGCGCGCGTCGGGGATCTGTTGTTCGCCGTTGCCGTCGAGGAAGGCCTGAAGGACGCGCAGACCAGCGGCGCCGCTCTTTTCGGGGTGGAATTGCGTGACGAGGACATTGTCGCGGCAGACTGCGCCGATGAACTCTTCGTCGCCGTATTGCGCTGTTGCTACTTTCCAACCGTCTGCTTCGAGCTCGCCGGGCGTGTAGGGGACGGCGTAGGAGTGGACGTAGTAGTATTTACTGGAGGGGCGTAGGCAGTAGAAGCTCACGTTGCTGCTGGTCTTGCCGACGGTGTTTGCGGAGTTCCAGCCAATGTGTGGGACGGCTTTGGAGGAGTCGTCGAAGCGCTTGAGATGACCTTTGATTAGGCCGAGGCCGGGGGTCGTTGGGCTCTCTTCTGAGCTTTCGAAGAGAGCTTGCAGACCGACGCAGATGCCCATAAACGGCTTGCCGGATTTGATGTGCTGCGTTATTGGTCCGACATAACCGGCGCTTTTAAATTGTGTGAGGCAGTGTCCGAAATGGCCGACACCGGGGAGGATGATTTTCTTCACATCTAGTCATCAGCTCAGCATTTATTTTGGTGTTTGATGTCGATAGCAGAAGGAGTGAGGGGCAGGAATTCAGAAACAGGGAGAAGCTCCACTTACCTCTGCCTTTGGAATGTCTTCCGGAGACTTGATCATCTCAACCGTGTAGCCTAGCTTCTCGATGGCATTGACCAAGGATCGAATGTTGCCCGCCACATAGTCGAGCAAGTGTACGGTAGGCATGATGTTGTGAAGCAATGCAAACACTTTCCACTCTGGATGCGATCTTTCTCGAAATATTCACGCGTGTCTTTCTGTAGCTAGAAGCCTGTAGACCTATATGCTTGAGCGGGGAGTGCAATAAGTCAATGATATTGCAAGATATATGGCTTCACGGCTTTATCGGTATTCTCTCTATGACTACAAAAAAGTCATAGCCATAAACAGCATCACGTGCTCAATCCTCCTCCATCTTTTTTCCTCACCTCGCAAATCATTCCATCACCATCAACCACTCACCTCTCCCACTTCAGCCACCATGGTCCGCAAACTCAAACACCACGAGCAGCGCCTCCTCCGCAAAGTCGACTTCACCACCTACGCCTCCGACAACTCCCACCGCGACGCCGCCATAATCCGGCGCTACGCCATCCAAAACCCGTCCGACTACACCTCCTACAACCGGCTCTGCGGCTCCCTCCGCCAACTCGCGCACAAGCTCACCGCGCTGGAGCCCTCCGATCCCGTTCGCCGCCGCCACGAAACCCTCCTCCTCTCCAAACTCTTCGATATGGGCATCATCGGCACGGGCGGGTCCACAGGGACGGGGAAATTGAGTGATGTGGAACATAAAGTCACGGTTTCGGCGTTTGCGAGGAGGAGACTGGGTGTGGTGATGACGAGGCTGGGGATGGCGGATACGGTACAAGCGGCGATTGGGTTTGTGGAGCAGGGACATGTGAGGGTAGGCACGGAGGTGGTGACAGATCCGGCGTATATGGTTACGAGGAGCATGGAGGACTTTGTGACGTGGGTGGATAGTAGCAAGATTAAGCGGAATGTGCTCAAGTATCGGGATAAGTTGGATGATTTCGATTTGTTGTAAGCGAGGGAAGAGATGTTATTAGGAAAATAATTTTTGGGGTGGGCCGAGAGGGAAAGCGAGTGGGAATATTGCGGCGGACAAAACGCGCTGGCAGGCAAAATGGTGCTGTTCCTCTCTTCCCTCACCGGAGGCGTGCGTCACATTCGACCTATATCACGACATTCACAACGGACAGCCACGAAATTCCACCGTATTGCTTCAAACTTACGCAGAAGGCCAACTGGAAGGCAACAGTCCTTCGATGCGCCAGCGTGCGAAGTGGTTTTGCAGGCCACCTACTCCACGTATCACCCACAGCTCAACTTGAGTTCACACAAACCATTGCATCTGGAAATTAAGCCGACATATACTAACAGCATCATTTGCATCATCCACTACTGCGTCTGGAGGCGCCGCCGCCGAGCCACGGTACGCAGTGTCGAGGGTCGAGGATTGGGGATGCCAGAGATGTGTTTCGCAAGAGAGCGAGGAGCAGCATGTCAGAGACGGACGAAGCTGGGAATGGAGCATGATCTTAGAGAATCGAACCGAGGCAGAGCTGGGTGGGCTATGCCACCCACGCTGCGCTACGCAGACACAGAATCGGGAGATATGGATGGAGGGAGCGTTGCGAGCAGCGCAGGGTATAGTGAACTTGAGAGGCTGAAAATGGAAAAGAATAGATTCTTAGGACAACGATGAGCCAACCCTCATCGCCTGCACTCCCTTGCTGCATCCATTCGTCACAGGGATCACGACATTGTGAAGCCAAGGCGAAGGGCGAAGAAGAATATCCAAAACAACTCACGCCCTCTCCTGCCTCTCCTGCGCCTCCCTGTGCAATCAAGCCAAAACTCCCATCCTCCCCAGCATGACCTCACCTCCACCAAAGCCCTCGTACTTTCCCACATTCCCAAACTCATCTTCTTCCTCATCCTTCTCCACAACGACCTCAACCCCCTCCCTCATCTTCTCCACGCCCTTAACCCCCACGCCCTTCAGCGCCGCCAACATATCCAAACTCTCTATCCTTCCCCACGCCCTACCTCCGCCTCCTTCAGGTTGCTCGCTTCGCTCATGCAGTTCCGAGAGGGAGTTCACGATCCCCTCCGCCTTCTTCGCCCCAACACCCTTGAGCGATTTTATGCGCTCAATATCGCGCGAATTGATGATGCGGAGGAGGGTTGTGGTGCGTGGAGAGTGAGACGCGAGCGAAGCAAGCGAACCTTCCTGCGTATTGGCGGTATAGATCTGAAAGGTAGCTTTTGGCTGTTTCTGTTTCCTGCCCGGTTGCAGTTTATCCCCGGCTGCTGGTTTCGACTTCTTCGTCTTGAAGTGGAAGCTGGAATCGGATTGGTAGGGCGCGTCGTTGTCGTCGTCGTCGTCGTAGTGGTCAGGCGAGGAGGAGATGTGGGAGGGTTCGTGGTATTCGTCGTCGTCGTCGTCTCGTTCATTGTCGTCTTCGGCTTCTGCTACATCTTCCTGCTCGTGTTGCGTTTCTGCCACAGTCCTGCGGTCCAGCCTCTCATGTTTGCCATCCCCCGGCACTCGTTCCACCAGTCGTGGTTGCTGCACCCTTCCACTCCTCTGCGTCAACACCGCCGGCGCCGTGTCCGTCCTCAGCGGCCCTGGTCTCGCACCCATGGCCGCCTCCAACTCGATCCCTTCCTTCCTCACAACCGTCCTCCCCAGCTTTTCATTCAGCGCCAGAATCCTGCCCTTCAACTTCTCATTTCCCGGAAAGAACGGACTAGCATGCTCAAACATCCTCAACGCACTCGCCCACTCCCCTCGTACCTGATGCTGCTTGCCCATCAGCAGATATTGCAGCCCTTCAGACCTCTCATCATCCTCCTGCTCATTCGTTTGCGATTGAACGCGCTGCTCGAGGGCTTCTAACCGGCGTTGCACGTCTGCGCTGACGGGGGCTGGGGGCGGAGGTGCGGTGTCGAGGGTTCGTTCTGCGAGCTTTTCTTCGACGAGACGGTTAACGATGAATTCGAGATCGGCGCGGGAGATGTTGGTGTCGGGCTTGGGAGGTGGCGCGGTGCCGCTATAGCGTCCGCTCGTGCGTATTTGCTTTGTATGTCGACCAGTGAGAGGTAGATTTTCTTCTGAAGGCCGCTTTTGGCCATACGATGGCCGACTCGGCGGCGGTGCGCTCTTCTCGCTATAGACGGAGAATGCTTTGACCGGGCGATCCCGGACTGTGGCCGTGGTGTTTGCGGCTTTGATGTCCGTGTTGATAGCGGCCGTGATGGGCCGCAGTGGCTGTCGATGTGCCAGCGGTCCAGCAAGCGCTCTGGGTTTCTCCTGCTGCTTCCCCATGAATACAGGTTCATTCTCCACCTCTCTGATCTCGATCTTCTTCGTCCGGTTGGCAAACGTCAGGGAAGATAGCGTGTCCAGGTGATACGAGCGCACGGGTGCCAGGTTCAGAATCATGAGTGTCAACCCGTTATTCTGTCCCAGCGCTAATATCCGCGTCATCTTGCTTTCCCGATATGGAATGCGAGCTTGCTTCTTGCTGATGGCTTCGACGCACTGGGCTAGTGTGAAGAGAGACTTGTTGATTGCAGAGGACTCCACGAGGCGCTCTTTGCCGTTGTCCGTGCGCCGATTGTCTTCGGAGCCTGCTAGGTCGATGGCGGACGCCGTGCTGGTGATGACTTTGTCGCCCTCGATCTGCGACACCTTCACGCAGAGGATAGCGTGGGATCGGGATGAATGTGCGTTGAGCTTGGTAGCGCCGGTGCTCCGGTTCTTGTTCGCGCCGTCATACATCGTCTCGAATTCGCTTAGTGTTTCACACGGTGCTTCCGTCAATCCACAAACTACAGTCTTCCCGTTATTATCTCGAATCGGTAGTCCAGCGAGCGTTCTCTTCTCCAGGGGCTCGAACAGATCAAACACTTTGTCGCAATAGATCTCGTAGTATGACAAGGTCACCGCTATTTTCTTTGCGCCGGCGCTTTCCTTTTCCACTTTTCGCCCGCGTCTGTATATCGCAGAAAGTAGTCTCGGTATCACACCCCGGTCCGCTAATGACTTCCCGCCGCGCATCGTGAATGTCTTTCCAGTGCCCGTGACGCCATACGCAAAGAGACAGATATCCAGACCTCCATAAAGATGCTTCACCAATGGCGCAACTTCGTCCTCGAAGAGCTTCTGCTGCGTCGACTGTTCATCGTAGACGGCGTTGAAGTGGAAGGAGTATGCTTCCGCCGCATTTCGAGGGTGTGGGATCCGTATTATCTTTGCAGTTTTGCTAGGAGAGGAGGATGAGGTTGCGCTGGTTACTATTGTGTCTCTTTGGTGCTCGGTAGGGAGGAGAGGGCGGATGCGGGCGACCACGCGGACGCTGCTTTGCATGGTTTTGCTGCTGTTGTGCCGTGGAGGCGGTCAGTAAGATTACAAGATATCTTGCGCTGCTGTACGGTACTGTTTGTTGTCGCTGTGAAGATCTGGAGATCATGTTGCTATTGGCGACGCCGAAAGCTACCGCCACTCGGCTACCCTGCTGACTAACGTGATGAACACATCACGTATGCATCGTGAGTCTTCGTGTGTAATTCACTCACTGTTCCAAGGATATAAAGTGCAGTCATCCGCTTGAGGTTGATCGTGACTGCAAGTCTGGTCTGTATACGCAGATCGTATTTCAAAATTCCACAATCGTCGAATCGAAAGGCCGCATCTCTACATAGTTCTACTGTACCAGTACTAGGACATTAGTCTGAGCAGAACCTCCACGGCACTCTCCCCAGAATCCTCTCACACTTCTGCCCTGTAACAGTATAAAATTACAAGCCAAGCATGAGCACTTCCGGTCTCGAATACGTCACTCTCGACGTCTTCACCGAAACACGTTTCGGTGGCAACCCTCTTGGCCTTATACTTGTGCCCGAAGGTAAAGCGCCTAGCCAAGAGGAAAAGCAGAAGGTTGCACGGGAGTTCAACTACAGCGAGACTGTGTTCCTGCATCTCTCGGAGAGCTCTACAAAAAACACAGAATGGAAGTACGATATTTTCACAGTAGATCAAGAGGTATGGCGCCGTAAATTGATATGTTACGTATGGTAGCTGATAATGTACAAAGCTACCTTTCGCAGGTACGCAAATGTCACGATCGCAAACTGTAGTAGAAGTATACTAAACACAACAAGGGCACCCCACAATTGGCACAGCATGGTACATCGCCAAGCTCCACCCTGACCTGCCAAAAGCACGCCTCCTAGCCAAAGCAGGCCCAGTCGAGCTTACCTTCGACAGAAGGTCTGACGGCACGGTCTATGCCTCCGCAGATATACCGCACAATGTCCATCAGCACAGTTCGAGACTGCAGCGAGCAGACTTGATCAAAATGCAGCCGCAACTTGCACAGTTCGAAGCTGAACTCGCGTCTGAAGGCAGTCCAGTAGTGTCGATAGTCAAGGGCATGACGTTTGCTTACATCAGAATCGGCTCGATGGAGGCATTGAGGGCTATACAGCTTTGTCCTGTACCGACATCTGACTTTGTCACCCTTGATGAGGCGTGGGCGCCGAGTTTTGTGGCGTCATATTTCTATTATGTGGACGAGGCAGCCTCGTCGCAGAACGACGTCAAGCTCAACTGCAGGATGATCGAGTCTCAATTCGGGGAGGACCCGGCGACAGGAAGTGGTGCAGCAGGGCTAGCTGCGTACTTGGCCATGGAGGAGGCGAAGAACCATACAGGAAGTAACAGTACAGCAGAGTCTTACAAGTTGGAGATTGATCAGGGCGTGGAATTAGGCCGCCCGAGCAAGATCCGACTGGAGGTTAAACTGAATGAAGACGGGAAGCCGAGTGCCATCCTCGAAGCCGGATGTGCTGTGCAAATCATGGCTGGTCGGTTGATATGATTTGTAAGGTAGGAACAATAGTAGTACCAGTACCTGTTTTCGGTATAGATCAGCGAACAGGAAATGACAAATGTTATGTGGGCTTTCGAAGTGTCAAGGATGAAATGTGATCAAGCCTATCGAGATTGCGATGTTTGGGCGTCCTCCATGTCTAAAATTGCAGGTAGTGATGTGCTCTGCAGACTGCATCCTTGTCCTGGGCAGAAAGACGTCGATGTGCAGTAGTGATCAACAGGACGGACGATCGTAGGCCTTTCAATGCTTGCACGGAAGCGCGATCCATGCCGAACTGCTAAAATTGCTGATGTGATAAGGCGAGTAGGTAGGATACAAGCCAGGCGGCCCGTCGTCGGTGTAAGCCAAGTGTCACGACTCACAAGTCGTTCGGTGGAGAGTGGCCGAATCTACCCCTCATACAGTCGTATCTTGTGCTTTGCTGACTTCTAGACTCAAGCGGGGTCATCGCTCGTGAACCGTGAGTCGTGAGCGACTCGGAGCGAGAGTCAATCACCAGAAGAGGGGGAAGTGGCAAGTCTCGGTCTGGGGTCCTCGGTCGTGCATTTGATTGAGCTTCGGGAAACTTGGTGGGAAGACTACGACCACACCGCTGATAGGCGTGTGGCGAAGGCGGAGGAGGGGCGAGGAGACTTCTGTAGCCAGACAGCAAGGAAGTAAAGAGGGGTGTTTTGGCGTGGTAAAGGCATAATTCGTGACGAGCAGCACACCTCGACGACTTCTCGTGGGCCATGAGAGGACAACGTGATTGGAAGAGATGGGGGTGGGATGAAACTGACTCTTATAATCGCCTTAGCACATCACTAGGAAGGATCCTGACTCCGAAGGCTCGAGGTTAATGCAGGTAAGCTCCCGTCGGCATGATCCTTGCATGGTCATGCATCAGAATGTGCATCGATTGGAATCACCTGCAGTCGCACGAATAAGCATGTAACCGTCGGGCAATTATGTCATTGAGGAACATTTTCATTCTCGAGTTTCATGTTTCCTGACAAATGATAAGGATGAGGACGTCGAATCATGGTGGATGAAAGGTGATTGTGATGTGATCGAGAATATGAATGCACTATTATAGCAGAGTAGTAGAGGAATTTGAAGCCCAGGACAAGGAAAGGAGGAGCTCATGACAGGGACTCGACACTCGACATCGCGATTTTGTCTTGCGATGTCAAGCATATGAAAGTCCCAATGAACTACTGCAAGTTGTGAGCAGACTTCGTACAGAGACAGGACGTCTTCACGCTGCTGACAAGCGAGTAGGAGTAGGAGATGAGGCACGGGGAGAGTAAACCCGAGTTTGTGGTGAGTGTGGAGATTAGTCTGTGATAAGGTCGAGCTTCCGGTTGAGCAGCCGAGGGAGATCAACGTGCCCTGTTGTGGATACTGTACGCGTCTAACGTCTGCCGTAAGGCATAAGAGGAAAAGGATAGAACGGAACATGGCCAAATAATAATGCACACTATCAACTAGAGCACGGGAAGTCTATCTCGTCCATCTCATCTCCTTCAGCTTGGCAGGTAGAGAGGTGGAAAGTGGAAGCTGGGGTGTGAAAGGCATTCGGGCCGCCGGCGCAGGCTGGAGAAGAGCTCAAGGGACCTCGGCCTATCAGTTCAGACCCATGCTCTGCCAATGCTGTCGTAAGAAGAGCAACAGCAAACCTTGTTCATTTCAACCACGACTCGACTCTGTTTGACGACGCAATGCAACAGACAGCGCATACATCATACTGCTGTACACTTTGACGTGCAGCAGCAGGGTTCTTACGACGAGATACTGGCAGGTGGGGGGGTACAGTCACAGGATAGAAGTCTGAAAGTCTTCTGGGGAGAGTGCCGTAAGGATTCCGTTCGTACTTTTGTCCTAGTACTATAGCAGGAGGAAGGAGGAGCGTGTGGAGAGGGAAGCGAGAATATGTCTCCTATCAACACTTCAACAGCATGATAGCGGTCAGGCCAAAGTGTATGAAGGCGAACAAGAGAATAGCAGTCAGAAAGTGCCGTCTCTTGCATAGGCTCCAATGCCCCTCCATGTTGACGGGCTGTGAGCTTTGGGGCTGCGTTGTGACGAAAGTCCCCGCACAAAATATCTCCTCAGGTTTGGCCTCACGATCGATGCAGTCCTCTCGTCTACACCACTTCTGTGTTCACTGCACCTCGCAAACTTTCCGTACGGTGCTACAGCTGCAGGAATCGTGAGTTTGCCAGCGCAGACTCCCCTGCGTTGCAAGTCCTGCTCGCGCTTGCACCCTGGCCTCACTAGTAGCAGGCCGGCCGAGGATGCCAACCATGGAACTGGCTCATCTAGTAAATACACTGATAAACACACTACCCCCATGTCTCCATTGACCACTCGCTACACTGTTACACTGCCTCTGCCTATCCCTTGCTTTTGCTAGCCCTCCTGCACTCTTCCTCTCCCGCCTGCTAATCATCGTGGCAACGACATCAGTAACACTGCAGTCGACCGAGTCTCCAAATCACAGCGTCATCGCTTGCAACCAGGGCAACCACTGATGAGACTAAAAAACATCGGCTTCATATTCAGGTGAAACGCGCTATTCTTCGCACCCGAAACCAGGCCCTCTTCTCGCAAAACCCATCCTCCTCTACACCATGGCTTCCCACACACGGTCATCCTCAGATGCTGCCACCTCCACAGCAGGTGGCTCATACCAGCTCATCCTCGAACACATCCTCACACATCCCGGCACATATGAAATCCCTCTCCGGAATATGTATCATCTCAATTGCCTCCCAGTATCTTCGATAACCAGGCCTGGCACACCATCGAGTTCTCACAGTTCGTCAACCGACGAGAGCAGCCTGCCACAAAAAGCCACCGCTCAGTTCACATCGTCTCTCTTCCAGCAGATTACACGATTACCGACACAGCCATGCTCATTGCCGCCTACCTTCATCAACTCCTTCCTCCGACGCTGCTTCCCAAGCGAGCTGAACCTGGTGGACTTTCCTCAAGCACTTACAGCATTGGACTATCTCAAAGACCTGGAGTTTCGCCGCCGACGAGATCATGAGGCTGCGCTGTCAAGACTTGGTATCGGTGCTGCAGACTTACACAACCAACTTGAAGGCTTCCACACATGTATCAAAGAGTGGGCGGGACACGCGGAGGCTCATGAGAGAAAGATCGAAGCTCTATACTCAAATCTCTACGTCGCTCTGCGTCGTTGGGTCCTGATCAACGAGTTGACAATCGAGCCCTTCAGCCGACACAACTGCCTGGCAATGCTCAACACACTGTACCCTCCTGCCACTGTCTATCAGCCTACGAGCAGGCTCACCCCAGAGATTCTCATGCGTCAACGAGAAGGATTCTTCACATACGTGCAAGCCGTCGAGCGCAAAGGTCCGATTGTCCTACGAGCATTGATGGAGCAGAACAAGAATGAAGGAGACTCGAATGGCTGGCCCAAGGTTCGCGATATCCTCGACAAGTACCTCCGCATCACTCTCACTTTGATTGAACAATATCGCGATGTAATAAGCTCCTCCGACATGATCGCTGCGTTCCACGAACAAGAAGAACGTCGCAAGAGGAAAGAGAAGGCAGACTCTGGTGTGTCCTTTGGCTCAACAGATGGACAGTACCTCAGAAGTCCAGAGAAACGCAAAGCATCGCCATCACTTACCGAAGCACAACCCATGGCTCTTCGCGAGAAGCGAAACTACAGTACCCTCGAGAAGATTGCTCGCGAACTACGCAAATTCCGTGAAAGCAGAAAGCGTGCCGACACACTAGAAAGTCTCGACAAGGACAAAGAGAACCACGCAACAGCAGTAGCTCCGGCAGTGAATGAGAGCTTCCAGAGTGCTGCCAGTGCGCCAATGCCAATCGCCACAGCATCCTTTGCACCAGCACCGGCATACGCTGCACAGCCGTCCGCAGAGACACGCATGGCCAAAGGTCTGCGCAAGATCAAGAGTCTTGGAGATGTCAAGATGGCTCGAGCGACGCAGTTACGCAATCGACCTGCAGTTCCTGCCTTACCCACGACATTTCTTCCAGACATGACATTCGGTCAAGCGCAACCACGAGACTTTGAGTTCGGTCGCAGCAGCAGCAGCATGGACAAACTGCGGGGCTTCAGGAGTCGGGGACAAACAGCGTATGAGGTCTGACTTGACTGCCGGCAGTGACAGCAGACACGAGCATTCGAAGCATGTTTATGATTGGGAATGGAATCAAAAGGACGGCGGAAAAAGCTTGGGCATGGTGCTGTATGACGATGATACGATTTTATGATATACCACTGGGACGAATTTTGTATACCTTTGACGATATGTTTGAGACAGATCGTGAGTAAATTAGCAGTATAGCATGTAGAAATGAATATAGTATCAATCATGACATACTCGAATGATCCTGCCTCGAATCGCGTGGAGTGGACGCGACGACGAGGACGTGATCTCAACTTGGTGCAACATCATCAAAGATTGCATTCCCAAGCAATTCAGAAGCAATTGGGTAGCAGCAGATAACCCTAGGACGGCTAGCTGGGCAGGATGACCACATCACGCGATACTGGCAAGATGGAGGAGACAGTTGAAGCTGAGCAGTGGGCAGCACTGATGCAGAAAGACTACCACCATCCTTTCACGCCCTATCACGTCCAGAAAGAATTCATGAGCATGGTGTATAAGTGTCTTGAGGATGGCAAAGTTGGCATTTTCGAGAGTCCTACCGGTACTGTGAGTATTTCCTCATCTCATACACTCGTCTCGAGGTTCGTGGGAGGTACAGGTAGCACGTCAAAAATCTAGGCTGAACATGTCGTTGCATGATATAGGGCAAATCATTGAGCTTGATCTGTGGTAGCCTCACTTGGCTCCGAGACTGGAAGAGGAAAGCGTTTGAGCAGGCATTGCACGAAGGTGAAGATGGTCAGTGGTGGCGCGCTGTGCTTCGTGTTCTTCGACTAGTGGATGATGTGATGAGCTGAACCTTTGAGCTAACTCGAAACCTCAATCCAGATATTGGAGACGAGCCCGACTGGATGGTCGCCAGTGCTCGAGAGCAGAAAAAGAAGCTACTGCTGCAGGATCGTGCCGATCGTGAGGCACGACTGGCTCGAGTACGTGAAAAGGAAGAGCGAGCTAGACGACGATATGAGAATGGAGAGCCGCCATTTAAGCGACAGGTATGCTACAGCCTTAAGCATTTTGAGAAACTTCACTATTGACGCTTACAGAGGATAGATGAGCCATCAAAGCCTGAAATCGACGATGAGGCCGAGTTCCTGCTTGATGACTACCACAGCGAGGATGAAAGTACAACAAGACGACCCACGCAAACCAACGGACAAACTCTGTCCAGCGATACTCAAGCTCTGCTCGCGAAGTTGGGCGAAGGACCTAGCAGGATGACAGAAGAAGAAGATGGTATCGTGGAAGACGAGATGAAGATATTCTACTGCTCGCGTACACATTCACAAATCTCCCAATTCGTCAACGAGCTTCGTAGAGTCAAGCTTCCGCCTTCTGTGCCCCCGGATATAGCTCCCGACGCTGTCGGACCAGACTCAAAGCCAGCCAAGAATACAGATCAAGACGAAACGGGAATAGAAGAGCTCAAACACCTGACTCTCGGTTCCCGAAAGAACCTCTGCATCAACGCCACAGTAGCCAAGCCCGGCGCCGGCGCCAGCGCCACAAGCATCACAGAGCGCTGCCTCGAGCTCCAACAGCCTAGCACCCCGAAAGACAAGAAGTGTCGCTTCATGCCATCCAAAGACAATGAAGTCCTGATGAACGACTTTCGAGATCACGCTCTAGCCAAGATCAGAGATATCGAGGACTTTGGCAAGCTCGGCAAGAAGATTGGCATATGTCCGTACTATGCTACCCGTGCTGCCATCAAGCCCGCTGAAGTGAGTGCACCTGTCGAATCTCAAGGAGGAGATGTCCATACTGACGGCGAGTCTGCTTTAGATAGTGACACTCCCCTACCCCCTCCTCCTCCAAAAATCCGCCCGCGAAGCCCTGTCCATCTCACTGAAAGGCCACATCGTCATCATCGACGAAGCGCACAACCTCATGGACGCCATCGCAAACATCCAGTCCGTCTCCATCACACAGACTCAATTACAGCTTGCGCGTGCCCAATTGGGCGGGTACCTCTTGAAGTTCAAGAATCGACTGAAGGGCAAGAATCGAGTCTACGTGACGCAGCTGGTCAGAGTCATTGATTCTCTGGGTGCGTATTTGACGCGGAAGGGTGGTCAAGGTGAAGGTGCGGCGCAGGTCGGCGAGCTTATGGCGGGAAAGGGCGTCGATCAGATTAATCTTTATAAGTTGATGCATTACCTGCAAGAGAGCAAGCTTGCACGCAAAGTCGAGAGGTATGCAGTCTACGCCGAGGAGAAGTTAGCCCAGGCCCCCAACACTACGACTACAGCCACGACCTCGAGGAAGGCAGCGGATCGAAGTACGTCAGGAGATATGAACTCGGGCCCGCCAGCAGGAATGCCCGTCCTAAGCCACTTGCAAAGCTTCCTCCTAGCTCTGACATACCCGGCGACCGAAGGACGCTTCTTCTACGACGCTACTAGCGGCCAGGACGTCGTACTCAAATACCTCCTCCTCGATCCAACGCACCATTTCCGCGAGATTGTCGATGAAGCCCGCGCTGTCATACTCGCAGGAGGGACAATGTCGCCGGTAAGGTCCCTCCCTTACTCTCCTCCTTTCCAGCGGCCCCCCTCATTCAGCCTGGCAGCTTCCTTACTTTCCTTACTAACTCTACACAGATGACAGACTACACAATCCACCTCCTCCCCTACCTCTCCCCAACCCGCCTCCTCACCCTCTCCTGCGCCCACGTCATCCCACCCACCAACCTCCTCGCCATGCCCATCTCGGCTGGGCCCGGTGGAGTTCCGTTTGATTTCACATTCGCGCAGCGGAATTCGGAAGATATGATTAGAGAGCTGGGCGGGATGTTGGTGGAATTGAGTCAGGTTGTGCCGGATGGATTGGTCGTGTTCTTTCCGAGTTACAGTTATTTGGATGGGGTGGTCGGGGTGTGGAAGGGTGTGGAGATGGGGAGGGGAGGTGGCAGGG
>Ga0268246_10000290_pt1 | contig 24942 bp, 27 predicted proteins | sample AgamicOrSfe_FD_200242 | JGI IMG/M metagenome (GOLD analysis project Ga0268246, IMG submission 200242) | Agave microbial communities from Guanajuato, Mexico - Or.Sf.e (v2) (version 2) | ecosystem: Host-associated > Plants > Phyllosphere > Phylloplane/Leaf | place: Guanajuato, Mexico | collected...
GGTTGAGGAGAGCAAGCTCCTGTATCTGAGCTTGCAGGTCGTCGGCTTCTATACCGCCCGAAACATCCTCTTCCTCATCCTGAATCTCAACCTGAGTTGGAGTATATCCTCTCCACAGCCGTGATGAGGGCGAGTCGAGTAATCCCGCTGTACGTGCTCTCGGTCGACTGACTGCTGCAGCATGAGCAAAAGCCTGTACGTCGATATTGTGCTGCCGAATTTGGGCTTGAGTTATGGCTAATGCTTGTGCGGCAGCTTCCGCAGATGGTGTCAACATGCCACTGTAGTATGCTCCGTCATCCATTTCATCATCCTCCTCCTGCTGGTATTTCTCCTTTGCATTTACGGAGTATGATCTGAATCGATTGCTGGGAAGTCGTTGGCTCGCCATCAATGGTCGTCGTCCCATGTCTTGCGTACTTGGGGCGTCAAACGCTGCATTAGTCGTTGTAGCACTAACCGGGCTCGGATCTACCAGTCCCAAATAGTCCAATGTCCTGATGTCTGCATCTACCAAAGAGTCCTTTCTGTACCCAAGAGCTGGTGGAGAACTGGGGCTATCAGGCAAGAGTCCCGATAACGTGCTTGCTCTTCCTCGATTATAGGACGTGGAGAATACAGTTGGTCCAAAAGGCGTGTTCGCAGATAACAAAGACGTCCTCGAAGGATTAGAGCCTGCCCTGATCCTCGACAACAAAACAGCAGCAGATACAGGCGCTTCGCTTGCCGCATTCTCGACAAGCGACGCACTCCCTGGGCGGAAAGGTGCACCTGAACCGTCCGTCCTATTCGGTGACTGGTGCACTATTGCAATCGGTGGAATAAGCCCAGGTGGCAGTCTAGTGGGAGCAGTCCCAGCTCTTGACCTGCCAGTTGCGGCGACGTTCGTAGTCCCAAGCATTGGCCCTTGTTGCTCGTAGCCAGGCGTCGGTATTCCGAGATCAGGAAAAGGTGCTGCCTCGTCACCAGGTGACTCGGGTATAACTTCTCGCAAAGGTGTGCTTAGACCGCTGACGACTGGAGGGCCCCATCCGGGCGTTCTATGGAACCGACTTCAGCTTTTGGACGTGTTATATGGATATGTCTTGCAAACCTTCGCGAAAAGAATCGACTATTTCCGGGATCTCGAGACGGAGACCCTGTGCGCTCACCTAGCCCGAGCCCTCCGAGACTTGCTCCAGCAGCTTGCAGTCGAGTACTTCTTGGTCCCGGAGAGGATACAGGGGAAGCGATGGACCTTGCCGGGGAACCAGGATTGGGGACCAAGGCAGGGATCCCACCAAGGTCTATCGAGAAGGGTGCACGCATTGAGTTCGACATTGCAGTATTTCCAGCCTCGAGTACAATGGTATGTCTAATTGTGTGAAAGTGCTATGCTCGGATGTGCCAAAAGAAGTCGTGGAAAAAGTAATTAGGAACCCGTTGACGTGTTTCTTGCAAGCGCTAGACCAGCCAGCTGCTTTGTCCAGAGACGGGTTTTGAGTGCAAAGGTGTATTATAATCCTACTATGAGATGCCGTCCAGTATTAAGGCGCAGCCAATGTATTAGGGCTGAGTATCGTAGGAAGGAGGGACAGGAGGAAGCATTGATCACAAAGTTGTATCACGTTCAGGAGTTCCAAGATCAAATCCAGGGTCAACAGGGATGATGACGAGCGAAGAGGGGCTCTAAGCGATTCAGTTACTACTGGTGTGCTCCATCCTACTCCAGCACTAAATTTAACAAGAGACGTGTCAGCAAGGCACAAGGCAGCACAGGGCAACTGGTGTCGTGTCGATGAGCAGACGAGCATAAGATGAAACAAGCATGAGCTAAGTATAGGGCTATGGAGGGTCCTTCTTCTCCATCCAGGAGCAAGCAATACGAGGGTGATATGCAGCTCGAAACATGCTGCCTAGATAGATAATGAATACTTGAATAGATATATATACGACCGAGGCTAGGACTCGAAACCTTTCATGGATGTGATATAGCCTTGTCGACCTCAGGGGAGTACCCTCCATGTCCATCATTGTTCAAGTCGTAAGCTGTGGAGTGGCTTCAGGTGTTTTCGTCAACGCCAGTACTTCCTCTTTCGCTTGTCCCTGCTCACCACCATGTTTATGTTCGCCCTCCTGGCCCTTTTGGTCGTCCGAGGCTGCTGCATCCAGCCGTGCTTGCCTAATCGTCGACATCCTTACCCACTCAAGATCCCTTTCGTGCTGTACAGGTGGCAGAGCATAGTAATACCACTTGTGACCCTCGGAAGACCACTTGCGATTAGGCAAATAAGCCTCGACACCATAGTAGTTGTCCCTATGAAACAGAAACTCGTGAGACGGCTGCCCAGCATTCTCCAGGAAGACGTCACTTCCGGCACGCACATCGGAGTCTAGCATATTGTACAATCGCGGACCTTTGGGCTTCTTGTCGCCCTTGCGCTTCCACCGTGAGGATCGCTGAATAGTCGTTGTGATTGTCGAGAAATGTTTCTCCAGAATGGCCGCATACATTAGCATGTGTTCCATTGCCGTCCGCACTATCCCAGCGTTCCTGCTCAGCAGCTTCTCGTTCCAGTCTGGGTTCGTGCCGCGTGCTATCATTGGTATCGGTTCTCTCTTTTCTAAGTATTTCTGCCAGTAGTTGAGGTCGATGATGAGACAGAGATTATTCCACGAAAAGACGCAAGTCATACATGTACAGATTGCGTGAGGGTCATACTGCGGGATATGCTGATAGTATGCTTTACGGTGGATACCCATGATCTCCTGCCGTCTCTCGCTTAGTAGTGCTGGTCGGACATCCATTGGCACGTCATCGAAGGGAAATGGCAGGGGAAAGCATCTGGAAAGAGTGCCGTAGCGTGTGTCGAGTACGTTTCTGGCGATATGGCCCTCGTTCTCCAGTATAAAGCCTCTTATGCTAGTAGAAGTACGCGCTAGCCGAAAGATGCTGCTTGGCTCAAGAAAGGCTATGATGTTCAGAACCATTTCGTCAGGAAGATCCGTAAGCGTATATTTGGAGGCCAACACTTCCGCAGCCTTTTCAGACTTTTTCTGCCCACGCTTTTGAAGCCTCTCAGTCTTCTTGGAATGCAGATGAAGTGCAGCAGTCTTATCAATGAGTGGCTCTTCCACAGGTTCAGGTACCGGTTCAATTACTTTCTTCTGCCGCCGACGGGTTGGCTTTGGCGTTTCGATGGCATATTGAGCACGTAAGGCAGCCGCCGTGTTGATATCCGCACGCACTTCTTCCATAGACGTCGTGTATTTCTGTTTTTATGAGCTTTTGGAATTGGCTCAAAACCACTGTCACTGTCACAAAGTCTTAGGGTTGTATTGGGCAAAGTGCCGTGAGGATTCTGCTCAGCGTTACTTCTTATCCTACGTGTATGTCGTGGAGTAGGGGCAGAATATTTGCCACCCAATATGGAACGACTCCGAAACTTCGAGGGGTTTTGTTTCCATCGTCATCAGCGGCGGGAGCAACAAACAGTATACAGGATCAAAGTAACGCTCCAGGGCATATCTGTTGGTTGAAATGAAGGTGTGCTAACTCTCGTCTAGACCGAGACATTAAAAATCATTCCCTTTGTGCTAGCATGTCTGTCCAGTCTGTCTATCCACCAAGCCTGCATGCTCCAAGTTCTTCCAGACTTCCGAATCCTACCCGATATCACAAAAAGTGTATGCTCGTCGGACTCCTAGTCCGCTATGTGTCATTAAGCGAGCAAGCGTCTATAGTGTCACAAAGCACTAAGGCAGAATGACCACATCCACCACACACAGCATCGGATATGAAGTCCGTATTAACACGCCTTTGCGGGCCGCACCGCACCGCATGAGCCCTGAGACGAGATGGCGATGTCGATGGCGACGGCGGCCCGTTGCGGGTTATGCACCACCTTCATCTCGTCGGACTCCATGTCCGCTGTTCCTGGCGAGATGCGGGAATATCGTGCCATTAAGGCACCGTGAGAATACATCTCCATCGTCGGGCATGAAGTCCGCGGTACCAGGCGTCTGCGGCAAGTGGCGAATATACAAGCAATAGCGGGTTCGCCATCGCGTGAGCCGTGAACCGCGAGGCGAGATGAAGGTATGTTTGAAGTGGGTTTGGGCTCCTCTTTCGTCTCGAACCCAAAGACCTGCATAGGACTTGTACTCCGCGTCTGGATTCTGGACGTAGTGATTCCGCGTCTAGACATTCAGCAGTCGGGTCTGTAGGAAACCCTACGGTGTGCTCAAGACTGCTGTTGGATATGAAGTCCGTAACATCATGAGTCTATGAATCTATGCCAAATCCACTCCATAGCGCGTGGAACCCAGAAGACGGCACGATGGGGTAGGATTGTATCCTCTTCCATCTCGACCTGTCCCAGCTGCATTTGCAGGATTTCCAGCGTGCCTGGACTCTTGACTCTGGAGGCAGTGATCTCGCATCTAGACACTCAGCATGCGCGGGTCTAGACTCCGTAGGATAACCTACGAGATTGAGGCCATGCCTTCGACCATGATAACCGAAGTATCCAGCACCATGGTCATCAATGGCAATATGGATATCTCGGAGCAGGTGCGGTCCAGGACATCCAAGACAGCGTGGTCCAGCATGTCTCCGCTTACTTCGGTAGAGTCAGCAGAGTGCGAATGACGTTGAGACCAGACACCACAATCTCTCATAGCAGTTTCGCATGAGTAAGAAATTCGTTCATCATCAGCATCAGCATTATAGTAGTTCCACTTAACCCTTCTTCTCTAATGCTTGATAAGCTTTTCAGCACATCGCACCGGAGTGCTCGCCTCTTGTTTGATCGCCTCGGCTATGACGAAGGATGAGAACAATTCAGAGATTCAGACTGATGGGCGATGGGCGATGGCGATGCTCGACAGCCGAGAAGAGGATGAAGTGGAGTGAGGTGTATGCAGACCGTAGACGGCGAAGCGGAGCGAGCTCCTTGATGGCTCACGCTTGAGAGCGGTCATACACGTGTAGCATAGAAGAGCACAGTGAAGATGACTAAGAGACGCGAGAAAGGAATGAAAGATGCTTCAGCCTCAATGTTGTCCTAAACAGGTAACCCGGAGCGGGCTTCATGAGTGGTTCTCGGTTGAGCGCTTGATGGTGTATTCATGGACGAGGGGTAATGTAGTGGAGCGGGGAGGATCAAAGAGGTACGGTAATTCACTTTGAATGTGTAGAGGAATAGATGATTCGAGTACAATTCGTGAGTATAGCTAAACAAAGGCCGTGAAAGTCATGAAGGTTCGTTCATCCGAAGTTCGTAAAAAAGCGTCGTTCTTCCCCCTCCCGCCATAATGCCGTAAACCCCGTGCGAAGATCAAATCATCAGATCTCGATGTTCTCGATGTTCTCGAACCCCGTCTTGCGCCGCGTCCCAAGCCCAGTCCCAAGCCTCGTTATGCAACCCTTGGGCCAGTATCGCCAGCGTTGGCAAGTTGGCAAGGATATAATTGCGCGTCCAGAGTTGCGTGTATATGACTCAGCTGACACATATTTCTTGGTGTGATATTGCTTGAGAACACTCGACTCGTCTAGAGCCGTCCGGGTGTTGGCTGGTCAGCTGATGCATGCTGCACTGTGCCTCAGTCTGATGTTGCCTAATGCACGGTCCCAGTTCCGTGCATAGTCATGAAGATTGCTGAGATGGTGGCCTGATAGGAAAAGATGAGTAGTGTACTCGTCCTAATCCTCCTTGATGGCATGGTCATCACGTCTTGTGTGACATGACGGACCTGGTGCAAGTGCCATGGTTGTATGTTGATGATGTTGTGGTATATTCGTTAAGCAAAGTGAGCTCCCGCGCTCAATGCATCGCAGTCGGTGTAGAGCTGTTCTTCATCGCTTATAGCCGACCATCGATGCACAACGTCCACAATAGTAGAGGTTGAGACCGAATGAGACCATGCTGTCGAGTGGCCCGGGAGATAAGAGGCTTGCGGAGCGATGGCATCTGCTGCAACGGACGAAGTCGTCACAAGCAGACACTGGTGATTGAAGATAATGTGTTCGAGGTGGAGTTGATGGTGAGCTGTTTGCGCTGCTGGAGCCGCTGTAGCTGTTGTTCCTCGACATGCTGCTGCTGTCTGTAGAGTCTGTGCTATTGGATGGAGTCAAGCTGGGGACGCGTTGCTGTTGAGATTGTGTCTGAGGTCGGATATGCTGAGGGTGGGCTACTGAAGTCTGGAGCTGGAGGAGCTTGGAAACATCCATTTGCGGGATATGAGTTTTGGACGTGTGGCTGGTGTGAAGAGTATTTGATTGCGGGTGGTCCTGTGGAGGTGAAGAGCAGTGTCAAGTATGCGTTAAGATGATGGTATAGTAGAGAGTGTTGTGTGTATTGTTGATCCAGGAATGGGATGGTGGCTGAGTTGTTCGATTGTGTGTTGAAGAGAGGAGGAGCGAACAAAGGATTATACATATACAAGGGCGCTCACAGAACAAGGCCACCTCATGCAACGTTCTTGTGAGTTCTCTGAGATGCAGCGCCGATGTGATCTGTGAAGATCACATCGGATGCTCCGCATCCAGTAAGAATTAAAGTAATCGTGGATCGACTTTTGCGATTTCGATGCAGATCCACCCCAAGGCAAAGGAACGAACGGGCGTTCCACCCCTCCCGTGCCGCACTTTCCAGACTTTCCAGGCACATATATGGGACGATCGGACGATTAAGTCTGAAACACAGAAAGATCTCAGCTCAGCTTTACGCCGCCTTAGCTCAGGGGTTAGGCGGCCAGTGGTTGGTCGGGGAGGCGCATCCCATCACGAATCACGGATCACATTATAAGCACGAACACTGAGATGGATGGTATCATTCCGACCAAATGATCGCTTATCGTTCACATCATGTCAGGTGGACTCATTGTAAGCACTTCGATCACAGTCGTGTAGTCCGATATATGCTCAGCATTCCTTATGATAAGCATGCGCACCACGAACAACAACAACATGAACGCCATTGTGGTATCAAGGAACGCACGCCACTCGGCAGTTTCAGCACGAGAGTGGCGAGTGAGGGCCGTGTCGATGGTGTCGATCCTTGAAGATCCTCGTTTATCATCGAGATTTAAAGTTACACCCCCGCACGGTTTTAACGGACGGCATGAACCTGGATGAAACTGTTTCGTCGGACTGGATATATCAAAGACGCGTCTTCTGGTACAGCCACAAGGCATAAGTCTGTTTTACAGTAATCCAAGAAGAGTTTACTATGATCCAACAAGAGTGCCGTAGAGACTCGCCTCTTGGTCTTAGTCTTGGTCCGGTGAAGCGGAACATGCGGAAGAGTTATAATCACCAAGAACTCCGGCGATGTGATCCGAGACAATTAATTATTGATCGCGTCGCACTCGCATGCTTTACTAACGTAGCGATCATGCAGGAACGACAATTCGGTCTTCCAAAGAGGTGAAAGGCGAGCAGATGGCATCGAATATTAAGCTCCGAAGATCGCATCTGTAATTTCTGCCATATGCACCTGCCCACGCCGCCTTATCCGATATGCTTTCAAACAGCACTCCGAGGTACGATTACGCCGAGGTGGGTGTGACCTGCTGGCTGCATGCAGATTGCAGACTGCACTTGCACTGCGTACAGTATGTCGTATCACGCCGGACACAAAAGGCCGTCCACAAGATAATATGCAGATACTGTCAAGAGCATTTGTCTGACCTCCAGCAGAATGCTTACGGCACTCTCACCAGGATATGGCTAGACTTGGTGTTCAAATATTTGCCACATCTGTTCCATAGGCGCACATCAATCACGATGCTTGCTTAGCAGTCACAGGTTTACAAGCTTCCAAGCTTCCAAGCTTTCCAAGCTTTCCAAGCTCCCATGCCGCCATCCGATAGTCTGCGCAGTCCTGACGGCACTCTTCCCAGTAGTCTCAAAACTTCATAACAACAACAAGGACCATCAATAAAGATCACGCAATAGTGTACATCGAGAAAACCATCTCAATGCGGAAAACAAGCATCTTGCATCGACCATCGTGAAAATGGCGACAAGGAATGATTAGTAGTGCATTAATTGAGAAGTCGATGTAGATGGTATCATCGGTTTCGGTTTCACAGGTCAGACTGGGCACGCCATGCCACGCTAGTATACTTGAACGCGTCTCCTTTGATATGAGCTTCACTACTACTGCCTAAGCTTGATACAGATAGCACCCCCGTCGGAGTTTCATTTCCAGACCCCTTTATTTATCATTCTATCACATGTCTTCCAATTCTGAGTTCTTGAGTTCTGTCATTTCGGGGATTGACCCGAGCGTCATTGGCCAACTTTTGTCATCGCTATCTCGAATCTCGACAGTAAGCACGATCTCAACAATTAAGCTAAGCTAAGAAGGTATGTATGCTATTTGAGGCGGAACTGAGGAGTGCCCAGCTCATGCGACACCTGAATAATAGCTAATATCGCAGCCAGCTACCATAGAATCGAGCTCTCGAATTTCCCAACCACCTCGCGCACAAAATGGCCAGACAACCCAACCTATACTCATGCGCCGATGCGGACAAGCTCGCACCACTCCTCCGCCGCTACGTTCTTCAATGCCAGGATGCTGGAATTGAGCACCACGGCTCTTTCCGTGTTGGTGTCTCTGGAGGCTCTCTGCCCAAAGTCCTCGCGAAAGCACTTCTCGCCGACAGCAACGGCAGCCCAGAAGACACGGCGCAGTTCGGAAAGTGGGATATCTTCTTTGCGGATGAGCGATGCGTACCCTTGGACCACGAGGACAGCAATTACAAGCTAGTCAAGGAGGAGCTCATAGATAAGATCCCCGAGAAGCTTGGCAAGCCGACCGTGCACACTATCAACCTCGAGTACCTGAACGATGTCGACGAGATGGCAGATCAATATGAGAAGGACCTGATTCAGACCTTCGCGGCGAAAGACAGTGCGCGCTTCCCTGTTTTCGACTTGCTTCTGCTCGGCTGTGGGCCAGATGGGCATACGTGCAGCTTGTTCCCCGGACACGAGCTCCTGCGGGAAACTGAAGGATGGTGCCTACCAATTCAGGACTCACCGAAGCCGCCCAAGGCCCGGATCACATTGACTCTTCCAGTCATTCATGCTGCAAGCAAGATCGCTTTCGTTGCAACCGGCGCAGGAAAGCAAGGGATACTGCACAGCATCTTCGACACTGAGGAGGGTCGGTCGATACCGTGTGGTATTGTCAACGAGGGCGGTATGGACAAGGTCAGCTGGTTCTGTGATGCAGATGCGGTGAAAGAGGTGTCATTCCCGAAGAAGAGCAGTTTATGATGGAAAGATTGCGGAGTTTGGTTGAGTTAAACTACTAGAAATAGGGACAATAGAATTGGTACTATGGTGTTGGAAAGTATATAGGTTCGAGATATTATTCTCACCATACAGATTTCGAATTGCAATTTTGAACATAGTAATCTTCCTCTCGCTGTTCTGACGTTTCACCATGTTGTGAAACGTCGTTTCGCAAACACGTTTGAAACTGTACAACCCACAACACTTTTCCTATCAACCTTCATTCCCGTGTTGAAGTCGGCATAACGTACATCGTCTATACCTCACAAGTGACGCGTGATACTCTCGCGAAGGCCTGAAAGAAATCGTGACGTGACGTGACGTGCGTCCTCTCACGAATCAAGCAAATATCGACGCGTATGGCAAGGATTGTGCAGGCGCCCGGAAATCATGGTCGTCCTGCCCTGCAGCCGACGAGTGTGACAACTTCAAGGCTGGCAAGAAGCAGCCCGCTCAAAAGCAGTACAATAGCTTCGACCGATGTGACCACACCACAGAAAGCAGGACTTCAGCCTGTGCTTGAGCGAACGAGTGGAGCTGCAACAAGAGCGATTCTCGTAGGCAGCAAAGATGGCACGAACAGCGTGTCTTCAGAAGAAACGCTGGCTGCTCTGCCAGCAGAAGTGCCAGTACCTGAAACAATGGCTGAAACTCTGGCGCTTCCGCGAAGGGCTGTAGTAGGACCTCGCAGCCTACAACGACCTGGCTTTTCCAACACAAGGATTGAGGGGCAGAAGAGCTCTAGTCCACGGCGACCAAGTCCTCCAGTATCGACGATATCACGTCCTGCACCACCTGTCACGACATCACTTGCTCGCGACGCAATCACATCCAGGAATCCCAAGACACCTACTAGCACGCCCTTACGCTCTGTGCCACGTACAACGGCACCTAGCACGATACGCACGCCCAATACAGCGCCGGCTCCACGTCCTGCTACCAGAGTGGTTCCCACAAATAAAACACCGTCTCAAGCGTCCCGCAGTGGTGGCACCATCAACACACCCAGCACCAAATCTCTCTCCTCATCCACAATGCCCAGACCAGCACGAACTGCTGCACCGACTTCCTCACCAACCAAGCCGCCCCTCCCCAAACCCTCATTCACAACCTACCAGCGCTCCTTCAGCCCCTCCAAGCCCCTCCCCACTACCACTGCTTTCTCCCTCTCCTCCACCTCAACATTCAAACTCAACACAACACACGTTCGCGCCCAAACGCATCTCCTGCACCTCTCCCTCCTCCACGCCGCAGCTGCGCCCACACTGGCCGCGTACACCTCATCTGCGCACGCCAACCTCCTCGCCATGCACCAGAACTTGCAGACGCTGTATACGCAGGTATTGGTGCTGGAGCGGCAAGCCCGACAGGCGGAGAATGTACTCACGCTGCATCGCTGGGCGGGCGGGAATGTGAATAGCGTGGGAAGAAGGCTTAATGTGCTGTGTGCGGTGTTGAGGGACGTTATGGCGTTGACGGCGCCGGGAGGGAGGATGGTACCGGCGCGGCGACGGGGAAGGCATGTAGAGCGTGGGAACGAGGAGGGGCATGTTGAGGTCGATGGAAATGGTGGGGATGACCGGGATGCAGCTGGGGATCGAGGAGAGAAGGGAGACGAGGAAGAGCTCGTTGAAGAGCAAAAAGGTTCATACGCCATTCTCGTTGCAGACTTCACGGCTTGGACGACGTGGGTTCAGGCGATTTGGCGGGCTAGGGACAACTCTCTCAACGATAGCCATGAAGGCAACGACATTCCAAATTCACCAGACATGATCATGACACCATCTCCAGCTGGTTCCAACCCACTCCTGAACACACCCGAGACCACCATAACGCCCATCGACCCCCTCGGCGACGCACCAAAAGCATCCCTCCGCTCACTTACCCACACGATCAACGCATTACTCCTGCGCTTGAACGATCTGCCTGCGTTCCCATCATCAACCCCACCTAAACCTACGCCCACAACACCAGCGCCAAGACCCACATCAGCGTCCACACCAACACGGCCGACACCAATACACCTCCTCGCCCTCTCCCTCGCTCTCCTGACAGGCATGCAAGAAGAGCTCCAGCTGATGCGGGAGATTGAATTTGAGATTGTGGTGGGCGAGGAGGCGTGGACGAGGCAGAGACTGGGACGGTTGGCGGGTGAGGTGGAGAGGGGGTTTGGGACGCCGGTGAGGCGGTAGATTGGGCTGGGGGAAGAGTAGGGCGAGGGCTAGGGAGAGGAGAGGAGAGGGAAAGGAGAGAGAGAGAGAGAGAGAGAGAGGGTGAGTGGGAAGCAGTAAGATTGAGGACGGAGATGAGTGGACGGAGTGTATGTATATGTGTGTTGGCATGTTGTACAGATATATAGTCCTCCCCCTCTCTCTGTCTAGCTTAGAACATCTCCCACGTTCTTGAAGCAGCGTTCGTGGCTTCCTGCTTGTCTGGCAATTGAGCACAATGTGTAGCAATCTTTTCCTGGCCCCTGCTCCTCTCTTCGAGCCGACGATGAGGTCGACTTCCACAAAGACCCTCCGACACTCTGTCCGGAGCAGACTCGGCTCGAATTTCAGAAACTGACGAACTGTGTGCCCCTCTATCGTCATCTCTGCAGTTCACCGGGGAGCAGAGCACTCCTACTCTTTCGATCGCTGGACACCGAGTCGCGCGATCAATGTACATAGTAATAAGCAACAAGCAGCACATGAACTAGTAATAGTTCCCCGTCGCCGTGAGGTTGGGTCGACGGGTTGTGGCGTGCGTGATCATTTCGTAATCAGATTGATCATAGCAATCACCCAGTCGATGAGGCGAGTGCGGTGGACATCTCTCCACGCGAATACTCACGGCACTCGTCTTGTCTGTGGTGTTGACGGCTTTCCTTGTGGTGTGAGATTTGGTACAGAGGATAGAGGCTTGAGCGTGGACCTCTTCATAGGAGTCGAAACATTGCGTATGAGTCTAGCTTTTACAGGACTCTTCATTGGACTCTTCATAGGAGTTTTTATGGGACTAGGCATCACGATAAGCTGTTCGTTGCGCTGTGACACCTCAATCTGAAGTGCTCGCAACGATGCCAAGCGTGCCTTTTGAGCTGTCACTCGTTGTTCCAGATCAGCTAGAAGTCCATAGCGCGGCAATTCGTAGCTTATATCTTCGCCTGTGATTGTTGGTTTCCAGATTGTTTCGAAGTCATCCTCGATGATCTTGCGCCGGGCTTCTTCAGAACTGCTATTCATGGCAAGTTCGAGCCAGACGTGGTCGCCGTTGTGCTCGTCCCGTAATTGTTGCTTCGTTGCCTGGATATTGATGTCCTGGTGAGTAAATTGCGACGTGCTTGACGCCAAGCAGGTATCGGCCGTGGATTGTCTGGCTGCCAGATCGTTTTCCTCGTCGCGGAACTTCTTACAAAGTCCGGACAGTCGTTGTCGACGTCGTTGGCGCTCTACTAAAGAGGCATTTATGGACGCGCTGTAAGCTAGGCTTAGTGACGCGACAGCATCGACGTTATCTCCTTGGAGATCAGCTGCAACACTGAGTGCACGAGCTGGTATCGACTGCACTCCTCGTGACGCTAACGTCTTTCGAAGCACTAGTGTCGAGAAGAAGAGAAGCAACTCCTCGAACTTTTCTCCAATGCAGTCATCTAGCATTCCTTTACGAATGGTGCACTCCCGCGGCAGCACTCCATCACTTTTGAGTTGACTGAGCTGCTGTTGCAGTACGCCACGAAGCTGAATAGACTGACGTGGTTCCAGTGCTGGAAAGTACGGCTTCAGTTTCTGTTGGTCGATGAGATCAGCTTTCGGCCAGTGAGAATAGCTAAGACATCATACAAACTTGGCGATTGCATTATCCCAGCGTTCAAAGAGTCTATAAAGCACAAACTCGGCGCATCTCAGGCGGTCTTTCTGTGCTAGCGGTGCATTTCGACTGGCGCGGAACGTCTCAGAAGTCACGTTCGGCCAGTCTGGCAGCAGATCTAGGTCAAGGAAGCGCAGGTTCTTCACCAGCAAAGCGCCATCTGATGGCACGTTCATGGCATTGTCACGATGTCAATGCATGATGCTCGAATCTCGCAAAAGGGTAGGATGAAGTAACGTAAACATATTGAGAAGGTGTTCTCGTCGCCCAATTTGGCATTACCCCTATACACCATTGGTGTTCGGCGTTTGTTGACATCGTCTGAACAAAGATTCCTTGCGAATCCAAAGCATATGTTTAGACCAAGCCATATATTTCCCAGCCTCAAAACCGTGACAATCGCAAGTCCGAAGTACTCGTTACTCAAAGCCCAAGGAATCAAGACTCTATTTGCAATGGCTCCTCACAGTGAAGAAGCAGTGCAGACAAACACCCCTCCATGTAAGTCCTTCGGGCGTGCAATACCCTATGCCCACCAAACTATACACCCATTGACACTCACTTACACAGCATCTCAGTCCGGTATCCTCAACCACACGAACAAACTACCTGACGGACAATGGACACCACAGACAGTTCTTTCCACATTACCACCTCATTCACAACCACGAGCAAACACATCCTCACCCGTTGCATTCTTCCACATGCTCGAACGTCTGAAGACGACAAAGCGCGAAGGGTGGCGTAGATTTGGCATCAGCCAGGGAGAGTCTATCTCGGATCACATGTACCGCATGTCCATCATCACAATGCTATGTCCATCATCACTCCGCTCACGAATCGACATGAACCGATGTATCAAGATGGCATTAGTGCACGATATGGCGGAACTTCTCGTGGGGGACATCACGCCAGTCGACGGTGTGCTGAAGAGTGAGAAAAGTAGGCGAGAGTCCACAACCATGGACTTCCTGTGTCAGGAGCTGTTGGGGGACGTGGATGGAGGTGAGGCAGGCAGAGAGATTAAGCAGGCATGGCAAGAGTACGAGGATTCGGAAACATTGGAGAGTCACTTTGTGCATGATGTCGACAAGATGGAACTCGTGCTGCAGATGGTGGAGTATGAGAAGTCGCATGAAGGCAGGATTGACTTGTCAGAGTTTGCACATGTCGCGTCGAGGATTGTGTTACCGGAAGTGCAGCAGTGGTGTGAGCAGGTGCTTGAGGATCAGAAAGCGTATTGGAAGAGCATAGACAAGAAGCATAGTGCTGATCAGAATGGAAAGGAGGCCCCGGGCATGAAGGAGATGCAGGACGAGTACTACAGTCATGAGCCTGAGCGGAAGCAGTGATGCATGGTGGTGGTGGCAAGCTTCCCCAGTAGCTTTGGACGGCGTTGTGAGACTATTGCCAGGGTTAGAGTGAGGTAGACATGGATTCACCGCAGAGCATTGCATGAGGTGGCATGGTATGTTGGACGGCATAACGATATTAGCATAATGAGATACCACCGATAGTGCTATGACAGGATCGAGGCAAATTATTCACATTTGATGCCACAGAATGAGCACCTGCGAATATTAGGGAGAGAGCCATAGAGAGTCTGCTTGGACCATATTCCAGTGCTTGACAGAACACCTCGCACATAGGTAGCCTTGTGAATGAAGCCAAATGCACCTCGTGCTTTTGATACCCCTATTACTACTACCCCTTTCCTTGCAGACTAAGAAGACTAAGAATAGGACGATCAAGATCTCTCTCCAGATGGCCAGCGATTTGGACCAGCCTCATTGGGACGAACAACCTTGCTGTTAAGCTTCTTCCCGCTACGCCACCCCGTTCTCGCCGACGGCCATGCACGTCACTCTCCACCTCGCCGGAACGCCATCTCACTTACACTAAGGTGGTGTATGTTCGTGCTGGAGGACTCTATTCGAGATTACAAGTCAGATTGTTAAGCTGAGAAGAAGGAGTCTGTCTGTAGCTTATGAGGATCACAACGGCAAGCTGAAATTCACAAGACTAAGCTTTGCTCAGCTCATGAACCAGGTCGGGAAAAGCTGCTTCATCGCCGGCACCCCACCCCGTCGGATGAAACAGCCTTGTTGCAATTGGCGATGATTGGCGATCTCTTGCCTCGCCCGTTAACGCTCTCTCTCTAGCTTGATCCACACACCAGCACGCACATGCACCGCTTCTTCCAAACCTCTGCTTTTGAAGTGTTTAATCCCTCTTGTACCTGCTCACCTAGAGACTCCTTCAGTGCTTCAACTTTGCCGCTCGACCTGCACACTAAGCGCCAACAGGATTGACCGCTCGACTGTGTAATCCTGCAGATAAGATACTTCTAAGCCAAGTCAGCTCACCGACAAGCCCCCAGATCGAGATTCTAGGCCCTCGCGCTCCGGCTCATCGGGTCTGCTGACTGCAAAACTCTTGTGTAAGGTTCACTGGCAGCCCATCTACAGACGTCTGTATAGACTCGACAACAAGTCAGGTCTCGTCGCTCGGAGGTGTCCAAATTGCAGTCAAGCTCACCGTGCGCAACGACTACGGACGACAACGCCTCAGAAATAGCAACGGCCTCGTTATCAGTCGACTCCGCACAGTCTGTGCTTCTTAATTCCACCGCTTCTGTGACACCTTGTATCACACAGACCTGCTGGCATAGCTCACCGTAATCAATTTGGGGGGCACAAAACGTGAGCGCCTCTACGCTGCATCATATCGCCGCACACAATCCAGCTTCGACTGGTCAACTTAGTAGCCATGTCGGACTCGAGTAGTAGTCAGGCCTCATCCAGGAGCAATCACAGCAGTCAAAATCTGGCAAGAACACCTCGTGCCTCATTCCCAAGCGAGCCGACTTCGGTGGACTCAGCGCATGGGTCAGACTGTCAGCCCTCTGACAATGATGACCGCCTCTTTTTAGCACCTCGACGAGATTCACAGCATACTTTCGCCACTTATGCCTCTACGATCACTGCAGACATGCAAGGCGACGAGCTGGTCGAGGATGGCATAGTAGCTGCTGAACGACCACTCACCTTGACCCCAGGCACCCTGGTCGCCGCCTCACCAAAGGACTTTGCAGAGCTATTCCCCTCTTCCCGGAGACTACTCATCCGGCACGACGACACGACCATTGATGGTAACATGAACTTACGTATCGATACGAATGTCAAAACGACCAGCGGTCAACTTAAAGATATGACCCTATTCCACCTACGCATGCACGACCTTAAACGACGAGACTTTTCTGTGCGCCGATACTGTCGAGACTCCGGCAGGGAAGTATGCCATTCGACCAGGAAGCCGCGCGAGATTGCAACGCCTCCTCCGAAGCGCTCGAAGACGAGTGGCACATTTAGCTCGGCATTCCGCAAGTTCGGCTCGAGTCCGCTATCACCTCGATCTAACACGGACGGTCTCAGTCGCCAAGACTCTGGCTACTCTTCCTTCGAAAGCAGCGATGCTGCACGTAAGACTTTATCCAACCCCGAGACCTCACCTACATCATCCGCTCCTCTCTCCAACGACCTCAGCCTCGAATTCTCCAACTACGCCCGCTTCCGCCTCAGCCTGTCCGGCGGGTCCTCCTTCTCGTCCTCTCCCAATGACTCCCGCCATTATACATTCGAATACTACGGGCTCGCTTATATGTGGGAGCGCGTCATTGAAACGACGTTCACCACCGGCGAAGAGACGTCTTTCGTCCTTACTCGTTTATGGGACAAAGCAGTACTAGCGCATATCGCCCCAATCCAGCTCAGCCCCGAGGACGCACGCACAGAGGTGTACAAGGGCGGCTGGATCCCGCCTAGCACCATGTGGTTGTGCGATCGTAGCGTTACGATGGGGCCAGCGGACGTAGCGGATGTGGTTGTTGTCACTGGCTTGATGGCCATGGTGGACGACACTATTCGCAGGAGGTTTGAGTCGCAGCCTATGGCGCAGCAGGGACAGCAAGAGCGGCCGAGAACGAACTCCACAAAGACGAACCCGAGACGCGGATTTGCCTCGTTCTCGAGTCGACTGAGTTGCATTTAAGGATATTTTGAACATGGTTTGGGAAATATCGTGTGAACATAGCGATTTGTGGGATCATTTCGATGCACGATGTATCAGGTCGTCATGTATATAGTACGAGGATTTCACTTCTGTACATAGCTGTCGTATACCTTGGCCTTTCGCTACCTAAATGTCCAAAGACATCACGTCACGTTCACGCGACGTTAAATCTACATTTTTTGAAAAGGGTTGTCACAGCGTAGCTGTAGATCGACAAGTAAACAACAATCAACACACCACCGGCAAACTTGTGTGAAGCTCTATAGCAGAGAGCTCATGTCTCGCAATGTCACTAGATAGCTCGGTCGTTCCATCCACTGAGCACAGCGAGGTCTCACTATCGCAAACACTAGAGCGCATGAGCCTTCACCCTTTGGACACCTTAGGCGCTCGAACAACATCAGACGACACATCGCATACGACAGCCCTAAGCGACGCAAGCTTGCTATCGCCGCCGAGAACGAGAACATCTCCTCAAAGCACACCGCCACGACAAGACATAAGACGACAAATTTCAAGATCACCACAGCTTGTTCGCAAAGCACAACGAGAACCAGCGCAAACACCCCAAAAACGATCAACTTCATCTTCTACATCAGCCCGCTCAAGTCCAGCTCCGTCTGCGATAGCTACGGTCGATGCGCAAAGCTATGTACCAGCAACAGCAGCATCCATCGCGGCGGACTTTTTCAAGAAAGAGCTAGAAGATCAGAAGATTTCAGACGGGCCAGAGTCAAGCTCAGATACAGTGGTTATCATCCATGATGCTTGCTATGGTCATCGCTTCTCGCGGCCAAAGACAACAAAATCCAATCTCAGCTTGATTGTTGAAAGACCAGAAAGAGTGCAAGCTGTAGTAAGGGGCATATCAAGCGCTTACGTGCGGCTGGGAGGCAGATACGGCGAAGGTTTGACTAGCGCACCATCAAGCGTACCTTTCAGAGTACGGCGGTCGACACGATTGGTTCCGATCACGTCGTCTGTGGTTACGAATGTTCATGGCATCAAATGGATGGAGGAGCTTCAGACCATGTGCGGAGTAGCTGGAGAGAGATTGGCGTCAGGGAGGAGCGAAATGACCAGGATAGAAGACGCGAGTAGTGCAGTACAAAAGCCACAACTTCATGCTGGAGACTTGTATCTCTCTCCAGAATCGGAGCTCGCCTTCCAGGGAGCGCTTGGTGGAGTTTTCGACGCTGTGGATCAAGTGTTCGAGCCTAAGGTCGAAGGACAAACAGCGGCCACGAGGGCTTTCGTCTGCGTGAGGCCGCCTGGTCATCACTGTTCTGCAGATCTGCCATCTGGCTTCTGCTGGATTAATCAGGTACAGTGTGGAATCGAGCACGCTGTGCAAGCTCACGGTCTCACTCACGCCGCAATCATCGACTTTGACCTGCATCACGGCGATGGATCACAGTCCATCACTTGGGAGCGAAACACGAGATCATGGCAGATGCCGAAGAATGCATCCATACTCAGGAAGACAGCTATTGGCTACTTCAGCTTACACGATATCAACAGCTATCCGTGCGAAGAGGGCGACCCCCAAAAAACTCAAGCAGCTAGCTTGTGTATTGAGAACGCGCATGGTCAGACAGTTTGGAACGTGCATCTTCAACCATGGAAGACTGAATCGGACTTTTGGGAGCTGTACAAGACTCGTTACGTTGTGCTTCTCGACAAGACTCGCGAGTTCTTGCGTGCCCATTCACAAAGAGTAAGATCTGCACCTGGGAGTGTCCAGCCAAAGGCAGCGATCTTCATCTCAGCAGGCTTCGATGCAAGCGAGTATGAGGGCGAAGGTATGCAGCGGCACAAAGTGAATGTGCCCACCGAGTTCTATTCCAGGTTTACAGCAGACATTGTACGGCTGGCGGAAGAAGATGGCTTGTCCACTGACGGAAGAGTAATCAGTGTGCTGGAAGGAGGCTACAGTGACAGAGCTTTGTCTAGCGGTACCCTCAGTCACTTGGTAGGATTGGCCGGAACGAACGAGAGCGTTAGTAAAGCCAGCCACCACGTACGGAGGTCGTCATTTGGTACGCCAGAAAGTGTGTTTCCTACTGGATGGTGGAATACTCTTGCAATGACCGAACTCGAGGCGCTCGTAAGCAAGTCTCAAGGTCAGCCAAAACGATCTCGCGCCTCGGATGCCATCACACACGCCACGCCTACAGAGTCATTCCTGGCCAAAGTAGTAGACCCAGCCAAGCTGTGGAAAGGACCACCACCGCCGCCGCCGACTGTCGACTGGGCTACCGCAGCATTCGAGCTCAGCAAGCAGCTCATTCCGAATGATCGACCTGTCAATAGCTATCGAGCAGAAGAGTTGAGCGAGCCTCGTGTCAAGAAAGAACGAGTCTATGCTGTCGTGCCGTCAGCCGAACAGAGTAGTGACAGACAGCTGCGACATAGAGTGAAGGAGGTTTCGGTGCCTGCTTCGACGGCAACTTTACCGCCGAGGACAAGTAGAGCTAGCAGGAAGAGCACAGAAGGCACCACTATACGAACTCCTCGGACGTCACTTTCATCTTCGAATGTCGCCCCCGTGACAGCAAGTACCACACCTACGCAGCCGTCTAATGTGGTCTCCTCTCAAGCAGCCTTGCCAGCCAGCCATGTCAACGGTTCAGCCACTCGTAACAGGGAAGGATCTGCTGATGTCGAACAGCTCACTGCAGGTGTTCGGAAGATCACGCTGAAGCTCTCCGAGAAGGACAAGAATGAACTCAGCGCGTCTGGACCACCGAGACAAACCACACAAGCAAAAGCACCAGTCAAGAAGCCAGCAGCGACGAAGACTGCAAAGACAATAACACCACAACCGTCCACGGCGACCCTTCGTAGAGCCGCGAAATCTAACCCAGCGACCCCGTTGTCGAGTGTTGCCTCGGCTACTACATTTGACACAATCCCTCCGGGACTACTAGCTGCTCGAGCACTGTCTCAGGAGGCACAAGATTTGGCGGCTAGAGATACATTCGTTCCTAGTGCTGGGGCTGAGCCAGTCGAGACATCTGCGGAGCGTGTACTTGACCACACGCAGCTTGTGGCCTCTAATGCTATGTCACCTGGGACAAGTAGGAAACACCAGATGGACGCTAGCAGCTCTTCCGATACACCCTCCGTGACTCAGGACCAAGCAGACTCCAGAATTCCCAACAACCCGATGATGAATGGACACTCACGACAAGCTTTACCACCACCGCAAGCCCCAGGGCCAGGCTCTTCCGCAGCGCTTCCAGAACCAAAGCTATCTATGTTCGATTCGGTGAATGAGTCTAGTGCCGCCACAATACCCGCGGTCAATGGCGGAGCGTCTACAGGGACGCAACCACTACTGTCCAAAGCACCAAATGCACATCCGGCGCAGAGAGCACCGGTCTTCACATCTCACGGGTATATACCATTTGGCAACGCAAATGTCGCACCAGCTGCCACGAAGGATCATGCTGATAACGGCACGAATAATGACATCTGGGCAGTGCCTGACACGCCTGGGAAATGAGGACGATACTCGACGTGCGGGAGACGACTAGACACGATAATGATTTCCTTTTACCTTGATAGATACCCAGGTTGTAACGCGAGCATTCCATGGCCTCCTCCTTTCACATCTCCAGACATTTGCCCCTCATACCTGACCCCTCAATCTTTATCTCCGTTGCCTCCGAGTGTGATTTTTGACTCATTACGTCTGATTTTCAATGGTAACTTTTGTTCAAGCGAATAACAACACAACACAACAACAGTCAATATACGCATCATGGCCTCTCTAATCAACCCATCAATGCTCACCAACCTGATCCCTGGTCTCAAGGTCTCGCAGGCCTCAGGACACAAGTCTGTGCACGAAACCAGAAGCAGAAGTCTCATCAGCTAACAGACATACTAGAGTACTCCTCCTCGGTGCTGGTTTCGTTGTCAAGTATGTTAAGTGCGGACAGTTAATCTTTTGTATGATCTGACATTATTACAGGCCCACAGCACGAATCCTCTCCGAAGCAAATATCGACGTCGCCGTCGCCTGCCGTACACTCGAGAGCGCCGCCAAGCTCTGCGAGGGCCTTTCCAACTGCCACCCCATCTCTCTCGATGTCAACGACAGCGCAGCCCTCGACGCAGAAGTTGCCAAAGTCGATGTCGCCATTTCTCTAATCCCCTACACATTCCACAAACTCGTCATCGAGTCCGCCATCCGCAACAAGAAACATGTCGTTACAACCAGCTATGTCTCGCCTGCGATGCAGGAGCTCAACGAGAAGGCCAAGGATGCGGGCATCACAGTCATGAACGAGATTGGGCTGGACCCAGGTATCGACCACTTGTACGCTGTCAAGACGATTGACGAGGTTCATGAGAAGGGCGGCAAGATTACGAGCTTCTTGAGCTACTGTGGTGGTTTGCCAGCCCCGGAGTCGAGTGATAACCCGTTGGGATACAAGTTCTCGTGGAGCTCGAGAGGTGTGTTACTCGCGCTGAGGAATGCGGGCAAGTGGTGGAAGGATGGAAAGGTTGAGGATGTTGAGGGCAAGGACTTGATGGACCATGCTAAACTGTACCACATTTACCCTGGCTGTAAGTTTGAGCGTGCTGGAATTGAGCCCAGCATTCGCTAACAACATTATTTTTCTCAGACAACTTCGTCGCCTACCCCAACCGTGACAGCACACCCTACAAGGAACGCTACAACATCCCCGAAGCAGAGACCATCATCCGCGGCACACTCAGATACGGCGGCTTCCCTCAATTCATCCGTGTCCTAGTCGACATTGGATTCCTCTCCGACGAGTCCGCCGACTACCTCGATGCGAAGTCTTCCTCCCCGCTAACCTGGGCCGAGACCACCGCCAAGGTCGTTGGTGCCACGAGCTCTAGCCAGAATGATCTCGAGTGGGCGATTGCCAGCAAGACCTCTTTCTCAAGGTAAACCATCCTCATCCCATACCACATTCTGCGGTCAGATGAGCTAACAACCCACCAGCACCGAAGACAAAACCCGCATCCTCGCCGGCATGCGCTGGCTCGGTCTCTTCTCCGACGCCCCTATCACCCCCCGCGGCAACCCCCTCGACACCCTCTGCGCCACCCTCGAGCAAAAGATGCAATTCGAAGCCGGCGAGCGCGACTTCGTCATGCTGCAGCACAAATTCGGCATCACCTGGGCCGACGGCACGACAGAGACACGCACATCGACGCTGTGCGAGTACGGTGAGCCGACAAGCGCTACCAGCACGAGCGCGATGGCGAAATTAGTCGGTGTGCCGTGTGGTGTTGCGGTGAAGATGGTGTTGGATGGAAGGATTAGCGAGAGGGGTGTGCTTGCGCCCTTGAAGAAGAGTCTTACGGAGCCATTGATTGAGGAGTTGAAGAAGTACGATATTGAGATGATTGAGAAGACGATTGCATGAGTTGGTCTGATGGGTAAAATGAAGGATGAACTGGAAATGGGTATAGATAGTGAGTAGAGGGAGCATGAATATGACCACAATTGCCACTACCACTTCAGCTTAGTTGCATCGTGTCATTTTTGCGACGGGGTAGACGAGGTAGGTGGGTGAAGAGTACCGAGGAGAGAATTTCAGCTTGAGAAGCATGATGAGACACGATCCAGCACCAACTCCCTAGCAAGAAGATTCGTTTTCGAGAGACTTGACTCAAGGTTGAAAAGTTGTGAAGAGTGTCGAAAAGATTGAAAGCCGAAAAATACTGTTTCCGTATCGTGTCCTTCACTTGCTTAATAGTAAGAAGTGTCTATTTCGAGGAATACAACTCGAGGCTAAAAAGTAATGAAGAGTACCGAGAAGAGCTTCTCCGCCGGGAGAGTAAAAAATAACTGTATCTTCCATTAGATCCTTAGCAAGAAAAGTCTTTTCCTGAACACTTGATGCAAGACCGAAACGTTGTGAAGAGTGCCGAAAAGAGCGTGAGTAGGAGTAGGGAAAGCGCAACATCAGTTTGTAACTGTCATGGGAGCACATGACCAAGGATCGATGCTCTATACAGCCTCAAGTGCTCCCCTGGGTTCACACTTCGTTGAGGTTCAGATATGGACACATCCGCACATCATAGGGCAGCAAACCTGCTCAAGCCGCTTATACCCATATCGCTTGCTGTGCTTCACCACAGACGTCTTTGCCTGCCGCTAAGCCCACTACAGCATTCCCTCCCCCCTGCTCATCTTCCAGAAGTTCCAGCCTCACTCCCGTCCCACTCCCGTCTCAAGCCATTCAGCCAGCCTGAATGCAGTAAGACGCACCTCTTCCTAGCCACTCCAACATATATCCACACTCACTCACTCACCCACTCACTTCCCAGCCATAAGGAACCGTCTACAAACTCCCTCCCAGAAGACATCCCAGCCGTCCTCGCCCCGACACTTTTCCGCCAACTCCAACAACCTGCGCCTCCTCCCGCCGTCTTCGCCGTCGAGATACCCTTCCGGTCCTTGCTCGCTCATTCCGTCATTACTTACCACCATCGCCACGCCATACCCATCCTTTCCCTCCTCCCCTCTCTCGCCACTTGTCCCTTCTCCCGCCTCTGCGCCCTCTCCATCATATTCGAATTCCGACCACGGCGCCTCCCCACTAGTCATATACCGGATCATCCGCTCCCGCCACGCTAGGATCGTGGTGTACGGCTTATACCCAGGATTGGATGTACGGGAGGCTTCCTCGATAGTCTTGAGTTTGTCGTCGTAAGCGCCGAGAAGGGCGACGATGTCCCAGGTGTGCGAGGCGTATTTGCCTTTTTCGAGAGGTCCGTCAAAAGGGTTCCCGATGTCGAAGATTTGGAGGAAAGTTTCGGTTTTGGGGCGTGATGCTGCTTTCCCTGCTTCTTCTCTATCGCCTTTTTCTCCGCCTTCTGCTTCACTCTTCGCTCTGCCGTCGCTTGCAACTCCGGACCCCTTCGTAGCACCCACCGCCACACTCAGCGCCCCAGCAAAAAATCCAATATCGCTCTCAAAGAGACAGATCTTCCTCAACGCCACCTCCTCGCTCTCCACACCCTCCTCCTGAATTCCATAAATCTCCAGCAATTCCTTCCCCGGGCCGTCACCCAGGACGTCAAAAGCAATCTTCCGGATTGCAGCAGCGTGGTGCTTGCGTTCGGCGTTGTTGAGTGTCATGATGTACGAAATACTCCCATCATAGGTCGTCGTGCTCACAATTTGACTCTCCAGCCATTCATTCGGGTGTGTGTGGGAATCGGGACGCCCAGACCGGTTCCGCCGCATGCTCGCGCGCTCATCGGGCAGGGCTTCACTAGAGGTACACGGCGCGCCAACCCAAGCCAGATCCCTAATCTTCTCCACCGGCACCTCTTGCATCGCCCTCGCCACCTCCTCCGGGCTCTTTCCCTCCACCTCAATTCCCAACTTCCCCGCCTGTGCCCTAAAATTCTCCTCATGCTCCCCCGCCGTCTTCGCAGGCATCGTAACGCTCGTCCCACTGAACGCGACCGCCCTTCTGAACAGCTCCCGGCCAAGCCCACTCGCAACATGCAAACTCACGCTCTCCCCTCCCGCGCTCTGGCCCAGGACCGTCACGTTCGTCGGATCTCCGCCGAAGCCGGCGATGTGCTGTTGGATCCATTCGAGGGCGCGGAGTTGGTCGTGGAGCCCGTTATTGGCGGGGACGGGGTGGGAGGTGGATAGGGAGGAGGGCGAATGGAAGAAGCCGAGGGCGCCGAGGCGGTAGTTTAGGGAGATGAAGAGGAGGGGGGAG
>Ga0268246_10000291_pt1 | contig 24934 bp, 30 predicted proteins | sample AgamicOrSfe_FD_200242 | JGI IMG/M metagenome (GOLD analysis project Ga0268246, IMG submission 200242) | Agave microbial communities from Guanajuato, Mexico - Or.Sf.e (v2) (version 2) | ecosystem: Host-associated > Plants > Phyllosphere > Phylloplane/Leaf | place: Guanajuato, Mexico | collected...
CCACCTCCTCCCCGGGCCGCACCTACGTTGTCCAGCACCTCCGCGGCAACGCCGTCGTCGTCCGCCGCACCTCCACCGGCGGCATGCCCGAAGGTCGCCGCTCCTCCCTCACGCCCAGCTCGCAACCATGGGAACGTCGCGCCTCGGACTCGCCGAGCTCATCCAGCTGCACACCCACTGCTGCTGTTGCATCGCCATCGGGCTCCGGGTTTCGCACGACGAATTGGTCGTCTGCTGCGAATACCACAAGTCGCATGCCCATCCGCCGCAACTCGGCACATCTTTCCCCCATTCAGATGTTGCCGCCCCCGAGCTCCCTTCCTACCGCCGCAGCACAGCACCAGAGCACATACACCAGCCCCATCTCCTCCTCACCACGCCGCTCATCCTACTCGCCATATCATCGCGCTGCCTCCGTCGCCTCCGTCACGGGGAGTATCTGCGAGGAGGAGGATGTGGACAGTGAGATGATGGATGTTGATTTACCCATGGCTTCTCCGGCGTCAAGCGCATTCAGCAGTCCGGCGAGTAGTCCGTTGCCGAGTCCGGAGATGGGTGTGCAGATGACGCATGGGAGGGTGCAGCAGATGGGGAGTCCGAGCAGGAGTCCGTTGAGGATGAAGATGACGAGTTGGTTGAGACATGGGTAGATGATTTGTGGAAGACTGCTGTCCACACCCTGGCGGTGTTGGCTGGTCAAGCAGTGGTGATTCTTTCATGTCCGCGATGTGCTATGACATTCTTGTATATACTTACCATCCTAAAAGCTTTTAATCACATCTATGGCAACTATTTCACATCCCTCTGCTGCATTTCACTCTCCCACCTTCGAAAATACTCAAGGCACAGTCTACTGTGTTCAAGGCTTATCGCTCATAAAGAAACAGCCTAACTTAGGGGTTAGCTATGCGTGTAAGTGTGTTTGATGTCAGCCAAATGCCTGGGCAAGGATTGAGAGTAGGGCATTAGAGCTGCAAGAGAGCTTACAGCAAGGCTTGAACATACAGAAGAGTTCAAGTATCCTTTGCAACAAGACAGATTCTTGCTGGCGTATTTCCGAGTGAGACGGTAGCAGAGCAAGAAAATAGATGGGTCGGGTAGGCATCCGGGCGGCGCAGTATCGGCAAGACGCTATCTAATACAGTCTGCTACACTGTGTAAGGCTGGACTGATCGACGCAGACAATCGACAAGGAAGACGTCAACGAGAGCAATCTTATGGCATACAACAGATGCCCAATAAGAGCATTGAATCTATATTGTGCTATACGACATGTCGTCCCAGAATCTATCTTATCGAACCTCATACATTATAACCACTCATCATTCGTCCCAGACGACTCGAATCATCACCCATCTATCCACCTCGGCCTCGAGCCAATAGACCTGCGCATCCAACGACATGAAGCTTACATTCACTCACCCAGCCTCTCTCACCCATCCTCGCTCACCACACTTGCGTGCCATTAACACAACCATTATATCCCTCCTGCTGCCACATCTTGACACTCTTGATTTTCATCGTCGCGCCTCCCTTTTCCCAAGTTGGTAGCCATCTATTCGAAGTCAGCCTCTACTCATGCTCAAATGTCTACTCTTGCCCTTGCTCTTGATTCGGTGGAGCGAGAAGGGGAAAAGATGACTTACTGATCCTGCCCGTTCCAGAACTGCAACGGCGCCTCCTGACTACTGTCGACCCAGGGCTTGCCGCCCTCGCCGTCGGGGAACCAGCTGTTTCTATTGTTCCAGATGTATTAGCACTCGCTCCCACACTCTTCATCCTTCCCCACCAAGCTCTTGAGACAGAAACAAAGAAAGAAAGTACTCACGTCCCCCCCACCGCAACATTAATAATCAAATAAAAGTCCTGATCAAACGGCGTCGACACCAATCCCGTCTGGCCCCACGGATTCGTCACCGCAGAGTCGAACTTGCCGCGTTGCCAGAAGGGCATGTTGAAGTTGACAAAGGTCACTTGCAGAAGGCGAGAGTCCATGTACGTGAAGAGGTATTTGGGCGTCCATTCGAGGCCGAAGGTGTGGTATTGGTCGGGCTGAAGGGATGAAGGTTAGTATGTGGGTGTGGTGGGAAGGAAGAGGAGGGGAAGGGGGGACAGCAGGAAAGGGATGGCAAGGCATGGCAGGCCAAGAATGGTTTGAGAGGGGCACAAACGTACGTAAGACGAGAGCTTGGCTTGCTGAGTGCGCACGTTCATCCAGTAGCGGTCGTCGCCAGAGTCCTGTAGAATGAGAGTGTCAGCCTATGGCGCGTGCCGCGTTCCTTATGCTCATAGAAATACGAGACATACGGGCCCCCAATGAATACTCGACTTCATAATCCTCGACCCCCCACTAATATAGCTCGCATTATTTCCCCAACTCTCAATAATATCAATCTCGCCACTCCTTGGCCAATCGCCATACACATTCTCCACGGGCAACATCCAGATCGCCGGCCACAGCCAGTCACCTGCCGGCATCTTCGCAGTCACCTCCACGCGACCGTACTTGATCGAGGCGCCGCGGATGGTGTTGATGCGCCCGGACTTCACCGGAGGGATGATACTGCCGTTATTGGTGTTTGTGATTGCCACACAGCTGGCCCAGATGTCGGAGGTGGCGGTGCAGGAGTTGCGCATGTCGAGGGTGTAGTTGTTGTTGATGAGGGTGGCGTCTTGGAGGGAGGGTTTGATGTAGAGTTGGCCGTCTTGGATGAAGACGTTTTCTTCGTCGTCGGTCGTGACTTCGAATTCGTGGTTACTGCGATTCAACATAAGAACCTGTCTTTACAGGTGTAAAAGTGGAAGACACGACTCACCCGAACCCATTCGTCTGCACCTCCTTCATCCAAATGTCCTCATTGAACCCATTGCTCCAATCCTCATTCAGGACATTACAGTAGTTCGCATTCACAATAACACGGGTCTTATTCCAGATCAGTAACGTCGCCACCATAAGTCCCAGAAGCGCGCCGATAATGGGCAAGAGATACCCGATCCAGTCGAACCCTTGCTTCTGCAGCCAGGCAATGTCAAGCTCCTTCCTGTTGATTCGCCGCGAACGAAAGTACTTTGATGCTTTGGGCGGCCCTTTGTCAGTCAGGCCTTTGACGTAGGCTGTGGAGGAGGTTGAGAAGGATGTCGCGGATGGTTTCTCCAACCTTGCGCTGAGATCTGCGAGATGTTTCGCTAGTGAAGAGCGTAGTGTTGCGGTTGATATCCGGCGCGATTGTGAGCCTCGCGGCGTGGGTGCCGCTGTCGAGGAAGAAGCCTTTTCATCACTCACTGATTCCACTGATACGCTTGGGCGCTTTTTCTGGAGTTTGTTGCCATTGCCAGTGGCATTCCATAAGGAGTTGTCACGCATTGTTCAATGAGACACTGTTTCGCGATTGATGAATAGAAGGTGAGACTTCACAGCACGATGAAGGACTGGAAATGTTTTGCACGCAATTCCCTTCCTGAGATATGAACGGTAGGTAAATATTGCGAAAAGACAAACACATTGGTGAATACGGCATCAATGCTGATATTCACCTGTTCTGGCATGGCATGGGTGTCAGGAGTAAAGTAAGCGGAGTAAGTGTGCCGAGATGATATGTTTCGGAGGAATACTGAGGGGGACAACCTGGAAAGACCCGTCCACTGAATATCACTCGTACATTCAACTTCAAGGCAGGCAACCTCGGCCGAGCAAGACGAACGCTCAGCCTAGAATCGGTTCACGCCAAGCTCAGAGATGCTGCACGTAGCGAGTCACGAAAGAAGCAATAATGATGTCTTGCAGCGTATCGTTGCCAAGTGGGTGATGTTAAGAGGCCTGGATACATGCTCGATCATGTTGTGTTCGTACTATAGATGAATTTCTGCCCTTTTAGACGACGAGAACGATGACCTACTGAGTAAGGGGAATAGAGTTATTCAACAATGTTTTCGATGTCATTGTAGGCGGATACGAAGCAAGTCAGGATGTCGTTGTTGAGGCTCGAGTCTGCCACGAGTAGTGGCGTTCTCTTATCGATAGCGAGAACAGAACGTGCATCTCCGTCTCCACAAGGTCGCGGTGGCAACAACAACTCAACATTGCGTTCGTGGGAGAGCCTCGGCCGGAAGAGAATGGCTATGGAAGTTCACCGAGCGGTGTATACGTGAGATATCACCAACGCCACCTGTCAAGCATCATCAAGCATTGTCAAGTATCCGAGACCTAATCCTCGAGATGACGTCCGGAGGCGATCAAGATGTGATACACTCTTTCTCTTTCTCGAGCTCGCCTTGTGTAGCACATCGTGAAGGATGATCTTGCGCAAGTCGCCCTTGAAAATGAAAGCAGTATCGAATTGCATCATGGCAATAGTGAATTTCCCTATCTTCCATCTCGACTTGCCGATCTTCCCCCGGGCATTGCCGATACTGGGAGTGTGCACCTCGTATCGCACTGTCCAGAAGTCATCGAAGGCGCGCCCACCATTCTACGCTCGTGTGTCTCCCATGCCACCGCTAGACTTAGCCAAATTTCAAAACTCAGTCTCCATACAGTTCATGCAAGCTCGTCTGCACGAGTGGACTTGTACAAAAGAACAAGCATCTCAATTCCGTTGGCAAAGTTCTTCAATGTGCTCTGCAAGAAAGATACATTGCTTGTGAACCTGCGCTTGCGCCTATTGTCTAACGTACTCTAATCATTCACACTCATTTCCGTCACATTGCCGGCCAGTGTTGACACTACACTCGCTTATCACTCGCCACAAAATATCTTAATACTCACCACAGAACATCTTTATACTCACACAGAATATCTTAATACTCGCCACAAAATATCTTAACATGTCTCCCACTTCACCAACCACTTTCAGCTGGGGCGCCAGCTCTCATGATGTTTTCGGCGTCAATGCGCCAACGATAAAACGACGTGGATCGTCGCCACAACTATCACCTATCGATGGCAAATCAGCAAATTGGCCACCAGTAGGCTCATCTCCTACTGACGACAGAGGCCGCAGACCCTCAGCAGTACCAATACCTACAGCCGATGATCCAACCAACAGATCGCAGTCTGTCAATGCTGTACCGAGACGGCCATCTTTGGCGCCGAGCTCGCGCCGCAATTCATCATCATGGAAACAGCGGACGAGATCTATTGCGGGTGTAGGAGGCGCAGGGAGACGTGCGTCTTTGTTCAGACAGGGTTCTGTGGGTAACATGGCTGCGGAAACAGCAGATGCAGATATTCCCGAGGCGCTGCAGACGAAGTGTAATATCATGGTACAGCATCTGTATCATCAGCTTCGAGAACGTCTATGGTTGTCGGATAGCCCTGTTGATGAGGGTGTTGTGCTTAAGATTAACCGAGACGCGTACACTTGCTGTCCAGGTACCCTGGCATATCAGCAGGAGGGATTTCTGGAAGCTATCGAAGGTTTGAATGTCAAGGTGAGTCAGTATAACACTATGGTCGAGGCTAGTCTAATATTCCTTAGGTGGCTGTCACCATCTCGACCGAAGTCATCAGCCTTTTCCTCTCAAGTCGGGAGGCCACCTTCATACCCCTGGGTAATGGTCTCCGATTACAGGTCCTGCCAACTATGTCTGCACTACCTTCTTGTCAAAAGCATCAATTCGCAGCTTTCATCGCGGATCGTGGCTGTCTTGTAATCTGGGACGATGATCCCCGTTATGTGCTGGATAGGGCATCCAAGCTAGTCAACGAAATCGTCATGCTCATCTGGGAGGACGGCCTTGAGACTGACGACCATCCACCTGAGAAGAAGCCGGAAGTCATCGTGTCCGCAGTGGAGAAAGACAGTGCGTCTTCTTCGGTGGACATTGAACAGGGCTACGAGGTTGCACCTCGGCGAAGAGTGGCGTGGCAGCCTATTGCTGTCGGCATTACCTGCATCTTGCTCCTCCTTTCCACTGGTACTGGATATGGTCAGATTGTTGAAGAAATCTACTTCGATCGCCAATTCGCTCGTTTGCTGCTTATCGTCGTTATGCCTATTCAGCTATGGGTGTCCTTGGTAAGTCGAAAGGCACAGTCCTCATTGGAACATAGCTAACAAACCGCCAGTTCTTCTTCCAGTCTATGGTCTGCTCCGTCCTCCAGATGTTCGGTCCCATCTCCCAAATGAAGAGAAACACGAAATTCTTCTCCGGCGAGAAGCCAAAACAGCGACCACGAGCTCCAGGAACGCAGCTTCCTCACGTCACAATTCAGATGCCAGTGTATAAAGAAGGTTTGCAGGCTGTGATTGAGCCTACCATTGTGTCTATCAAGGCTGCAATATCGACATATGAAATGCAAGGTGGAACAGCCAGTGTGTTCATCAACGATGACGGTATGCAGCTTCTAGATTCAGAAGGTGCGCAAGCTCGACGTGACTTCTACGACGAGCATGGTATTGGGTGGGTTGCGCGACCGAAACACAACCCAACTCCAGCACCAAATGAGGAATTGTTTTTGAGGAGGGGAAAGTTCAAGAAAGGTATGTCTTTCCATGTGTGAAAGTCCTGACCACAGCTAACGGCATCAAGCTTCCAACATGAACTACGCAATGTGGGTCAGTACCCGAGTAGAAGACAAGCTGTCCAAAATCGACCGCCACCCCGACTGGAACGAGGAAGATGAAACAAATGCATACTACGAAGTCCTAGCAGAGGTGATCGATGAAGACGAAGGCAGAACCTGGGCGAACGGAAATATCCGCATTGGCGACTACATCCTTATCATCGACTCTGACACCCGTGTACCACTAGACTGGTGAGTCCTGTCACTTACCATCAACCTCCCCAAACACTAACACGCACCAGCTTCCTCGACGCAACAACCGAAATGGAAGAATCCCCCGAAGTAGCCATAATCCAATACGTCTCTGGCGTCATGAACGTGACGTCCTCCTTTTTCGAATCCGCAATCTCAAACTTCACGCGTCTCGTCTACACACAGATCAAGTTCGCCGTCGCTAACGGGGACGTCGCGCCTTTTGTTGGCCACAATGCTGTCCTACGTTGGTCTGCGATTCAGTCGATCGGATATGACTGCGAGCTGGATCATAGGGAAAAGTTCTGGAGTGAGGATACAGTGAGCGAGGACTTTGATATTGCGCTGAGGTTGCAGGGGCTGGGATGGGTGTTGAGGTTGGGGGCGTATACTGGCGAAGGATTCCAGGAGGGTGTCAGTTTGACGGTGTATGATGAGCTTGCTAGATGTACGTCCTATTCCCCTCCCATCACCACACACACCCAGAGAGGGAGAGACGACTGACACAACACACAGGGGAAAAATACGCCTACGGCTGCTCCGAACTCCTCTTCTACCCAATCAAGGACTGGTGGAGCATGGGCATCATCACGCCCCTCTTCAAGCGCTTCCTGCGCAACAAGAACATGCCGCTCAGTGCCAAGATCACTATCATGAGTTATGTGGGCACGTACTATGCGATTGGGTCGGCGGCGCTGCTTACCTTGCTCAATTACTTCCTGGTTGGGTGGCTTAATGGATGGTTGGATCATTTTTATATGTCAAGGTATGTTGTTCTGAGCGGCGTTGATAGAGCTTTTGGAGACTAATCACTCCGTTTGTGCAGTTTCCGGATTTACTTCGCTATGTACATCGTCTTCACTGGTGAGTAGCACTATCCTTCTCCGTCTGTTTCAGAGTCTAACATTCATTCCCAGGGGCCGGAAACGTCTCCCTCGCCGTCCTGCGCTACCGAACCGGCGAAGGCAAGCTATTCCCCTGTCTCTGGGATGCCTTCAAATGGGTGCCGTTGATGACTATCTTCTTGGGTGGTGAGTTCCATTCCTCATACCCTTCCTCATATCCTACCATCCATTCACCTCTCAATCCTTGCTCTGTCCTTCACCGCATTCAATCCTAATCGCACTTTGATGTGAGAATCTCGCTAACCAACATGCTCGTCCCAGGGATATCCATCCACGTCGGCCAAGCCATCCTTTCCCATCTCTTCTCGCGCGACATGTCCTGGGGCGCCACCAGCAAAGAAGTCGACGACGTTTCTTTCGTCGACGAGATTCCGAGGGTGTTGAAGAATTTCAAGGTATGCTTACCCTATCCTCCCTCCCTTTTGCCTCGATCCCTGCCTCCAGTCCCCTTCCCAGACAGGATTGGCGCTGATCAACGTTTGTGCTACAGTGGACATTCACCCTCTGCATCCTCTGCCTGGCCCTAATGATCGTCCTCGGCACCGGCATCGGCGTCATCCCAGAAATGTGGCGCATCACGGACATCATCGCCGTCTGGCCGCTGCTCTCAATCGTCCTGGGACATCTCACACTTCCGTTACTGTTGAATCCGGGGTTGATGCGTTTTACGTGGTAGATGATGGATGGTCAGGGAATGGGTGGTGCGGATTGGGGAGGTGGACGGGGGTGATGGGGAGGTGATGAGAACGACCCTTGGGACCGAGCAGCAAAGCGACAAGAAACGGACGACACATGAAGCACTGAGGTGCGTCTTGCTTTAGCCGCGCCATGACTACATGGACGCACTGAGCGGGAGGAAGCGTGGGAGCAACTCGTATCAGGTATGGCGTAGTCTTGACTGGACTTGCTGAGTCTGTAATTCGCTCCGCACCGTCTGGTATATGTATAGAAGATGAGCTGGCATGGATGACGGCATGAAGGAAGCGAGAATAATTGACACAGAGGCACTGCGCAGCACATGCATGCGGTTGGATGAGCATATAATGTTGGCCTTTTGTATATACACATGTTTCATGCCTATCTCTGTCTCCAGTATCGATGTTAATGTGCTATTCGATTTAATTCCACTTGCACATACCGCGCTCGAAGGACTGGCAGCAGTAGAGCACAGCAGGTGATCAAGATGAGGGAACGCACTGCAGCGGGCGAATCCTGGTGTGTTTTACTATGGACTGGTCATGCGAAATAGTTTGTAATGAAGCGTGTGAGGTCGCTAGCGTAGTATGGACGTCCAACATGGCCAGAGAGAGAGGGGTGAAGGTATCCGTCTACCAGCTAGACAGCATAGCGAGAATTGGCAGGCAGAGGCGGCAGTATTGGCGATAAAGAGTGATGGGCGTTTGACGCAGGTCCAATGGCGAAAGCTGTCTGCAGGGTTTGGGCAAGCAGTACGGGGCGAGGTGTAGCTTGGATCAAGTCAGACTGTGGGGAGATCGGAGAGAATCGAGAACGAAGATGAGGAGGACTTGAAAAGAAATCCCATATTGTGCTACCGACAGAGGTCGTAGATGAACTGGCCAATGTCGACGAAACGACACAGCCTGCAGATAACGCCGGAATGATATGCCCTGCAATCTCCTCATGTCGGAGGGCCTCACGGTCGTGAAAACGACTTCAGAGACTCTGACATTCTCAGCACTTGCCTGTTCCCGTGTTTCCCTTTTGTGGCCGAAGCCTGTCCACCTGCCTCCCCAGCTCAGACTCAGCCCCATCTTCTCCTCATGCTTCCACATCCCCACCACCCGATCACTCCTACCCACACTTCAGATATCATCAATATCAATATCCTTATCATCCGAATCACTCCTGTCCTCATCAAATTCAAATCCAATCCCTCCCTCCTCTCCACCCTCCCCAAAGTCCGTCGTCTCATTGATCTTCGCACTCTCCGGCAGCTCTCCATACGCCTTCAGACTCCTCGCCTCATCCGCGCTGTACTTGAGCAGCACGTCCCCCTTCTCGTCCTGGTAGTCGCGCAGCGAAAGCAGGATGATGTCGCCCTGGTTGATCCACACCTTCTTGCGCAGCTTGCCGCGAATGTGCGCGAGGCGCTTTTCGCCGTCGAAACAGAGCGCTTCGAGACGGCCGTTGCCGAGCATTTTGAGGACTTGGGCGTATTCTGGGGGAAGGAGAGTGTGTTAGCGTTTTGTAGTGGAGGTCTCGAAGAAAGGCGAAATGGCGGGTGTGGGTGAAAATGGATCGGGACTGCTGTTGCAGCAGTAGTCAACTGTCCTCGCTCGCATGCACGTTCCAGCGGACGTTGTGCACTACTGGCGTTGGAGGCTGCCACGCTGCGCAGCTTTCGGGGACTGGGAGGAATTCTTTCTCAAAACGCACCTTGGCCTTCCTCCTTAAATGTGAGTTCTCGCTTCTCGTTGTCGTTCTCGTTCTTTCCTCTTCTCCGGTTTTTACCACCCTGGGTGTGCGTCAGTCTTGCTCATATTCTTTATCTACTTCTTGACGCCGTTCTCTTGTTCGCATCGCGTCGGAGTGGCGGATGTGGTTCGATTTACCTTTCCCTTGTCTGTAGAGCGCGGCTGACGTTAGCACATGGCCTGTCGCACAATGCGGCGTTATGTAGCAGCGCGGATGAGGACGTACTCTTAGGCATGTTGGGCTAGTTGTTGCGGTACTGAGATATGTGTTTTAGTAGGCCTTGTAAGGACGACGGCGGATTTGTAGATGTGAGGGAGAGGTGGCGGAGTGTGCGTGTTTGTTATATAGAGTGAATTCACAGCCATCCCGGTGTTTGAAGTTTGACGTCGGTGAGGGGCGTCCATGACTCGTCAGTATGACGCATCCGGCAAACTGTGATGATAACAATATCACAACGCAGTCATACAGCTGCACGAACAAAACTGCCCATCATGAGGCTCAAACCCACGCAATGAGCCTCCGTGCTCTTCTCCCTGTCTTTTCTCTACACCGTGACCTATCAAAAGACCCGCAATGTCCAAATCCATCTCCCCACGGCTCTCACTAACAACCTTCCGCCCCAATTACTCTCCCAAATACAATCCCAAAATGCATCAATCGCCCTTCCTCAGCGGGTCCACCAAGTTGAAGCTACCCGAGGACCGCAGAGCTGAGGACCGTGATCGCAAGTCGCATTCGTCGGGGCACGGTCTATCGTGGTCGATTCTGAAAATCCCAAATGCGCAGTGCTCGAAATCCGTGGTGCGGAATTGGGCTGCGAGGAGGGTGCGAGCGGCGTTTGAGGAGGCGTTGAGGGAGAGGGGGTTGGAGAGGGACGGGACTGTGTTGGTGGCGAAGAGTGAGGGGGAGGAGAGTCGAGAAGGGGATAGGGCTGTAAGAAAGGAGATGAACGTCGCTGGTGAAGGACACCACGCACAGCACAAGCCGATCAAACCGATCTCAGGGAGCTTACTTCTCCGAGTAGAAGCTGCGACGGTCACGGCAAGCAAGGAGACTCTGGATAGAGATGCGGAGACTGTTGTGAAGTGGTTACTGAAGCAGCAGCAGGGGCAGTACGGGCAGGGCAGACCTGACAATGTGAAGGGGCGGTCGCGTTCGGAGAGCAGGCGCGTGGGCTGAGGGAACTTCATCTCTGGCAGAGCATGGCAAATAATGCAATCAATGCGGACGTTCGCAGCCAGGAGGACTATGCGTGCTCTTGATGGGCTTCACCCACCATATCACGAAGGCGATGAGCGGTCTCGGTGGAAAACTGCCCGGCATGGAAAAACGCTAGTGAAGCTCCAGTGGGATGGAGCATAGCGACTGAGCACGCGAATCTGTGCTGGCACTACCAGCATCAATCCTGCACACTGCAACTCGCAGCACGGACGTATGCCGGCGCAGATTTATATCTGATCAACCTGCGCCCATGGTGACGATTGCGTGGAGATAAGGAACTCGTCGGGCTCGCAGTGAAACGGTGGACGATGACAGCATCAGCGCGAGAGTGAAGCATCGACTGGAAGATGGAATCGACACAGAGAATGTTGTGATGGAGTGGTATTGATGCGAGCTGCATGCATTCGTCGAAAGACCCTACAGCTCAAACCATGTTCCCTCCTCGTGCGCCTGTGCTTCCCCTTGCTACTGCCTTGACTGATCTGTAAATCCGGCTCATCCTCGTCCAGCTCTGTTACCTGTCCAATTCTGACTTCCTCCTTGTTCAGAATGCCGCCAAATCTATTTCACCAATTCCGTAATCTTCTGCTCGATTGACGACGCGTCGAGTCCTATACAGCGCATTAGCATGTACGCTTCCTCTCTTGCATCTTCTTTCGGCTTTTCCAATTCCATTCTCGTTTGTTGTGTCGCCAATCCCCAAATCAGGTTCGACCGATCCTCCTGCCCATGTCCATCATTCCTCCTCTCCCTTGTCCCAATTCTCACACTTCGTGCCCCTTTCATCCGGCCACCTCCTTCCCTGGCCCATCCATCCTTCCCTGCTTCCCATCCCTTCACTTCACCGCAAGCCGAGCAGACCTACCTTTCAACGGCACCATCTTCTCCCTCCCATATTCATATCTCGCCCACACCTTCGGCTCCACATCCATTGCTTCTCGTATCAGGATCGGTGTTTGCGGGTTCTTTGATTTCATGGTCGGGTATGCGCGGACGAGGAAGGATCTGTAGAGTGACAGAGCCGAGGGCGTACGTTAGCTATGGACCAGCTCGGATGTGGCCATCTCGTGGCGCGGCTGGGGAACAAGTAGGTGCTACAGTGGGTGCGCAAGCACTGGGCAATGTGTGGTATAGGGTGAAGTCGAGCTCGGCCGGGGAGGATGGACGAAGAAGTGAAGTTGTGTCGGGCGCGAAAACGTGGACTAGACTGAGGCGTACCTTGCAGCAGCGCTGTGCTCGGACGTCTGGCAAAGGTGGAAGCGCAGCTCTTTCAAGCCTTGCTTGAAGACGTATTTGCCGGACATGGCTGTGTTATGTTACTCGAGGATGATGTTGCATGCGGCATTGGAGAAGTCAATGCGGATGTCAATTGCGGAGATGAGTCCGAAATTACAACGCAACGCAGCGACAGCAAGGTACTGATTGTAGTGCCAAGCGCAGCTCACAGCATTTGATACATTCACACACTCAAAGCCAGGAAGTTGATGACGCACTGTACAGCAAGCACGTTGAGATGTAGGTTAATCACCCACCAAAAGAATACTTATGTACAATGGATACGTAAGCTCGCCAGGCAGGAGCAGCCGTGATGAAATGAAAAGTCACACATTCCTGCACCCCCAGTAGCCCTTTCAGCTTTGCCACTGTCTCGATCCAGTATATTTGCGATCCGTGTAGGAATCCATGACTACAACATCCAGTGAGCAATGTCCAGCGCCAGCACCTCTCGTGGTCTCCTTCCGTATGAGGTCCGGCATCATCTGCCAGAGTTCCAGTGACGGTGCTGTATAGATGTACTTGCCTGATTGCCTGGACTGCCAAAGCAACTGTTTTCCCAGCGGGTGGAGCACCAGTGATGAGCTAATGTAGCATCTAGGTAGCACCATTGCCCTTCTGTTATACCGACGTGTCGCTCACATCGTGCTCGTGCAAGGATCGTCGTGGTAGTGAGTGCAGTATGGTATGCCATGATCGCAGATTGTGACCGTGCCACACTACCACAGATATAGACAGGAAATTCTAAGTCGATGCTGCACAGCTAGGTTGTGCGAGTAGGGTGACCGAATTGTCTCCTGTATCGAGTGAAAAGCGCGTGCCAGGCGTGAGGATCGGTTGTGAGTATGAGTACTGGAAAAACGCAGAATCATCTGGCGCGGGTGGTCAGTATGATGTCCTTTCAGTGATCTCTCATTGGGGTGTGTGAAATACCTAACATAGATTGTGCACCGACTGTAGCTCGGTATCCATTGCCAGTATTCTCGAGATACGAGTACTCAATAACGCCTGGCGCAGACTCTTGAAACGTTACCATGAAATGAGCGTAAGCTTCATATCCTTGCAGGCTTGTGATCCATTCAATGGTCACATTGCGAGCCCCTTCAGCGCCATCAATCTCATAGTAGATACCGGTGTTAGTCTCCGGGTTCACCAACTGTTCTTGCCACAGTGGGAATATCGAGGCGAGTATTGAATAATCTCCTTCCGGGCTGTCAAGGTCGTAATAATAGTAGTATTCTTCATGCGCGTTGTCGAGCCCCGTGTTAAACTGAGGAAGGGGTGTATTGTTGTCCTCAAAGGGTGCATCATAACAGCCGCCCTCCGCGGGAGTGCAACCTGAAAAGAAGAACTCGGTGAGGGATAGATACTGTGCACGTGTTGGTCAACCAATGTAGAAGTTGTGGAAACACGGTTGCAGCTTACCCCAACGGAGCCTATCAATAGATTCGCGCTCGTCTGACCATATACTGTGATAGGGAAAGGCAATTCTAGAGCAAAGCTAAGGTCATTGACCTCTGCCGTCGAATCCGGCCCACCAGCTAGAGTTGTGGCGGAGGATAGTATGAGAGTTGGGGTGCCGCCACCGATTGTCGCTGTCGAGTACTCTGTGGCAGCAGTATAGACTGTTGTCGTCACTGTGGTAGTAGGCTGGGGTAAAACGAGTGTCGTCACTGATCGAACAGCCAGTTTCGGGCCGGAAGGGGGATGGTCAACTGTATAATGCGCCGAAGGTGCAAGGGTAGGTGCCATGCCACTCGCTCTCTTTCTATGCTGGTTGCCGTTCCCATCATCGATACTACTGGAAGTGCAGATTGCAACAGTAGTAGTGCTTGTGACAGTGCTTGAATAAGAGGTAACAGTCGAAGTCACTGTTACTGCAGCGTCCGTCTCAAGAAGCTCGGACGATCTACTTTGCCGTCAATACCCAGACAGTGATATCTTGCTAGTAGCAAGCTTACATTGAGGTAGCTGTCACATTTAGATATTCCGTGTCGTATATCGAGCTGGAAGTGATTGTTGAAGTAGCATTGACATATACAGGAGCAGGAGTGATTCTGTTCACGCACGTTAGTAGACATAGGAGGAGTCGCAAGTGACGGCTGCTTACGTTGTCGTCTGAGCCGATGCAAAATGGAATATCTCTGTTGCAACTGTGGTTGTGATATTGTTGAGCACGGACGAGATGATCGTAGCATTGTGAGGAGTGCCTGTCCGGTATGCTGTGATCAAATTCACAACAGTCGTGGGAACTGCGCGTGTCTTCGTGACATACAAAGTCGTGGTTGATGCGCTACCAGTAGCTGCACATGCGCAATGCTCGAGGTGGGTTGTGGGTGCATTCGAGGGCGGGCTAGACTGTGCTCGTTTTGGAAGATAAAGATAGGTTTCAGTCGCAGTCTCGGTGGCAACAGTCAGTGTCTCGGTCTCTATATATGCTAAAGACAGTTGTTAGTGATACTGTCATAAGACAGAAGTTTGTGAGTATCCTGGGGATTCTGCTCAAACATGTGTCTTCGTACAGCAGGTTGAAGAGAAGACGAGAAGAGTTCTACTCACATTCTACAATGGTGACACTCGGAAATAGTGTTATGGTACTCGCTTCTGCCACTTCAGTGATGCTAACATTGTAGACTGTGTTTACGTCTGCTGTGACGGCTATGATGGAGAATCGTCAATTCGAATTCAGCTCGGGAGGTAAAACGTCCTTACGTACACGCAATGTTGTCAATAGTTTCCACGAGTGTTTCAGTCGCTTGTGGCAGCAAAGTAGTGATGATTGTGGTTGAAAGATGAGTTCGGGTAGTATTGTAAACCAGTACAGTTTCTGGCACTTCGTTAGTATATCGTTCACTGAGCCTGATCTGCAGGCATGTTATGAAAGAGGACGCCGACATACCAGTGACTCTCGCTGTACACAAGCAAGGCGACGAAGGCGCCGTACACACAGGCTTCCAACAACCCCTATTGTAGAATGTAGTTGAGAGATCAGCTCCTGGAAGTTCGGGCTCGATCCCCATATCTAGCAAGCTCTTGCTGTATAGCTGGCAGGAAGCAGCTATTAGGCCGAAACTTATACAATTCCTATCATCATGACATAGCTCGGCACAAGCTTCGAGATCCGACACAGTGAACGGTAGCCCAAGTGTGACAATTTGCCCTGGCACAAGCGGTCCAGGCCAGCCACATCTGATATTGGGATTATGCTCTGGCTTCAATATCATACTACAACTTTTGGCTGTAGCATTGGAGCTGGGGAGGAGTGATGCGCCCTGAACAAGCGTAACCCCTAACAGGGTGGAGAGAAAAGCTAGATGCATGGCACCAGAATGAACAAGAAATGGGGAAAAGAGTGTTCACAATACTTTGGAGTGACTGGCATCGCATACTTAATGTATCTCGAGTTCATGTTTATAATTTACCATATTGCACAACCTACACTAGCTCGACCTCTGGACGAGTATCAATCTCGGAAGACATATCACGAGCTGAACAGAGCTGAACTGAAGCGAACCGACGTTGAACGTGCATGGAATACGAGAATTCGCCGAACCTCATTGCGAAAAGCACATTCTGCTCCCATTCCCGATGCTCATTATGGCGACAAGAGCCTCACAGAGACTAGCTTGCAGAGCATTTACACACCCCTACTCACTCCAGCGCTGCAAGTCGAGTGGGTAGTGTGCTTGTCGTCAAACATGACCGATCAAGTAGGTACTGTCGACGCAGCAAAAAAAGACCGAGCCCGACGGAAGTAGGGCCTAAAGACAAAGATAGCAAGTCATGGTCTGCAGCCTTCTGTGTAGGCAGGCAATCTTATGGGCATACGGGAAAGTTCGACGGTCGAAGTACGAGCATGAGCTAACCTGAAATCTGGGAGATGGAAGAAGGTGAAGATTTGGAAGCAATACGAACTCTGCCAAATTTAGGCATCGCTGCTGCGTGGTACTACCCTGCTGCACAATTTGCCGCCTAGGAAGTTACAACTACGTTTGTGACTTCACGGCTATCATCTCTGAGCAGCACAAGATTTCGATAGCTGGCATCACAGCGTCGGCCAGCCATAGTGCTCATGTGACACAGCATGCATCGTGATTACTCAAAGGAAGGGTGTTCACTCCAACTCGCCTCTTCCAATTGTGTATTACACGAAACCCCTTTGATGTCTGACTCATCAAGCGCGTAAAGTCGCGTGGAACAAACGCGCTCTTCTACATCACCCTCAAGTTTCGCAATCTTCAGCTCTCCTCGCAGCCCTTGTGGAAATGGACGCGTTATTTGACCAGATCTATTCTCGCGTCGCCGGGGCTATGAGCAAGTATGACGGCTCTCACGACATGACCCATATCAAGGTGAATTCCATCGCCAGCCCTCATCAATCCTGAATTGACACCGCCTGCAGCGTGTCATGCGCAATGCCGAAATCATCATGGAGAGCGAGCAGAAGACCAACTCGACTTATACGTACGATGTCGCCCTGGTTGGCCTCGGTGCCCTGATGCATGATGTGGGCGATAACAAGTATGCACTTCCGGGTGCGTGTCACACTTCCGTGATCCGATCTTCAGATATGACGCTTACCCACAGATATGCAGGCGAGGATGTAACAAGGATGGTCTACGACATGATCATGTCCGCAGTTGGGCACGCACCAGAGCACGACACCTTCGCAACCAAAGTCCAAGCTATCGCGACTGGTGTCTCGTACACAGCTGAACTCGCCAACCCAGATAAAGTCAAAGACCTGATCAAGCAGATTCCAGAACTCGCTATTGTACAGGTATGCTCATGCTCCCATTACCCTGTTACTCCTGGCTCCTCCCGTGATGACTTACTGGATACTGAATGACAAAGGACGCCGACCGCCTCGACGCAATCGGTGCAACCGGAATCGGTCGCTCGTACATGTACAGCGGCGCACATGATCTGCCACTGCAGGCGGCGAGGGCGCTGATCGATAACAGACTTTGTCTCTACAAAGAGCGCATGAAGACGAAGACGGGGAGAGAGATGGCGGAGACGAAGACGAAGAGGTTGGAGCTGTTCAAAAAGTGGTGGGATGAGGAATGTGGTGCGTGAGTATACAAGAATCGTCAGGGAAGTGTTCTACGCGTTAATATCGATTTACGTCCGGCTGGTTTGACTGGACTTATGTGCTGCTTGTAATAAGTGCTCTTTGAGTGGAGACCAGTTGGTTTGGGTCTACTAAAGAGGGTGTGATAGAAATACTATTTCACACCCTGCGGTTCATGTATTTCGTCGCCCGCAATGATGTCCTCGTCGGCTGAAACAACAAGTTCACTTTTTTCCAGCTTAGAGCGTTGGCCGCAGTTGGTTGTCTTCATGCCTGATATATGGCCACATCCAGGAGCTGCTGTCAGAGTCTTCCAAGACGTCGGCTAGTACGAAGCAGTACAGACGATCTAGCATGCCAAGAGGCTAGCTAATCACTTGGCGAAGGAAGCAGGTATCAGCTCGGTTCTCGAATAGTACATCAAGGTGTCAACACAGGCTAATACAGGCTTGTTGACTTTACTCTAATAGCCAGTCACACATACTGTTTTGCATTGACATCCTTTCCTTCGAAGGGAAGGTCATGTCGTCTGTTCTTGGCTGAGACTTGGGCATATTTCAGACAACCGATACAGTGGACTTGGACTAGAGAACGGTGTGGTATCTGTATACTAGGTACAATATCGCCTCAGCAAGGTACCCGCCACGAGACGATCCTGCACAGCCCCCCGAGGCGGAGGGGTTCCAGCTGGAGGATCATATGTCGATAGTTAGCGCGTTCCGAGCTTGGCAGTTATGCCCTGTATACCGCCTCTCACCAGAGTATGCCGACCGCAACTACACTATAGGTACAGCCTTTTCCCATTCAAGTGCAGGTGGACGGCTAACAAAACCAGGGCGTCGGTCTTCTACTCCTCCAGAACCTTCCAAAGCAACAACAGCAAAGAATAGAATATGATGAGACTGACTGGAGCAGTATCCCTCCTCCTTCTTATCATCACCTCGGCCGCAGACTCGGTGCCATTTCTAATTACCGCCGCTCCGTCTTCCCCCGTAGCGCTTCGTGTCAACAGCTTCAATCACGATAGGCTCCTTGTACCAAGAGCTTCAGGTTGCGCAGCAGATCAAAAGCCATGTGGCACGAAATGCATTCTCGTGGGTGATGACTGCTGTAGCGCCGATCACTACTGCCCGTCGCCCAACAAGTGCTACATATCAAATGATAACGGTAATATCATATGTTGCGTTCCTGGCACAGACTGTTATGTCTGGGTAGGCCCTGACGGTGTTGCAACAACGAGATATCATACACAAAGTGTCACCTGGCACTGGTAAGCCCATTCGAACGACAGTGATTGTTTGATAGCAATAGACTGACTATATGGCAGGTACGCAACTTTCACCTGGCTGAGAAACGATATACCCATCTCATACTCGTACTGGTCTACCGGTATACCGTTCACTTGGTACTGGACCGACTCAGCCCAGGGCGCATACACATCCAGCTCTGTGTCTTTAGGAATTGCCTCATCCATCGATGCCTGGACCTCCTCAGTCAAAGCTGCTATATCCTCTGCGGACACAACTCCTACTCCAAATCAAGGCGTCGGGTCGGTCACAAGCACCATCATGCCAACGAGTACGCCATCGATTATAACTCCGTCCTCCGTAGCAGTAGTACCATTCGCAACACCGACTTCCTCATCGACGTCGATTCTCTCTTCTCCAGCCACGACAACTATTATATTACCTGCACCGACAACCACCAATACGGCTGTGACACCGACATCAAGTCCTCCGACGACACGCTCTTCCTCTTCCTCTTCGCCTACTGCTACTGTCACAGTCTTTGTGCCGCCAAGTCCAACCCCTACAACGAGCAGTATACCCTCTGGCGTGCGTGGAACTACTTCGTCATTGCCTTCCCCAGCAAGTGTCTCTACGTCGGCCATCGCGACTTTCATGTCGAGCTCTAACATACTACAAGTCTTCTCTTGGATCAGCTATGGCATTGTATGGATGATATTCTCATTGGTCATTGCTCTGTGAATTTGGACTGATGGATTTGTGGAGAGGGTGGGGAGTTCGGGCGGCGTGCACTGAGATCAATCGTTCTGGGAAGTTAGCTACGCTGGAGAGAGACGATGTCATGGAATATAGGGCATCTGATAATCTAGTTTGAATTGTAAAGACTCCACCTAGCCGAAGCTATTATCAACGACGAAAAGTACCTGAACTGCCAACTCTCTGAAAGACGTCTTCGGTAAAGTCCCACACTCGCGCCGGCCACCCATCCCTCCTGTACGCCTCTAATACACCGTTCCCTTCCAATACCTCACACTGCCAGCCCACCAGAGCACACCCCTTCCTCACATCCTCCCCTTCCCCAAACTCCTCAGCCAACAGCTGGAAAACCTGCCTCTCTGCACACTCCTCCGGCGTGACCCCAGCCCACCACAGCGCACCCTTAGCCACCTGCCTCAAAACCACCAAACATGCCCTCCACACCCACCCCGCCTCCTCCGTCGCCTCCAAATGCTTGAAAATCCCCGTCTTCACCCACCCAGGATACGCATGCATGAAAACGATATCGGCGTTCTCAGGCTGCGCAGCAAGGTGATCCAATGCCAATGTGTGCATGCTTGTGGTGTTGTTCACCGTGCGCATCAAGGACCAGGAGTCGGGGCTCGAGAGGCCGAGGTCGGATTCGTACATGCGGGCTTCTTTGCCGGCGTTAAGGACGCTGAGGATGCGGGCGTGAGGCGAGAGGCGCAGGAGTGGAAGGAGGTTCTGCACGATGCGCATGCGCGAGTAGTAGGAGAGGACGAAGCATTCGTCTAGGTTTTCGGTGGTGTCTAATGGGGGGAGGAGACGCGCTGATGGTTAGTGACCATGTTCATTGACCAGACTTCGACCATTCTTAGTACGCTTGATCAACGAATAGAGCACATGAATAGAGTAAGCGATGATGTAGGGGTATGAAAGGCTCTAATTTCTTTCTTTTCTTTTCACAAGCTTGTGCAACTTTGCAAGGGAGGACTGACTGCGGGCACAGGAGATCGAAAAGAGACAAAAATCAGACAACAGTCACATACATGACGGTCCATTAAAAGGCAACATCCCCGCACTCAAGAAAAGCACATCCACCTTTTCCTCCCGCGCACAGATACCTTTACACGTCGCGTCAACCTGTGCCAACAACGTGACCTCCGTCTCCCAGAATACGAAGCGGTTGCCCCTGTCAAGACTCTCAAGCTGCGGACGCTGCGTGGAGTCGAAACGCGTTGAGGATCGTCCGAGGACGTGGAAGGTCGAGGAGCGCAGGATGCTGGCGAGGCGGTGAAGGGTCGAAAGGCCGATGCCGCCCGTGCCGCCGATGAAGACGCATGTCAGGTTGGTGGGAGGAGACGTAGCAGCATGTGTGTTGTGTGAGAGGACTGTCGAAAGGGACACCATCATGTACAGGCGAGCGTGGGTTGGGTGGTGTTGGGTGGTGTTGATGTCTCCTCAGTTGATTGCCCCTTGGAGTGAATGGGGTGTGGAGAAGGCGGCAGGGTGTGACCCACTCTGGAAGGCACTTGCATGGGTCTTGATGGCAATCTAGATATGCTGGAGAACATCACGAAAGATCTATCTAGCTATACTTGCAGCCTGTATAACCAACAGACTTGCCTGGATATCGTCTGCAGCAAGTACTGCATTTCCCAATGTGCCTAAACAAGGCGCATCAACTACCCTGGACGTGCTACGTCCTAACCGAGCACTCGCATTCCTCCCAACCACCACGAAGTCTTCTTCTCCACGTGAATCCGCGTTGTCGTCTGATCGAGTAGTCTGGAAGTATGCCTGTGCACGCGAAGTTACCTCAATTGTGATATTATCCGTCGAAACCACGTCCTCCGTTTCGACCCGCGCGCGAGCATCAGCTGATAACGAAGCAAGCATTGAAGCCAGGAACGTCGCATGGCGGTCATGGAGGGGAATGTGCTGTGTATTGGGGCCTTTCGCATATACGGCTGCACGACTGCTGCCTTGAGTTTGCTCTTGCGACCACTCGGGCTCAACATCGGTTTCATCGTCTGACAGTTTATAGTGAATAATGAGGACAGATACTCGAGGATTTCGTGCAAGCTGGAGCACAAGCCTGATCGCGACTCGATCATCTGCTGTACCGAAGTATGGCACGAAGATCTTGTGCAGCCGCTGGCCGGGTGTGTAGTAGGTCTCAGCAGTCTCGTCTTTGTGATTACCGTTTGCGCTCATGCCGCTGAAGGACCGAGAAAGCTGGCGAGGGTTGACTGTTCTGGTCGTCGCTGCATGGCTGGCAGAGCGAGTGTTCACGAACAGTGCTACATGTGTGCTTCCTGCCGCCGATGAAAGTACTTCATGCATGAGGTCTGCAAATGGACCTGTTATTGTCCGCGCCTGGTCCAATCTGTTGGACGAATCGTCGGTCGACATCGTCTGGTATTCTGACATTGTGCCTGTCTCCGTCCAAGGCAAGAGTATGAGGCTTGCATTGACGTCAGATGCGCAAGAAACTAGCGTGTCCGCGAAGTATGCTTCGGGTACGATAGCAACTTCGCCTGAAGTCGGCACTGAGTTCAGACTACCGAAAGCACGGAAAGTGTTGACAATAGGGTCGAAAATCGAGGTGGATGAGTCGGCGACCTTCATGACAGAGGAATCTCGTTCTGTGAGATGGACAAGGCGCAGACCATGGAGAGATATCTGAGTCGAAGCTGGCTCATGCCGTGCGTGGCGAATCGTTGACTTGATGCTGCTATGAGCACGGTCAGTCGTGCTTGAATTAACGTCTATATGTTGATTGGCGCCACCAAGAAGAGATGTAAGTGTGAGAATACCTGGCATACTGTCTAAGCGCAGGTATACAAGTAGTTTTCGAATCTGCAGTGCTTCTGCTTTCTCGACAGCAACGTTATCGCCAGTAGAACTGTCTTCACTCGCACCAATCGGCTTGCCGGTATCCCAATCAATCTCGCCTCGCTTCCAGGCTTCCAATTTTCTCTGATACCATGGCGGGTACAGAGCAGCTGTGAGTGGAGTAGTGGTGAAAGTGGTGACCAGAGCCATTACAACAAAGATAGTGAATGTACGTTGTGACAGGATCTTAGCATTGAGTCCTATGTTCAGCACGATAAGCTCGACCAGGCCTTTACAGCTCATCAAGGCACCGATGGTGAAGCTCTCACGCCATACCATGCCATTGAGTCGCGCCGCAGCTGTACCACCGATCATCTTGCCAAAGAAAGCGCAGGCAGTAACACCAATGACATATGCCCAAGTAATGCCAGAGTCGAGTAGCCCGAGATTCGTGCTCAAACCAGAGAGCGCGAAGTACAAAGGAAGGAAGAGCGTGCTGACAAGGTCCTCGATCTTTTCTGCTGTCTTGATTGCAAACCCTCCCTCGTGTGGCATGATAAGACCTGCAAGGAAGGCACCAAAAATAGGATGAATACCAATCACGCCTGTAAAGAAGGCTGAAGCCAGGCAGAGCAGGAGAGTCAATGCCACGACTGGCTGTGTAGGACCCTCTTCCAGGCTTCGCGTTCTTCTCAGCACCCAAAGGAAAGCACGTCTGACGACGAAAGTGAGGAACAGAGTGAAGCCCAACGCTGTAAGCAGAACGTAGAGAGCTGTGATGCCATTCGCAGCATTGACAAGTGCAACGCAAAGTGCCAGTAAGATCCAGCCAACAACGTCGTTGCCAACACCAGCTGACAGCACAATGACACCAACTGGTGTACTCAGCAATTTGAGCTCGGTGAGGATGCGGCAGAGTACGGGAAAGGCCTGACACGTCAGTACACGCTGTAACCTGGATCAAGTTCAAGGAGATATACTCACGGTAATGGCCATGGCGATGGCAATGAACAGCATATACGTGCCGAAACTGATTGGCTTGAGTCCAGAGTCTTCTCTGAACGAATGATACAGACCATACGATATCGCACAGCCGAGTCCAAATGGGATAGCCATTCCAGCCAAGCCAACACTGGCAGCGATTCTCCAATTGCTTGCAAGATATCTCAGGTCAACTTCAAGACCCACGAGAAACAGGAAGAGGACCAGACCAAGGTTGGCGACAAGCGTGAAGTTCGGGATGGAAGCTGCAGGGAATATTGCAGCCGTGAAACCAGGAATCCTCCCAAACACAGACGGGCCAAGCAAGATGCCAACAATGACTTCTGCTATGACTCGTGGCTGCCTGAGCTTTGAGAGTGGCCAGTGTAAAAGGCGACAGGAGATGATAACAATGCCAGCCTTACAATATTATTAGAATGTGTTAAAAGCGCATCGTACTGCCTCGCTCATACCTGAATGATGAACATGATGATGGGATTTTTCGGGTCGTATATTGAAGGGTTGCCTCCCTCAATGATACCGCCTTGTGGTGGTGTTCGATTAGTGCTAGACGCGCTGGCGGCAGCCGAAGTAACTGTGTGCGTTACATAGCTAGTCACAGTAGCTGTCGCCATGATTGTGCGTAGCTATATTGACTATTGCGCTTCCGCTGGGCTTCGAAGCGCGATGAGGAGTGCTTCGGATAGGTAGGAGGAGCTTTACGGCACACAGGTGAAAGCACGGTATAGATAAACGTCAGTAAACAGGCTACTCAGTCATGCCTTGCACTTTCGATTGACCTTGCAAAACCATACATCGAGAGGTCATGGTAAGCATAGCAGAGCATTGCCTCCACCGCCAAGAATGTCCAAGGTAATGGCCTCATTCACGTCCGCGTTCTAGACCTGCGTCACGTGATTTTACGACCGTTCAGAGTTCAGATATTTGCCACACCTCTTGGCACCACAACACGACTTCATCACTAAATATCAGACGTACTGTCTTTGTGTGTCGTGCTGGAGTGTGAATCGAGTTGGCTGAGCGGTCGCAAGAAAGCCGCTCTTCCGTTTCGGCGCTGAAGTCTGCCCCTGGTGTATATACACGCGCCCATATCTCGCTATGTCGCGCAAAGTTGCTGCCTTGAGCAGCTGGGGCACTCTCCATGGAATATAATAATCATTCTCACGGCTTGATGCACCCTCAACTTCCACGTTCTCAAGGCTCGTGCAGACCTAGACACACCGTCTGCAAGCTTCCGTGAGAGCATCGTACTAGACCGCGCCTCGAGCACATGCGCCCGTCATGGCCAGCGAACTTACACCCGCATCAGTAGAGCCCAACGCCGAACTTGTGCAGGACGCCATGCTCCAGCAAGCACAAGCTGCTGCTGCTGTCACCGGGACCCACGACACCGACGTCCTGGATGGCGTGGTCATGCTCGAGAACACGGACCTTCTCACTT
>Ga0268246_10000293_pt1 | contig 24856 bp, 24 predicted proteins | sample AgamicOrSfe_FD_200242 | JGI IMG/M metagenome (GOLD analysis project Ga0268246, IMG submission 200242) | Agave microbial communities from Guanajuato, Mexico - Or.Sf.e (v2) (version 2) | ecosystem: Host-associated > Plants > Phyllosphere > Phylloplane/Leaf | place: Guanajuato, Mexico | collected...
TTAGGGTTAGGGGTTCAATTGTCTAACTAATTAACGGCTAGTAGCCAACCATGTACATCTTGAGCAGATACCAGCAAGGCTCTTCGTAGTTGGTCGTCAACGAACGGCATGGTTAACCGTCGCGCAATAGCCCAGACACCGTCCAGTCACTCACTCCTCCCTCGCCATTTCCGGCTCAGCCCTGTGTTGTCTCCATATCTCCAACTGGCCACGACCAATCTTCCTTCCGGCACGAGAACTGTCCGCCGACGAGACCTTCCTCGCTTCAGCCCCACGATACCTGGTATAGTACCCCAAGACCTCATCCTCCAGTGTCGCCAGTCCTGCCTCCCCATGCGAAGCCAATCCGCCAATAGCGAAGATGCTCCTTAGGTTCGCAACCGCCATGTCTGACTGTCGCCGAAGACCATCGTTGGCATTCCTTCCAAAGATTACCAAGACTCATAACCCGCGTCTTCGAGCTTGCGGGACGCAATTTCTCGGTCCTACACGACGACGAATCGTCGCTACACACCGAATGTCATGCGCCACATCTTTCGACCCTGTCAGAAATCCATCTGACCTGATCTCCCTTTACTTCCCTCGACATACATCGCTCCAAGCCGTGATAGAGCTGCACATCAGGCCCCAAAGGTGTAATGGGCTCGGCCACAATCCGCTCGCCTCGAACAACGGTTCCCACAACACGCCGCCAGATTGCCAAGGAGTCCTTCCATAAGACCCGACCTCCCCTGAACTCTTCCTCCAATCTCCTCCCCCAAACCACCTCTTTCCTCGTGGGCTTGACGCTTATCCAGGCAGAGACAGTTGACGCTTGTCTAGGCAGAGACAGTTGACGCTTATCCAGGCTGAGAAAGTTGACGCTTATCCAGGCTCAGACAGTTCAACGCTTGTCCAGGCATAGACAGTTAGGCCCACGACTTCGAATCCTCCTCTAAACCGACTCTGGCTGCTTTTTACCCCGTTCCCAAGGGGGGACGCTGTTTATACCTAAGGTCAATGGTCTCCTTCCTCCTATCCATACGCTAACTTAAGACTCCGCCGAACCCTCCTCACTTCCATGCGTCGTTCGTTCGAAGGCCTCCTTAACCTCCTGCCGAATCCTTCCCAAAACCTTCCCGGCTGCAATCAACCTTCCGGTATTAAGCAAGTAGTCCACAACCGTCAACCTCACAGGCTCCGTATTCCTCCCATGATGTTTCCGTCTCGTAATACTCAGGCGCCGCTCCATAAGATGCTTCTTCCTCGTATCGCTCGTAGAAAGTGTACAGATACCCTTCAAGGTCTCGCAACGATCCTCATGAAAGCGGCGAAAGAAAGTATTACAGAGGCACTTCCTCCCTGCGAGCCACTTCCCCTTGCGATACGCAAGGATGTCGTCCAGAAAGCGTCGCGGCGCCGTCAAACACCTATCCGCCAGCTTTATTCCAGAGAACCCTCGCCTCGCCTCGGGGATCAACGAGCCTATCTTTCCAGATGCCGCTTCCTTTAACACGAGCGCCCTCTTCCGCGCATTGATGTAAACCCGGAGGACCTTCTTCACGTCGTCGTGCTGTGTACCGTACTCCTGCGTAAAATGCTCCCAGCAATTGTCGTGAATGAGTGTCGTTAGGAATCCCTGAGTTCCACTGCCGCGAAGGGGCCGCCGACGGCTCGTAGAACTCGACCTGTCGATTTGAGCTGCCTGCCGTTGAATAAGTATCTTCAAGGGATTCTGCGCTGGCATCGCATCGAGGGTCACCTGATAGAGGGTCCGAAGCTGGGAGAATCGTGCGGATAGAGGAAGGATGCCGTAGATACTACACTCGACCCGCGAGTTTGGATTTTCCCCTGCCGCATTACTGACCCAACCGATTACAGGGCCCCAATGCTCCTTCACGATCGCCTGAAAGTCTACTTCGTTAACCTCACTCTCATTCCTCCAAGCCTCGAGGAGGGGTGCGCCGTATTCGATCATTGGAGCAATATAGACCTTGAATACCTGTAATCTGTGATATGGGCCCCATACGTCGGAAAAGCGGGAGAGGAATCTACATCGTCCCCTCGCACTCTCTATAGCGTCCGTCAGAAGCATCTTGAAGTTGATCCCCGTAGACACCATCGGGAAACCAAGGTACTTCACTACGGCTCTCCTCGGAACCGCTTCGTGAGCGTTAAGGTACAGTGTCTCCCCATTTGCCTCAGAAGCAAGGAAGCCGCACTTTCGTACGTTTAGCTCGAGATTCATCTCCTTCACCCAGGCGCTGACGTCGTTAAGGATACACTGTAGATCCTCTCCAGGTCGCCCAAGAATCACCCCATCATCGGCAAAGAAGAGGCACCGAGGTACTACGTCGAGGGTTCTATTCGTCCTATGAAGCAAGCCATCGATGAAGATACTGAAGAGGTAAGGACTCAGCGGCGAGCCCTGTAAGACCCCCCTTGTCCGGCGAAAGTCCTTCGACGGAACCCTATTGACGATAATCCTGGAGCTGACATTTTTCAACATGAGGTTCCGAATTAGGGATAGCATCTGGCTAGGGCAGCGTCGCTTTTCGAGGATTTCGTACAGCTTCCGATGGTCGACGCGGTCAAATGCCGCCTGGAGATCTAGAAAGACAGCGCGGTCACATATACTCGTATGGAGAAGATGGTGGACAACCGCCGCATTCGTACACGTCGAGTAGCCATGGCGGAAACCGGCCTGGTGAGGATGGAGTCTCGCCCAGCCAGCCTCGCCACCGTCGAACCTGAGCAGGAGAAGCCGCTCGAAGACCTTTCGAAAGATACAGATCAGTGTTATTGGCCGTAGGTTTGTAGAGTCGGCCGGCCCAGTCTTGTCCTTAAGTATGAGGTGGATATCGCTGTAGTTCCACGCGGAAGGGGTCCTACCGTCTCTCAAGCAGATCGTGTAGAGGTGGGTAAGTAGGTCGACAAACTCGCTTTCGACCAGCGTACGGAGGAGCCGGATATGGATCCCCTCCCTCCCACAGCTCTTCTCGACATCCTGGTGCATGATCTCGTAGCGTACATCAGCTATCGAGATCTTCAACGACGAGTTAGCCGTGAATACCTCGCCGCCGACTTCTTTAGTGTCGAGCCCCCTGTCGGTTGTAGGCGCTGTATACCGTTCGCGAAGGATATCGAAGTTCTCCTTTAATTCATCGAGACCTTGTAATCTCGCCGAGGGCGAGGCGACGATCGGCCTATTCCCGTCGTCTGACCTCTGTGCATTCTTGTAGAGGCGTATACTCGAAGCCTGATCACGCTGCTCGAGATAGGGGGAAGGTTCCCCCTGCATCTTCCGCATAGCACGTTGGTAGTCGTATTGCGTAGTATCCTGCCGGCCGAGGACACGTTCACACAGCTCCTGGGAGAATTTCACAAGTTCACTATTAAGCTCATCAACGTCCTGCATCGCGAGCATTGTGCGTATGACGTCCCTAGAACCGTCAACGTATGCAACCGCCCGTTCTCGAATCGCCTCATCGTGAAGCCGTCCGATACGGAAGCGTATAGGGTCGGCCTTAGAAGCGAGGAGTCTTGACAAATCCTCGTCGAGATATAGAGAGAGTGTGTAGAGGTGATCCGTACGGATGAGGAGCTTGCGATTAAGGAGAAGGCGGAGTCGCGCTCGTTGCGTACCCTTAATAAAGCAGTGGTCAGTGGTGACGGTTCGGCTTAGGCTAAGGTCCGTCAACTCGTTCGTCTCCTCGACGAGGCCATCCGGAGCCTTGTGGTGCATGTCGTGAGAACGAAGGTAGTCTCGGAAGACCTGCTCCCTAGCGGGGGTAGTAGGATTTCCACTCTGGAAGTCACAGTTTCTGAAGCGGGTGTTGATATCGCCGAGTATGACGGTGACGTCCTTTAACGCCGTCAGACTGTCCTTGATCTCGCCGGATGTCAACGCTGGTGGATAGTAGACGCCAGCAATCCTGTCCTTTCCGGTGCGGAACGTGATAGCATATTTACTAACGACAGGTCTACCCTTCATATTCGCGCGTGCCGTCTTCGTGTTACCTAGAAGGTAGAGACCACTCGAGTCCCGCCCTGGTCTACCCGAGGTCAATCGAGCTTCGATGCTAACGTTGGGAGTACTGGCGAGGAAGCATCCAGCCCTCTTATAATCCGCGTGGTCGACGAACCACGTCTCGGCAACGAAGAGGAAGTCGAACTCTTGCTCCTCGAGCAGCCTCACCACTCTCACCCACTTGTCTCTGGCCAGCCCATTCACGTTGACGTAGCCGACACGAAGGGCCTTTATAGCCGAGCAGCCTTTACTCGCTTGGACCCTCTCTCTGACTTTCCGTTGCGGATAAGACATCGGTGGGCGTCGGTGTCACAATCGCTTCCGAGGACGGGTGATTCCTTCGGCTTCCCTTTAGCAGAGATTCCTCGCTGGAATTCGACCATACAATTACGGTCAGAGGCAATCTTTCGGATCCTTTTCCTCTCCGCAGCATCGGTAGCAGCTTTGAAGGCCTCGATCAGAGGCCTTACTTCGAGGGTTCGATCGGATGGCGTCGTAGGAGTATGAGGCTGGCCTTGTAACTCTGTACCTGACGCAGAGCCTGCCGGTTGTCGAGGTGGCAAGTCGTCCTCGTTAATGCAGAAGCCTTTGTTACCAGTAGTACGGTTCTCCTGAAGTCGTAGACGCTTGGGAGAAGGGGAGAGGTCGTTGAAATTTTCGGCTACAGCCTTCCGTTTCGCCAGAGGCTGCCGTACAGTCGTAGTAAGGTTCCCGCCTACGTAGCCGAGCGGTGAGGAGATCGGACTCGATAAGAGGGCAGAGTTTGCGGATGAAAAGCTATCGGCGTCGGATAGAGTATGAGGGCTTTCACTCAGGCTTGTCGTAGAGGGGGAACCCTGCGGCGTCGTTGGTCCTGGGGTAGCCGCACGAGCTGAAGCTGTAAGAGCTAATCCAGGAGGTACTCGCCAGGTAGCAGGAGTCGACGACGGGGCTATAACACGAGCTGGAGCTAGGGATGTGACGCGAGGCAACGCTGGGGCAGTAGCACGAGGTGATACTGGCGTGGGAGCACGAGTCGATGCTGGCGCTATAGCACGAGTCGGTGCTGGCGTGGGAGCACCAGTCGATGCTAGCGTGGGAGAACGAGTCGATGCTAGTACGGCAGTACCTACTGATGCTGGCGTAGCAGTACGAGTCGTCGCTGGCGAGGCAGCCTGTATAGCGGATCGACTCGGTTCCCTGATAGCCAACGTAGAACCTATAATAGCTCCGTTAGCCTTCAGAACACCTCATCCGTATTAGTTGAACTTACGCCTGGAAATTGGGCGCGATGTTGGAGTGGGACCGATGGAGTAGTTCTTGTACTCGACTTCCGACTGTGCCTCGACAATGCTGAGCTGGTTCTGCAACCAAGGCAGTTCGTCCGCCCTAGCTAGCCTCTCCGCCTCGCGAATCGCTGATATCCAGGCGGCCCTAGGGACAGCAACCCTAGCAAGCTCGAGGTAGTCCCTACAGCTCAACTTCTTACAGTGCGTAGGTGGCCTGTCTGAAGTCGTAGAAGCACTTGACTGTGCTGATCGGCACCTCCAGTAACGGTGACGAAGGCCGTCAGTAGTTCTACTACCTGCGACGTCCCTCGCGAAACCCGCAAACTCTGATATACCAGGTCCACAAGCAGGGCAGTGGAGTTTTGGCCAGTGCCTGTCGTGTAGTACTTCGGACAGTATGAACCTTCCACTCTCGGTAGTGCACTTTCGAACAGCGGGCATAAGACAAGAAGAGTCGGGGTGCGAGGCGTAGGACGAGTTTAGTAGAGCCAGTGAAGTCGAGCAGCAGCGGGTGGTAGCGGAGTCGGTTATCACAGAGGGCGGTAGAAATCAGACAAGAGTAGAAGTCGGTAGAGGTGGTTAAAGTTTAGATGAAGGCAGAGGTCGGTAGCGGTAGACTGAAGCCGGGGCCTACAGGGTTGAACAGAAGCCGAGTACGGTGAAACTAGATAGTGCTAGAGGCTATTGCAATTAGATAAGACGAAGAGGAATGATGTTCTTCCCAGCTAATGTCGAGGCAGCACCGACTCTATATAGACAAATCGTCGACGATAAACTAGCGGGTGAAGGGACGTCATGATCCTCTATACTGAGCAGAAATCCATCAAAGCCTTTGATTTGAGGTCTCGAAATCGTCATGAGAAAACCCAAAATCGCTACAGATCCGACGCAATCCTTAGTTCGGGGAATAGCGCTCTGTAGAGCCTAAGCGGCGATCGAGATCTCGTTCATTGATCCTACTACGAACGTAGAGAATATATATCGGGTGACGTGCTGCTCCAGGTAGGCTAGGGTAATTTATTCACGGTGCATGTTGCTGTTCGAAGTCGCTACATTCCGACGAGACACCATGTATCACCGAAAAGAGAACGCGTGTAGTAAGGGTTCTGAACCCCCGCACTTAAACCCAGTCAATGAATCACTCGAAAGTACCGAATATGTATAAACAGAACGCTCTGTTGTATTGTCAAAGGGCGCACCCAGGACTACATATCGCTAGTTATCGCCACACGCGCCGAATGAGTCCAGCAACGCGTGCGGCAAGAATCCGTTCGTGATTGAAGTCTCGTGGTCATCGAACATAACCAGCCTTGTGTGGCCTCGACGATCATGAAGCCGTGAGTATTCTGTACATATCAAGGTGAAAGCGAGACATGTCGAGATAAAGGCAGAGTACAATACAAGAGTCGTACTCGAAGCATGTCGTTCAGAGGTATTGGCAAAACCTGCCCAAAAGACCCCAAATTCCCATTGCGCCTAGGGTCAGCTGGTTTAGGCCCTCAAGTGTCACGGTACTCTCTAGGTTCTCCATCACTGCACCTCATCCTATATATGCTTTCCTTACTTTGCTGACCCTGCTTCTTCTTCTGTTCTATCGCAGGTTGTCTCTTCTGCACTTCTAACTTGATCTACTGCCGTGGCGTGTATACATCGTAGCTCTGGAGAATCAAGCGTTCCAAGAATGGAATGCTGGTAAATATAGAGGCACAAGAGGCAGGACTAAAGCAAGAAGGCAGGCCCGTATAAAACATTTCGGATCGTCTCACGTGATCTCGCGACAGAAAACTAAGAGACCTTGGAGGTGGGTGAGGCCTGGATCTGACCATCGGTGATCTGGGTAGCGGTGGTGGCAAGGGAGCTTGCGGCGGAGGTGGCGGTGACCTGACCGTCAAGTGCTCTGACCAGCAGCAGGAGCTAGCCGGACCGAGACCCACAGAATCATGCGTAAAACAGGGTCTTCTGCATCTTTCTGTGGATCCCGGGCCGTGAGGAGCAGGCAAGAGAGAGAGAGTCGTCTGAAACGCTCTACGATAACCATGCCCATGCCAACGTACCCCAGCCGACGGAGACCCTCAGTGATAATCAGCCCCAGTCAACGGTGAAGGTAAAGGATCAGAATCGAGTAGCCTACCTACCAACCTCTTACTGAAACGCTCCATGGTCTTCGAACCCTGCCATATCGATCAGGTCATCGAAGCTACTGCTAATATCCATGTCGAGATCGATTTGCGATTGCGGTCCCGGATAGGTATTGGGGATAGCAGTATCGTCGGTGAAAGTTAGATTCCGGTTCTCATCTTGCACGAGTGTCATGTCAAGGCTGCAGTTGAGATCTTTGCCAGGGCGTAGTGGCAGCGTATTGCCGCGCTCCCGGGTCGATATCTCCACACGCGCCAAATGAGTCCAGTAACGCGTGCGGCAAGAATCCGTTCGTGATGAAAGACTCGTGGTCGTTCATGTATTACCGAAAAGAGAACGCCCATAGTAAGGGTTCTAAAGCCTTACGTGTACGTCGTCGTTGAAGAGTTCTGTCGACGACATTATGTTGAGTGATGTAGCTTGAGTTCATGGTATAAATGGGAGAGACCAGCTCCAAGATATTACAGCGCAGCTTAGCAAACAGAGAAAGCACAATGACAGTAACCACACGACTAGCGTGCTGACAGAAAGAGGAAAGGTGGATGGAGGTGAAGGTGAAGGTGACGAAGAGGAGTAAGTAGCGACAGTAACCACACGACCAGCGTGCTGACAGAAAGAGGAAAAGAGGATGGAGGTAGAGGCGATAAAGAGGAGTGAGCTGAGGGGAAAGAGGAAAGGTTGATGGAGGTAAAGGTGATGAAGAGGGGGAAGCTGATAGAAAGAGGAAAGGAGGATGGAGGTGAAGGTAATGAAGAGGGGGGAGCTGATAGAAAGAGGAAAGGAGGATGGTGGTGAACGTGATAAAGAGGGGGGAGCTGATAGAAAGAGGAAAGGAGGATGGAGGTGAACGTAATAAAGAGAGGGGAGCTGCGAAGGCAGCCCACTATTACGGTCATAAGCTGCTTATGTAGCTTTCGGATAGCGCAGAAGCTATAGTCTTTTGCGCATTCTCGATTCCTCCGTAGTAAGTTGACTGATCTGATTGAGCACGTCGCTGCTGCCGAGAATCGTTCACTTCGGAATATGCCCATTCTTATACCCCACAATTTGTTTGCGTAGAATCTTGGCGTTTCGACGTAAACATTGAAATGTGTCAGCGGTTTCCCTTTTTCGGCCGCCAACCACGGCCGTCATGCCTTGAACCACCTTATTCTTCATATTCCTCTTTCCTTTTCGCCCCAATAATCTGTTTCCTTCTTGCAGCTCCGCCTCGATTGTACCTTTATCTTCCGCCATGCCAGTAACGGGGCGGGCTTTCTTTCTGATTAGACGCACATGAGCGTCGATATCGCGGACCTTTTGCTCGAACGTGCGTACGTGTTACGCATATAAGTAGGATGCACCTCATCCGAAGCTATGACCTGTGTACATATGACTATCATACCCTGGTAAGTTTCGGAGAACACACGGTGTGAGCGTGCTAGTAGTATAAACGTAGAGCATACATGCTGCTCAGACTAGAAGTGTGTCAGACTAGCTTGTTATACAGCGAGAGAACCTGGTCGAGAGGGAGCAGCAGGCAAGGGGAAGGGTAGGTAGGAGGGCGGTAGGGCGGTAGCAATTTAAGAGGCAGGAGTAAAGGAAGAAGGCAGGCTCGTGTAAAGTATGTCGAATCATGTCACATCATAGTGCAATGGGAAAACCGTACAATCAGACCGGACCGAGACCCACAGAATCATGCGTAAAACAGGGTCTTCTGCATCTTTCTGTGGATCCCGGGCCGGCAGGAGCAGGCAAGCGAGAGAGCGTTGTCTGAAACTATACCGTTCTGTAATAACCATGCTCATGCTGACGCACTCCAGCCGACGGAGACCCTAAGAGATTATCGGCCCCAGTCGACGGTGAAGGTAAAGGATGAGAACCGAGTTGCATACCTACTACCCTCTTACTGACACGTTCCATAGTCAGCAATAGCCTGCATATCGACCAGGTCACCGAAGCTACTGCTAAGATCCATGTCGTAGTCGATTTCCGATTGCGGTCCTGGATAAGTGTTGGCGATGGTGGTGTCGTTGTGGAAAGTCAGATTCTGGTTTTCATCTTGTACGAGCACCCGGTCAAGGCTGTAGTTGACACCCTCGCCAGGGTATGGTAGCAGCATATCGCCGCGCTCCGGGGTCGAATACATATTACCCAAGCCGCTGTCGAGGCCTTCAAAATCATTGCCGCGCATCCTCTTGCCTCTGTGCCCAGGCACCTCCTCGATACCGACATAACCCTTATACCGCAGGATCGAGGGCGGATCCTGCTCGAGAGCGGCGGCTAGCTCGGTGAAGTTGGTCGCTGTCTCGACCGCGAGTAGTACATGGTCGTCCGTCGGGCTACACTTGCCCAGGAATCGGTCTAGCAGGCTATCCAGCCCGCTCCTCAGTTCCCTATCCGAGGTCCAATTGTTGTACTCCTTGATTAACTCGAACCAGCACTCGAAGTGGGTGTCGGTATAAGAACGACTGGTCATCTTTTCCTCGGTCATCTCCGCTGGCTTGAGGAACACGAACGTAGCGCGACCGAACTCGGTCGCCATGCGTGCGAACCTCTCGGACGCCTTCAGCGTATTCTTCAGCCACTTATCGCGCTTAGCCGGATCACGCTCCAACGTCCGGGCATGTTTAAACAGCTCTCGGACGGCTCGATCACTGGTTTCCCTGGCCGTCGTTACCGACATAGCGCCCCCGTCCTGCATGCGCAGGTCCTTGATTGCCTGGTAGTAGTGACTGCTGAGGTTCAGCATATAGTTTGACCGTAACGCATACTTTATCGCATCGGCTGCCTCCATGGTAGCGATTGTTGCCAAGGTATCGTGGAATCTGGCCACGCTCTGAAGCTCGTAGAGCTCCACCCCCGAACTTACCGACTGCTGGCTCCTCCTGCCGTTAGGGTCGACAGTACCCATCGTCCGCCTCCTTGGCGTACTCCGTTGCCGATGTCGCACACCTTCGTCGCCGCTATCACCGGCACCCGGACTTGCACGTAGCGCCAGGTGCTGCTTTCGCGGTAGTTCGGGGTCTGCTCGCCAAGCCTGTATCAGCCTAGAGAAGGTTGAGAGGGTATTTTTACCGCCAAAGTCGACGGCACACTTTGCTAGAAGCCAGAACTTCCCCTTCCCCTCGATATCATCGATAGGGTTGATCGTACCCTTCGCCTTACCCAGGCGGCCCTCCTCGCGTAACTTCTGCAAGCTGGCCTTAATAAGGAAGATCAGTCTCCTATGTGCACCTAGGTATTTCTCCTGCAGCGCTGGTGGTACTAGAACGTCGGCATCCTCCTGCGATACACTCTCCGCCGCATCGGCCAGCTCTTCGTCATCTGCCAGCACGGGTTCGACATCCTGTTGCGTCACCGGTATGAGCAGCGTGACCCCATCACTACGAGCCGGACAGCCCCCATCATCATCCACAGCGTTGCCAGTACGAGAAGGCTCGTCTTCGTCCGTATTACCACAAGCCCGACCAGCCTCACCCGCATCGCTACCAGCTCGACGAACAGCGTCCTCGTCACTTTGGCCACTTGCCTGGCAGGCCCCATGCTCACCCGCATCACCAACCTCGTCACGATCTTGATGGACGGTGATCGTGGTCGGACGGGCGTTTGCAGTCCGTCCTGAAGCAGCTCCACCGGCCTTCCTAGCCAACCAAGCAGCCCTGGCCACTGCACTCCTCTCCATGACCTTCTCCCTTCGAACCCTAACCCTCTCCCTCTCCTCCTTATCCTTCTGCGCAACTATAGCCTTGCTCTCCTTGATCGTAGCAGGCGCCTGGCGTGCATTCAACGCTAGCTCTATCGCCATATCCTCGACAACGGCATCCTCCTCCTCGGCGGGCTCGTCCTCGTCGTTACCCTCAGGGAAGTCGGTCTCACGCTCGTGTCGAGCCGCCTGACCTGCATGATCGACGACTGTAGGAGGCCGTGTGTTTCCGCGGCTATCTACGGACAACTGCTCTTCTCCGTTACTATCTAGCGGCATCTGCTCTTCCTCGTTACTATCTAAGGACATTTGCTCTTCCCCCTTGCCGTCTTTACCAGGTTGCCTTCCCTGGCCTTGATCCCCATGAAGCTCCTCTCCCTGGATACCAGTCTCACCGAGCCCCTCTTCCCGGCTACTAACATCCTTATCCTGCTCCTCTTCGCCACTAGACGCCAACGAGGCTAGGGTGCGCCTACCCCTCACTGAGATCCGAGGGGTGGTGTCTCCCCTACTACTCCAATCCATCGACACGGTAGAGGACAACGGCGACGAGTCCCCTCCATCCTCGCCTACGGCTACGTCTCGAGTACCATCAATAACGACACTCCCGACACTCCCCTCTTCCTCATTCCCGACGTCGGTAACCCGACCGTCAACTCTATACACGCTCAATCCCACGGCTTCTGTCTCGTCGCACTTCGACGTAAGCTCCTGCTCCTTCTCCCTAACCTTCTCACCCTCCTCCCTAACCTTCTCACCCTGCTCTCCTCCCTCCTCACCCTCCTCTTCCTCGTCATGCGTCACCAGCGCCTGCGTCCCGGCCAGGTCTGATTGCGCTGGTGGCGCGCTCGACGTATCATCAATCTTAAAGTCCATCGTTCGAACACCACCGCCATGAAGGGTGGCATTTACCTTGAGAGGTCCTGTTCCGGGTTTACGGATCGGTATACGATATGTTCCGAACTCCTCTCCGTAGATGGTAAGAAACTGACCTTCAGGCATTATGAAGTAAAACGCGTGGTGTCACAGCACGTAGGAGATCGACCAGTCAAGCATGCACTTCAACGGGTTGGCAGTTGTATTATAGAAAACGGCGGGAGACCGCGCATATTGTGGGGTTATGCCTGAGCCTTAACTCGCGGCTCCCTAAATCGATCTCTTTCGTCGAAAAACTGACGTTTGGAGGATTGTGCATCCTCGAGATCTACAGCAGTCCGGGTATCCACCTGAACTTCTCGACGTCACATGAGCTTGTAATATCCAACCTGCCCGTATACTACGTGTACGACCACGAGCATTACATGCATAAGGGGAAGTATGGTCGGGAGTCTCAGGATCCTTCCTACCTACACACACCCCTAGCAGGGACCCTCACAGCATCTACCCCAGCGCTCGGGCGCCGCACCCCCCCATAGGCCATCCACAGCTATCCTTGCCTGGCGGACGACCGGGGTGCGCAATATATGTCGAGCAGGGCGTCACCACATCCCCGATCGTTGCCAGCCTTGGCTGCTAATATCCTCGGTCAGGAGCCGAGCGCGCTGGCTAGATTTCTAGTATCCAGTGTGCGGCGGTGCGTTGTTTAAGATACCAAAGTTTCAGATCCATGCGCAATCGTCTCACGTGATATCGCGACAGAAAAACCCCGGATTCAAGCCGGACCGAGATCCACAGAATCATGCGTAAAACAGGGTCTTCTGCATCTTTCTGTGGATCCCGGGCCGGGAGGAACTTTGAACGTATGCGTACCAGTAGTACCTCTCTGTACTTTTCCATCGAGGGTCCTCTTCTCTGTTCAGTCGAAGTACATCACACCAACCAGGATCCGTCGTGGTGTTGTACCGGTCCACTAGGAACCGAGGGTCGCCCTCGAAGAAGTCGCGCATGTCGACTCGAGCTTCGAAGGCTCTCCTCCGACGAAAGGACACCCTCCATGCTGCGGGCGCAGGATCACGGCACTCCATGACTCCGCCGAAGTACATCTTTTCGAGGCCCCTGTAGATATACGGCATAACGACGGAGTTGACTTCCACTTGTGATTAGGGAGGTACCGCCACCGGACCTCCTTCTTCGGCACCATGGTCCTTCCCAGGGGAGCAGCTGCGAACATTACCCTCTTCGGTTACACACACCGCCTCAACGTTCGCGTGGGACAACAAAGGAGCAGTGAATCCTCACGTAGGATAGCGAAGGAGGAGTGAGGAACGATAGCAGTCCAAAATCACCGGCACGGAAAGCGTACGGGAAACGAGGTTCACGTACTGCCACTACCAAGACCTAGATGCACTTGCGCCCCTCATCTTCGTGCTTATAAGATAGCAGTAATCCACCAGGTCCGCGACCTCTCGTCCCGCGCAACTCGCGTAAAGGCCTCGGCCCCTAGCCAATACAACGCCGGCCTTACTCGGTCAGGAGGCGAGCGCGCTGGCTGGATTTCTGGTATCTAGTGCGCGGTGGTGCGTGGATCAGGACGCCGAAGTTTCAGGCGGATCGAGGTTCCCCCTGGGTAACATCCCTCCTGAGGTCCTGCGGTAGCCAGGAACGTGTGTCGGATCGTCTCACGTAGTGTCGTAGTGAGGGACGCCAGGCTCTAGCCGGACCGAGACCCACAGAATCATGCGCAAAACAGGGTCTTCTGCATCTTTCTGTGGATCCCGGGCCGGCGAGGGCAGGTGAGAGGGAGAGTCGCACGAGAGAGGTTTTAAGATAGCTGACCGCGCTCGCCACCACACGATGCCCTCTTCCACAACCTAGGACGTCGTCAGTCATCCTACTCTCAGGTTCCCCTCGTCAGGGTCTTCGGCTTCAGGTACCGGCCTCACTCGATGAGGAGCAGTGCGCGCTGGCTATATCTTCGACATCAAGTGTGTAGTAGTACGTCGATGTCAACGCCAAAGTTTCAGGCGGATCGAGGTTCCCCTCGGGTAACATCCCTAGTGAGGTCCCGCAGCGCCGTCCATCTTCCCCTCTTGCCGACCGATGCCTCTACCGCTAGCCATTCCCTTTGATCGACCTTCAGATCAGGATGTATCGATTCAGATAAAGACCTCAACCGTACGCGTCACTTGATATATAAGGAAGTTAGGGTATCACGCCTGAACTCTCCCTGCACCGAGCCAAGGAGACTTGACGAGGATCTAGGCAGGTCACGTAAGGAGTGGTATCATTCCTGATATCAGCCGGTCATTTTATCCTACCCGATCCCCTAACTTCGAATAGCTGACGCCTCACCCTCCGGTTCTACCATCAGCCGAGTACCTCATCGGCTCGCCATTACCGCCAACAGTCTACCGTAAAGAGCATCCACTCGTCCCATTACCCCATCAACCATCCCTACCACTTCAGGGTCACCCAACCTTGCCTCCCCTCTTCCGCGCCCACACCTCTCACGCTCGTTCCAGGCTCCCAGCCAGCCACCTCGTCGGCTCGATGCCATACGTCCCGTATCACGTCCTCCATCCACTTCCCACACATCGCTCTGCAGAGTCCCTTATCGGGATTCCCACCACCTCCATACCTTAGCTCCCACTTCCCTTCCTCCAGCTGCTTCTTCGAGATGACCCCTGCCTTCCTCAGTGCCTCGAACAGTGCCATGACCACGGCGCTGTAAGGGATCGGCCTCAAACGGTATCCGTACTCCGCAACCTTCTTGCTGAGCATGTACGTGGGGTCGTAGAGGTACACCTGATAGAGGTCCAGTGTTAGCAAACCCTCCTATGAAGCGCGGAGAAGGGAGAATAAGAGGATTCCACCATCCCAAGAGAGCACTCACCCTCTCACGCCCGGGCACGAAGTACATAGCCCAGCAGTGCCAGTCGCCACCACGTTGAGGCACGTCGCCCTTGCCTATCTGCGGCGGATTCGCCACGAGGACCAGCATACCTGGCTTCGAACCGCCCTCCTCGCTCGCTCGCCTCTGCAGCAGCTTCCTGACGTCGGAAACGAGCCCTACCGTCTTCGACCACCAAGCCCTGCTCTCTGCGCCCGTCCACGATACCATGGGATCCATACCCTCGGGGCGCGAGAGGATGCGCGGCAGATCGCGCAGCGCTAGCGCATCACTGGCGTCGATCGTGTTCCGGCGCGCATCGTCACTCTCGAAGCACAGCTCCGACGGGAGGACCACGACCTCCTTCGGTAGCAACGTCGCGGCATGATTGAGCTTCTCCATGAACTTCAGCACGTTCTCCGGCGAAGTTACTGCCGATAGGTTCCTCGGTGAGGCCCTGAGCGCACCGAGGGCAGTTCCACGAGTAGTAGCACTCTCCGACATCCTGAGGTACACTTGAAACTTGCTTATATCCTGCTCTTTCAATGGCAGGCGTCGGTGTGTGTGGAGGGCGGGTGTCGATCGAGGCAGCTGACGCGTGTTGTGAGAGCGCGTTGACAGGTGGGAGGGCGTATGCGTGTTGTGAGAGCGCGTTGACAGGTGGGAGGGCGTATGCGCGTTGTGAGAGTGCGTTGACAGGTGGGAGGGCGTATGCGTGTTGTGAGAGCGCGCTGACAGTTGGGAGGGCGTATGCGCGTTGTGAGAGTGCGTTGGCAGGTGGAGGTCAAGAGAGGGAGAGAGAGGGAAGAGGTCAGTTCACGCTATTGTGGGAGGGCGACAATGATAGCGGTGATGATGATGATAATGATGATGATCAGACCCACCGACTTCGAACATCAGAGGACAGTTCCTCGTTCGACGACGCCAGGTCCAGTAGGATCGAGTGAGGTCCGTAACGGGTTACGGCGCACTGCTGGCAGCTTTCTTCGAAGGAACGTGAAGAGTTACCAGACGCGCGTGACATGTCGAGTGTAGTAGATGTAAAACACGGATCTGAATCGATCTCGGCAGATGAGCGCAACCCGGTCGGAAGAGTAAGGTAGGAGGAGGCGCATTATCTTCTTGAAGCTCAGCTAACGTGGGCCTACTTTGTCTCAGTTTTCTACGTCCGGCTAGTCGCTTCCCGATGCGGCATTCGAGCTTGAAATAGCCTCACCGTCATCATCGTTTCAAATCCTATTAAGGACGGAAGCGCGTTCTATCCATACGCTCTCTCGTTCGTATTGTCAACTCCAATCTGAGCGAGACCTTTTCACACCCGTCAATAGTGTCGGTCGGGCGCTTCCGTTGTGGCCTCGGGCACCATTCAACCCTGATCCACCCCCTTTCATCGTGCGAGGTGAAATGAACCTCTATTGTCTCTGAACCTCTATTGTCTCTGAACCTCTATTGTCTCTGAACCTCTATTGTCTCTGAACCTCTATTGTCCCCGAACCTCCATCGTCTCTCTTCACCTTTAATTGTCGTAGGAAAAAAAAACGTGGCGTACCTGACTTTCATCATCATCCGAGTGAATCCTAGGTTTAGTTCACATTCACCCCTGGCGCGTGGCGCCATTCACTTTCATCATCACCCGACGGAGGTTCAATAGCTTTCCCTGACTTCTTCTACAACTGAATGATTACACCTGCAGCGTGACAAACCTTACTTTCACTGTCACGAGCTGACCTGTGTTGTCTATAAATCCCTCGTCTGCTCGCTCCATCCTCCATCCTTCTTTCAACCTTACACAACCTACATCTTCCCCCTCTGCCACAATCAACAATCCTCGATACCGCTGGTGCAACAGCACAGTCTACTCCAGGTCAGCTCTCGACATAGTGTGACGGCTGTGTCGGATCAAACTGACCTGCCTCAGGTTCAGCAGTCAAACACATCAACCCGAGCCTCCACCCGAATCCTACCTCTTGCGTACCACCACCCCTTCGACGCCTCCACCGACATCATGTCCGCACCTGACCGCCCCGCCCCGCTCACGCGTAGCGACGACAGTACCTTCCGGTGGGACGACACTGCTGCAGTACCCGCCGACAAGTACGCCAAACTCTACCAGGCCGCTGGCGCGCTCTGGATAAGCGAGTTCAGGACGATCCAGAGGCCCCACCGCGGCTACCACCTCGAGGTGTTTTCCGAGGGTCTGACGCCAAGCATCATACGTGACCGTCTCCGCTCCGGCGAACTCATCGTCGTTGCCATCGTCAAGAACAACACCAACATTGCCGACATCCCAGCCCGCTACCCCAACAGGAACGATCCCGCCGCATCCAAGCTTGCTCTCCACAAGAATTTCATCTTCATGGTCGTCGAGTCCGTGAGTGCAGCCGTCGTCTGTACGCTATAGGTCCACACACTCACGTCTTACAGGCAGGCGCACGATCCGAATACACTACGGCCGAGATGATCGCCGGTATCTACGATTCCTCCTACCTCCGCACCGCCTTCCCGTGGGGCCAAGACGAAGCCAGCTTCCTCGATGTCGAGGGTCGCCCTACCATCACTTCAAACGAGGACGACGGCGAAGCCACCTACTACCCGCAGAACATCGAGGCGCGCAACCTCCGCGATATCGGCGCAGATCGTGATTCGATGGAGCCCGTTCAGGTCAAGCTCTACCTCGATGGCGCTGAGCTTGACGACGATATCCGCGGAATCAGCGAGATGTGTAGGGTTCAGCGTGCCAGGTACCCGACCCTCTCGGCCGTGCTCGACTTCCACCTTGTCGTCATCAGCGAGGCAAAGGTCACGCCGACGGCGCTCGGGCTCAACACTCGCGCCTACGAGAAGGCCTTCGGCTCCGGCGGCATCGGCAGCTGGGGCGAGAAGCCAGGCAAGCCCGTGATTCCCATCTACGGTATGGGCTGGAGCCACAGGCTGAAGCGCCTCGTCGACATCGACTATAACCGCCCTCCCGCACCTGCCTGGATCTCGGACCAGTGGCTGCCTTACCGGTTCCCCTTCGACGTGCCCTTCCGTTACAACTAGAGCGACGACTGCAGCAGTTCGAACCCCCGACTTGACGGTAGACGGCACCCTGGGTATGCAACACCTGGCTTTGTCTCTGAGGATTGCGCGGGTGATGACCTGGTTGGTGGATAGCGTGGCTTTCATTGGAGTTTACTGTGGGTTGCTTGGTCGATTTCATACACAGTCTTTACCGTCAGCGTTGTGTTTTGTCCGGGAGACAGAACCTTTTTCGTACTTGGGCATGTGGAGCTGGAAATGAGAGCAGTGGATGGACGGATGCCAAAACTCACAAAGATCTATGACTAGCAGTACTGATGTACATTGAGGCTATCCGGGTGAGAGTCCCATGCACGGATCCAGACAGACATTGTGTATATATCCTAGCCAGCCAGTCCCCCTTCCATAGCAAATCGAGCGTTCTAGTGATTTTCGAGACGGACCTTTCGATTGTTGTCTTCATCTTCACCTTATGTGCCTTTGCTCCAGCACATCCGACCTAGCCTTTCATGGTGGAACCACGCCCGATCTATTAAGATCATTTCAGAGACAACCCTACACATACCTCGGAGTCCGGACAGGTAGCCTGCAGTGATGCGGCACCGACAGTATGTACAATGATTCATGGCAGTCGAGATACTAAATTGAGCAAGGTGTTCGTGCGCAATCTGTAGGCTTTCGTCGGATGTCTTTGCTCTTCAAGAAAGGGAGAAGAGATATCTAATAACTAAGCGAAAGCTTTATCATCAGTGAAGTGTATTCATGAGGCCAGATGGATGATTCGGGGAAGCCCATTTAAAGTACACGTGTACACTGACCACAAAGCATCAGTATCGATCGTGAACGTGGGCGACAGCAAGCAAACCAGTCGTATTCTGGGATAGTGCGGCAGGTTGCAGGAGGTCGACATGCTGGTGTATTATCGAGCAGGGTGTTTGACGCTGATAAGGGTCGCTGATGGACTCAGTCGCATACCACCAACTTATATGCGCAATGCTTAGGCGCGATGAAGTGAACGTTTCGAAGGGTTGGAAGGTCTGGTTCGGCCAATCACTGGGAATGTGGAAGTGTGTGGCGGACGGGATAAAGATACCATCGAGGAGCAGGTGTAGAACCAGTCGATACTAACGCCGTCGTCGGTTGTGGTGCGCGAAAGCCAGGCGGACCATAGCGATGTCGGCCCGACATGGGTCAGAACACCGGCTGCGAGTATACCAGAGTGTGTGACTGTCTTGAGTATGCTACCGTCGGTGAAAAAACGCTTGAATGCAGAAGAGAAAGTCCTCTACGATTCTGGCGAGGTTACTGGGCTACCTAAACGGTTCCCTCACCTTCAGAGTGAGCCGAAGACGCTTCAATCCTTCTATCTGAATTCACGAGCACCGATCTACGAATGCAACCCTCGATGCGCTTGTGGCAGCAATTGTAAGGCACGCAATGTGCAGCATGGACGACAGGTACCGCTAGAGATCTCTAAAGCAAAGAACCGTGGTTGAGGTCTACGATGTCTTGAGGATCTTCATCAAGGATAATTCATCGACACATACGTCGGTGAGACCATCACCAACGAAGAAGTAGATCGTCGAGAAGTACGAGCAGGAGCTGGCAAAGCCTCGTATCTATACAGCCTCGACAAAGAAGTGTGCACAGCGTGTGAGGATGGTGAGCATTCGATACAGTGCCTAAAGCCGGAGGACTGCCACGTGGTTGACGGCGAGTTCATGGGCAACTAAGCTTCATCAACCACTCATGTCAACCCAACTGTCGACAATACACAGTGTCACACAACAAGTATGATCGTCGCGTCTACGAGCCGGCATTCTTTGCCCATGTCGACATCGTCAAAGGGACTGAGTTGACCTTTGACTACATGGATCAGGATGATGTGGAAGTGAGTGTCGAAGAGTAGGGTGATCTGGACATAAAAGCACAGCCCTGCATGTGTGGTACGAAGCAGTATAGGGGAAGTTTTAGCTTCACGACGTACGAGGAGGAATGAGGTGATTATTGGTAGTCAGGACTTGGAAGTACAGAAGGAAGAATAGCACTGGGGATACTAAGGACGCCGCAGTTGCTGGAATCCCGTTCAAGTTTAGTAGAGGACCGAAAAGGGAAATCCGTGATGGCTGCATTATTTACGTCGAAACGCCAAGCTTCGACGTAGATAAAAAGTGGGCCGAATTCTCATGTTTCCTAAAGCGGAAGTTTTCGACGACAAGAATGTCTGGCCAAATCTGCCGGTGGGCGACAGTTGTTCGACCGCATTGATGGACAGCCTTCTGTTTCCCTCGGAAAGCAGACTAAAAGGTTCCTCTAGGAGCTTACACACTGCGCACACACGTTCAGTATCTAACACGACTGGATATCACACTCTCTTATCTAGGATTCCTTGCTCTTGGGAATTTTGTTTTATGCCTTGTTTGACATACGTTTCAGCCTGTTTCCTTTGTTTATTCTTTGCTTTCGCGCTAATGTCCAGGAGTGGTCTCTCATGAGACAAAGGACGAGACATTCACGATTGCACAACACGCTTGTTCACTTCTGTTTTCACTGTAGATCGACTCATCATGTTTCACACCAGCTTTGAATTCCCCGCCTCCCCTGTTATTTAAGGATCGCCACCCCGTCACCTTGGTCACCACAACAACACCGTAACACCCCTCTTTCTTCACCTCTACATCTTTCACACATACGCCAACCCTACAGAAACCATCATCGACATAATCTCTCTGCATTCGACGACAGATCAAGATACCGAGCGCATCGAGCGCGTTGCTTCATTGTTGATCCAGGCCAACCCTCAATCCTTCTACATCAACACAAGCTTACCTGTTCGTTCATCTACAGACTCGCCAACATGTCCGAATCAGGCAGCGCTCTTTCGTCCGTGCCGGACAGCACCCATTCTCAATCTCCTCAAGCCAACAACGAAGAAGAGGCAGTGGCAGTTCAAGACGACGCTGAAGACGAGGCAGCCAGAACTCGTGCCTACCTGATCGAAGAAGGCTACATCAATGCGGCCGGCGAGCTAATTGAGGAGGAAGAAGTACGTGGGAAGCGTGTCACTCGCTCCGCTGCCAGCAAGCGTCAGGCCTCTCGGGAACCTGAGGTGCCGCTTGAGACGAAGAAGCAGAAGGTCGACATCACCATTACCCCTGCCGAAGACAGCCGTAAAGACATGGACCTCTCTCGTCAGCCTGATCAAGAGGAGGGTCCCCTTGCAGCGGCCGGGCCATCGATTCAGACCGACATCTTCGGCTTTCCTCAGCACCACTTGCTTCCTAGCTACTTCGTTGATGATCCTCTCGAGATTATCACCCCACGCGACCACAACTTCAATCAGGAGACGCCATCAGACGATAAAGAAGACTCTCCCTTTGATTGTCGATACCTGACCCACCCAACTGGAGACGCGAATGGCGTGCGCATCAGTCCTGTTCAAGTTACACTCTGGAATTCACAAGTCATGGTCAACGCCTGTTCTCAAACGGGTACACCTGTTTTCGCGTTCGAGAACAATCAGGAAGAGCTTGTCATCAGTTGGTCCTGGGAGGACGTCGTCACATACCTAAAGTCGCTCGCGAACCCAGCCGAGCAGAAGGCCATCATCGAATGGATTGGCTCGGGCATGGAGTCCCAAATGTCCAAGATGGCAGAAGATTACGCCACCTTTGTCGATTTCATGCGCGAGCAACGTATAGAGACTAACGAGATAGCTCCTGTTCTCTCTGCTGCGGTAGACGGACAGAAGGAGGTCAACAAGGCTGTCGTCTCAGCACGCGCTGCCTGGTCGAAGGAATTCCCAAGTCTGGCCGACTCATTCAACACCTATGGTCAGCGAGCACACGATCAGCTACGCTCGATCAGCAAGATGAAGGTCTCTCAGACGGAGCTTGTGAACGCTCTCAACTTGGAGGTTGTGGAAAGGTTGACGGCCACACTAGAGCGCCAGAGAGCCGGACAGAAGAAGCAACGAGGTCTCTCGGACGGACAGGGCTCGGCTACTTACATCCTGACGACCGAATTCAAGAAGGCTCACAATCGCCTAGTCGCTCACCAAACCACGCCAATGAGGACCATCACTAGCACGGAATTGGCCGACCTCGGCATGATCCGTAGTGATTTTGGGATGATCAGGGGCCACGATGACATAAAGGTCAACGGAGAGTACCACGATCCTGCCGTTACCAAGGCAATTCCAATCTACAGGCAGCTATTGGTACCTCCGGCGCCTCAATCATCGGCCTCGGGCACACAGCCTCCTGCTCCCGAAGTTCCTGAGACGGACACCTCGAACGAACGTCGGCTCTCTCTTCTTGACGCTCGTCCAATCCGTCAAGGTGCCGGTACCCGCAAGCCCACCTTCGAAGCCGAGTTCCTTTCCCAAAGTCAGTCCGCTTCTCGCAACAAGAGGAGAGCTGCCAAACATGCTAGTCGAGCACCACCATCCGTGCAGGCGGACTGCGGGTGTGAGGTCGACAACTTTTGTATTGAACTGATACAAGCTGCCACGAACGCCAAAGACCAGTCCTTGCTAATCCTCGCCCTTCGCGACCTTCATGTGCACACAGGCATCCTGGAGATGAAGAAAGTTTGTGACATGCATGTTTACGGTCTCATGGGAAAGCTCGGTCTCGAGAACGATCCCGAACTCACGATCACCAGACTTGGAGCTCGAGTCAAGAGGATCCTCGACGATTACGCCAACAGGGCCGACCATCTCAGCATCGACAATTCAAACGACCCTTCTGTGCCAGGAGCACTCTGGTACGTCGAGAAATTGAGGAACTTACCGGTTGTTTCCTCCCTTCTGAGGTTTCCTGTGTCTGATACATTCCGTACTCCTGACCTTGCGGAGGTTCTGAATGCGCTGAAGGTACACGGTGCTCGTCCAAGGACCACGTTCATCACCTCGTCATCGCTGGGAGATTGGACATCCACCAATCCAGGCGAGAGCATCACGGGTGCTCTCTTCACTCACCTTGAGAAGGACGCTCACAACAAGCCTCTGATGTACATCACAGAGGGTTTTCTTTTCGAGTTCAAGGACGTCACCGCATCAATTCAGGACTTGATGAAGATCGAATTTGAGTGCTACGCTCACCATAGTCTTCGTGACTCTGCCAACCCGTACCTGGAAGTGATGACTCACTCATTGACCCAGCAGTTGATCGCCCAAGATCTTTTCAACTATGTGGTCACCATGATCCGCCTCGGTGGCGACAACTACAACCGGATCTCCGTTCCCACGCCAGCCATCTACTCTTCTACGGCGATTGACCTTCCTGACCTCTTGAAGATCGACGGCGACCAGCTCGAAACGGAGGGAGTCGGCAAGAACATCCAGGTGAATCACACCGTCATCTCTGGCGGTGTCAAGATCTTCAACCTTTCTCCGATGACACGGAGCGACTTCTCAAAGTGGTACCGTGAGCTGGAAGCCGTGGATGGTGTTCTGTTCGAAGACTTCGAAACCACTTTGACGGACGCGCATCTCGACAAGGACATTCGCGATCGCTGCGGACTGGTGATTGTTCGGGAAAGTGTTGAGCCTGGACACACACACATGGCCCCAGCAGCCTCGGCATTCAAACTCGACCTGGCCGCTTCTACGATGATAGTGTCTCCTGCTTTAATTGGCGTTGGCAGCGATAGCCGTACACTGGACACCCTCGGCACAACTTGGGAGGAAGTCTCCTTGGCGAATCGGGATCTGCACGAAGGACCTCGCCAGTGGAACGAGGCCTTATTTCCGAGCCCGAATCCTATCACGTTCCCAGCTGCTGTCAAGTTGCGCACCACCGACCCAATGTCCGCATTATTGATGGGAGAAATCAAGTACGGAACTCCTCGTGCCGCACGAATCATGAATGAGTTCTGGGCAGATCCCATCAAGGCGATCTTGGCACAAAGACGTGCTTCGTTGGTGGAATTCATGCGTCGATGGGGGGATTTCGTGCTCGCAGAACGCGCTGCGTTTGGAGATAGGTCGTACTTCAAGGATCACGATCCAGTTTGAGGATGGATAGAGGAGGGATAACAGGAGGGGATAAGGGGTTCGTGTCCTTTGCTAGGGTGGAGGGGAGGGGGCAAAAGGTGAGCATCAGGGGGGCATGGTGAGCAAGAGATCTGACGTGGTGAGGAAGGGTTTCAGGGTTAGGGTAATCTGGCTTAGATTCACAGTCTTTTCGGGCGTTACGCTGGTAGTAGCCATATACTCATTTCACGCGCACGTTGATAGCCAGATGTATATAGTTCAGGGTATTCCCTTCTGCAATGAGCAGGGCGTTCTGGTCATATATATTCGGTCCTTTCGAGTGATTCTCTAGCTGAGTTTAAGTTCGAGGCTGTCATGAACCATGTATCCGGTGTATGGATAGTAGTATACATGTCAGTAGCATATCGGCTAGAGGGTCGAATATACTACACACCTCGTACTCGATACTGGCGTAGCCTCACGGGCTCTACACCCCGGCAGGTACACTAGGGCAGTGCCGAGGGTACTTGGCTAGTTCGACGTAGTTATAGGACCACGACGAGGCGCGAGGGCCCATTAGCGAAAGCTGATAGGCTAAGTACGTAATTGAGTACTAGTTGTCTAGTCTTTCTACCTAGTTTCTCCCTCGGTCGCTAACGAGGTACTTACGAGTAGAGTTCTAGTTTGTAGGGATTATCCTTATAGATAAGTCTAAGATTAGTAAGGGTAAGGTCAAAGCTCTTATTTCTAGGTATATCTAGCTTCAGAGATATAGCTATATTAGGATTAAGAAGAGTTGGTAGTCTAGTAATCGGTATAGTTACTTATTAATCAGTGTGGATACTATACTAGTAGTAGGAGATTTACCTGCTATTCTTAAAGAAGAGAATCTTAGATAGAGACCAGTAGTAGGCTATAGAAGATGGAGTTCCTAGTCTAAGTATTGAGTTTTCTAAGTATAGGTCTATCCACTATCCCACGACCATCT
>Ga0268246_10000294_pt1 | contig 24759 bp, 34 predicted proteins | sample AgamicOrSfe_FD_200242 | JGI IMG/M metagenome (GOLD analysis project Ga0268246, IMG submission 200242) | Agave microbial communities from Guanajuato, Mexico - Or.Sf.e (v2) (version 2) | ecosystem: Host-associated > Plants > Phyllosphere > Phylloplane/Leaf | place: Guanajuato, Mexico | collected...
AGGCGGGGGTGATTGTGGGGTACTGATGTGGTGGTTGTGAAAGTGGGAGGAAAAGGTTTATGCGCTATGAATTATGTCTGCACATGTCATGTCATGATATCAGAGCATGGAGTTTAGGGGTCATGGGTTTGAATACAAAGGTTATTGATCGTTACTGGCATTGAAGAAGAGCTTTCGAAAGAACATACAAGATAGCATAGAATTCAACCTAATATTCCAACGTGATCTCCTGCCCCTTGACCCTCCCTATCACAATCTGTGCTGCATATTTGGGAATCACCTCATCATCGTGCAACATCTCGAATTCTTCGCTGCAGTCGCGGCCCTGGAGAGCAAGAGTCAGCTGATTGTACGAACAAAATCAAGACTTGCAGCGTACCATGTGGGAGTAAAGCGCTTGTGGACCGCCAGGGTGTTCCATGGTCCAGTCAGTTACATTGAGCACAAGGCCTTTGACCGCCAACCTGATTGTAGTCAGTAAGTGCCACGAAAGTCATGCGCCCAAAAGGGCAAGTTTCGACAACATACCAAAGATCATCCCTCTTATTATGCTTCGCCACCTCCTCCAGCGTATACTCCTGTTCTGGGATCTTGAACTCCTTCACCTCATTCGGCTTGCTCACCTTCCCCGGATCATCACTGTCTGACTTACTCATCACCGGCGCCGCGGACTGCTGCAGATGCCGTTGTGGCGCATCCGTCGAGTCGCGCTCACCGTTCTGGCTCCCATTCGCCCACTCCACGCTGATCTTGCCGGGGTTGTTCGGGTCGATGTGTAAGCTGATCTGGCCCAGTCGCTGTGCTGCTGTGCTGATGCCGCCGTTGAGGACTTCCTGGAACAGGTACTTGCTAGCGCTTTCGCCAGCAACACGGCCGTAGACGACGCAGCCGAGGAGGGACGAACCGCCAAGTCTGTTTGCGCCGTGGACACCACCGGCTAGCTCACCGCAGACGAAGAGACCTTCGAAGGGCTGGCCGTTGGATTTGTCGAGGACTTGAGCCTTGTCGTTGATTTCGATACCGCCCATTGTGAAGTGGAGGACGGGTTCCATTTGGGCAACGTGGAATGTGTCGTTGATGTCGAAGGGGAGGTTGTGGAAGTACTTCTTGCCCCAGGGATCTTTCTCCTTACCGTCAGCGATGGCGTTGTAGTTCTGGAACGATTTTTGAAGAGCTTCTTCGCCACAGCCGATTTCCTTGGCGAGCTCGGCACCGGACATCTTCTTCATGAGACCACGACCAGAGTAGTGCCGTGTGTGGAAGTCGAGGATGTTGGAGGCTTTTGAGTTGAGGACTAGGCGGATGGGCCAGGTTCCAGCTTCTTTCTCTTCCCACATCTTGCCGGAGACATAGTCGCGGTGGCCGAGGTCATCACAGAACCGGAGACCTTTGTTGTTAAGTAGGAGACCACCCTCACCACGGAGTGCTGACAGCCATCGTTAGTCGTTGTTTATAAGCAGGCACATAATGATTGCAAGGCATACCTTCTGCAGCCAAGAACTTCCACTTTGAGCCCGGATCTTTAGGATCAACCAGACCTGTTGGGTGAACTTGCACAGCATCCATGTCAATGTCATTCGCCCCGATAGCCATCAACATCTTGTGGCCATCACCTGTGGCATGAGTACCATTGGTACTCGCCAGGTGAAATGTGTCAGGGCGATGCTTCTTGAGCAAACTGTCTTCACCGAAGTCCGCAGCATAACCACCAGTCGCAAGAATGACAGGGCCATCCACGCTGACCTCTTCATCACCAAAGACGTATGTGACACCAGTGACTTTGCTACCGTCCTTGTTGATCTTGCTGACTTTGGCTTTCTTGATGAGCTGGATACGCTCGGGCTCTTTCTCAGCTAGTTCTTCGAATCGTTGCATGAGCGCATAAGTGATGGCCATGCCAGGGAATTTGGCATCGTGACCACGATGTGTTCGCGGAAAGGAGTGTCCTCTATCCGAACATTAGTCACTTCGGCTATTCAGCAGAGGACGCCATATTTACTTACCCCAATCGTGATACCAGTGTAAGGTCGAGGCCAAATACATCTTGCAACCATTCAACCGCTGCTGCAGACTTATATGTGAGAACCTTGATCAAGTCTGGTCTAGCCTTTTCTCTTGCAGATTTCAGAGTGTCTTCGTAGAACTGCTTCACGCTGTCTCCGATGTTGAGCTCGGTTTGCGACTGCGTGAGGGCACCATTGATTCCAGATGTGGCCTTGGTGGAGTTTCCTCCCATGAAGTCTGTGCGATAGTCAGTCGAAGATCTTTGAAGCTACGGATAGTCGAGACAGACTGTTCTTGTCGAGTAGCAGGACATTGCCGCCAGCTAGGTAGATGGTATGGGCAGCGCTGAGACCAGATACTGGGGTGAATGTTAGTGCTGTCAGAGAATCTGGACCTGCTTTCACTTACGGCCGGCGCCTACAACAATCACTCTGGGAGGCATGATGGACAGACGATACAATGAGATGAAGTTGAGATGAAGGGAGCGTGATGGAGTGAGATCGCCACGAAGACAGGACGAAGGACAACAGTCAGGGAGGAGGCATTTGTGGGGGACCGAGGCCTCGGCACACGATGGCACGAGACTATCTGGTCATGCGCTTCTGCAAAGAGCAATACGTGGGTCTTTTGACAACACCTCCCCATGGGGTATCAAAAAGTCTAAGTGGACGACACTCTCACTCTCCAAGACATCGTGCCCTTTGATACATAAACATGCAATATCTTCTTCTTCTGCAGTGATCATGTGAGTATGCTAGAACACAAGTCTGGGCAGAATCATTTCTGAAATCTCTTCAGCGATTTCGAGCTTCTAACTATCAACCTGAACACCAATTTCAGCCTCTTTCCATTATCCCTGCTGCCAGAAGCACTGATTGCATTGACCTTCCATACAGCTCTTTTTTATTCTTGCATCAGCTGACAAATTTCGGCACCATTCCCAGTTCTCTCGCTCGGCAGTGATCCAGTAGGTCTAGCTCTTGCGAGTGGGATGGCATCGTGCAATGGTCCAAGCTCGACATCGTCGTGTGCCTGTGCAGGCCTTCATGATTCGATCTTGGATTGACCAGTGTCATTGCCAAAGCCGTGGTATCCCTGATGGACGAGAGTGGTGCCGCGACTGTGATTAGTGTGGTCTTTGTGGTTGTTGTTGGCGCTAATTCTGACTCTGCCAGGACCGCTGGAGAAGATAGGCCAAACAGGCTTACTGACAGGTGGTGATTAGGAACAGGCTCGCTGACAGGAGGAACAGGCTCGCTGACAGGAGAAATCGGCTTGCTGACAGTCCTTGAGCCCAATGAGTATGGCATTCATTCTTCGGCGTCAGGCGGAGGATCTTCACCAACGAAGCCAGATCATCGCCAAATGTCGCATACACCTGTGCTCCCAACAGTCCCCTGAACCATTCGTCCATGGTTTGTTTGTATTCCTGCTTATACGGTTGTGCCTACTCTTGAAACATAAAGCCACCTGGGCCATATGGGCCAAGGTCTGCTGGCGCTGTAACTCTTCCGGCCCTGGCCCATCGTTCTCTTCGATCTGCTCCATTGTTGGCAACGTTTCGCGAAGCTGACCGTCGTATCGGGAGCCAGTATCATCGAGACCAGTATTGGCATTCGCCCAGAGAATGAAGTGATGATTTGGGCTATACAGGATATGCTGTTCGTCATACTGGTCTAGGCTCTGTTTCGGCTGAAGCTTGAGTGCTTCGGCTCTTGCTGGCTCATAGGCAAAGTGCTCGAAGAGTGCTGTCATGGAGGATGACATGGTTGACTTTGTGAGTGCATGTACACTTTGCGACCACACTTTGCGATCCTGTTCTGTACATCAATCAATAGTGTTTCGACTCCCGACCTCCATAGCGCCACTCTACAGAACAGAATACCTCCCACTGATACGCGTCCTCGACTCGTCGTCCACCGCTGAAAACTGAGTGGTACTGGGTGAGCGTTGACTCTTCAGCGCTCCAGGAAGTCCGTCAAGGATTGTAAATACATCAAACTGTATGCCGCCTTGCTTCAGACATCAGCGAAAATCCGCCGAATCCGTCTCGCTCCTTCGCCAGTTCGAGCTCGGCAATCCAAACCAATACAGTGGCAAGCGTGGTACTCTCGATAGCGATGACCTGGTGAAGTTAGTTGATGTCTCTTGTGATATGTGCTTGTCCTTACCTTCTCGATTATTGCCTTCGTGTCTTTCGTCGCGGAAGGCTTGTTGGTTGACAAAGGTTCTGATGCCTTACGAGATTTCTTCTTCGGTGGTGATGAAGAGGCCATGGGCACGAAGTCATCGTCGCTGTTTTCGTGCACCGGACATGTGGCATGTTCTTTTGTCATTGTCGGCATCCCGTGCGGCAGAGACGGCAGGTTATGAGCACCGAAGACATCCTCCACACCTATCAACATGTCTGTGAACAACTCTTCCACCGCGCAAAAGACCAAGATGTGTCCAGAATATCCTTCACCACGTCAGCTTCTTCGACGCCTCCGCCATCGCCTCCGAAATCCCCGTCCTGGGACATGTGGTGCTTGAGCTGTAGCCCCTGCGTTTAATGCAGACTCGAGTGGCTATTCTATCCTGGCCGTTGATGATACCTTGTTGGATCCGATCTGTTCTCTTCTTGACTGAGGTAACAGAGCGGTGAGATACAAGGCACGTCGTCTTTTTGATGATAACGATTACCACAGGGTGCCCAAACATGCCTTCGTCGCGGTTGAGAGGATTGGGCAAGAAGTCGAGGCGGATCTCCTCGCGCTTTGGGAGCCAGAAGAAGTCTCCAAGGTGCATGTCTCTGATAGTGAGACACGGAGAGCTTGCCGTGACTTGGTTGAAGGCCTGACTGGGCGAAGAAGACTCCTGGCGGGTGGACCGGCCGTTGTTGCGATAGGTCCACTGGAGCTCGCTGCTGTTCTTGCTTGGTACAGCAGGCGTCAAGTAAAAGAAGAATTCTCCGAGGTGCATCGTGATGGGTGTATCGTGGGACGCGCGGTGCGTCTAGCTATTGCGAGCGGAGTGCCATCGGGCATCGGTCCAAGCTCGATATCGTCGTGTACGTGTGTCTGCTGGTCCAGGTCGACTGTGTTGATGACCTGGACATTGAGCACGAACAGGCACATAGCCCGAAGTGTAAAAGACATGCCGGCAATCTTGATGACATGCATCTTGGAAGGCGGATCGACGCTCGTCGAGCATTGGAGACCAGCATTGGACGTCCGAACAAGGTCTGAGCAAATTACGTCGCGGCACTCCCAAACATTCCCAGATTGGTGTCTACGGTAGGCACACAAATACAGTAGCAAGAGAAAGGACTAGCTACATGTCGACCCGTTAGAGAAGCTGAATCTGGGAACTCAGATCTTGCAGTCGAGATGGCAATTGGGCTTGCTGTTGCGCACTATCATGCGCAGATTGATTGCGCAGACACGGAGTTTGTGCTTGGCACTAAAGCATCAGTCCCGCAAACACCATACTTCGTGACTGGACGTGAGCGTGTTGCTCCGCATACAGTTTCAGAAATCGATTTCACTGGCAGGACTGTGCACTTGTGGGACATCCTGTTTGTAGCCAAAGTGTCGGCAGCCATCCACATCGTTCGGAACGGACAGATGTCGCAGTGTGCTTGACATGATTCTCGTGAACCTTTGCAGTAACGGTTTGGGTGTCCATATCTGCGATGTGGTAGGAAGGCCCATTTCATTGACAAAGAATCCTCCACATCCCTTAGCTGGAAAACACAACGGATAAAGCTTCGGGTACTCATCTGGATGAGCCTCTCTGATATAGGTTTTCCAATGCCACTCGCTGGTGCTTTGTCAGGACAGCTAGAGACAATTGGAAGACAAGCAAATATCTCGCGACCTTGGTTCGTGTACATTTATATCTCCGCTTGGCGGTCCTGGCCTTGAGCTTCTCGTACATCGCATCGACAGCTGCAGGACTGATCCGTCCGATGTATTTAGCGGCTTGCAAGTTGCTTCGTATATTCACCGTGGTATTAGCGAGCATCGCTCTCCCAACAGCTGCGCGAAAGAGCCTAATAAGGAGTTCTACAAGCAGCTCGAGTCCAATTCATCATGCTACTGAAGATGAATTTTCAAGATCCCGACCTTCTGTCCTTCGCCGAGGCCGTGTGGACACAGATGCCCGGAACTCAGATGGACTGTACACCCAAGTACGGGTATCATACCGGATCATTCCCCTCGAGCGCGAAGGCAAGCTGGTACCGACTATCATGTAGTGCCCCCTCAGTGGTGGTGCAGGGGGATGATTTCCACGACCGGCTACGGCAGAGCTCCAGGCCAGTTTTCCATGTTACTACAAGGTTTCTGCGGCTCATCTGGTGTGATTGGAGGCCAATGAGCAAGAACATACGTGGCAGAGCTTGTCTCAAAGACGGGTGGTTCGAGTAGCTCTAACTCTTCCCAAAGTTCTGGCTCTTGACTCAACTGCTTCAACACTGAAGAATACCATGTTGGGGCATGAGCTTCGAATATATTCCATGTACGGCCACCATTGATAGCAGCTGCCATTAGTCCTCCTAGGTAAGGTTGGCGGCATTATCACTAGGATCAAGCTCATTGTTCTCGCTAGGATCATCCAGTTCTGTCGGTGGAGCTATGTATTTGCCTTATCCGCGCGAGTGCGAGTTGGTCTCCTCAGTATTGGTGCTTCGCCGTCGTCAATGAGTAAAATCGCCTCATCGACAGCTTTCGTAAGCTTCAGTTTTTCTGTTGTATGTTTGGCAGCTCCGCTCGCTGATTCTTCATCTTCACTGTCTAGCGGAAGACCTCGCTTCAAGAATAGGGACTGAGCCACGACCAATAGGGAGGAGTGCCGCTGAATGATGTTTCGCGTAGAAGTCTAAGAAGTACAGACCCTTCCCAGTTCCTGCTAATGCCATTACATTGAGCCTACATCGATGGAACAGCTTGGAATTGCACGAGAGTGTGGAACGGTCAATGCACATTTTTCCGATTGATGTGACAGCCAGCCCGATGTTTCTTCTTACTTCTCGTCAATCACAGCTTCGCCCGCTTTTTCTCTTTCTCCGTTCCCACTTGCCCAACCTGCCCCAATACGTTTGCCTCACCAAAGACTACCTCTTCAACCCACTTCTTCACCAGCGCATTCACCTCGCCAGCTGCTTCCCACAGCGCCCAATGTCCCGCCGGCACTTCTCGCATGGTCAGAAACTCCACATCTCGATGCATACGCGCAGCATAGGCAGGCTTTACGGCATCGTCGAAGGTGGCGGTGATCATGAGGGTGGGGACGTGGAGGGAGGGCGCGGAGATGGGCAGGAGTGCTTGGTCGTCGATATGGTTGATGTGGGATGTACGGTACCAGGTGCCTGAGGGGAAAGCGGGCATCAGCTGATGGTGCTGTGGTAGCTACCATTCAAAACAGGATCAATCGATACGTACAAGCAGGCCCAAGGCCATTACGGCTGTACTCGGCGACGTAGTAGTCCAGTTCTTTCGGTGTCAGGAGAGGCGAAGGACCCATCTTGTCGAGATGCTCGAGCTTGAAACCCTTGTCGGGCACGAAGATGTTTTCACGCTCTGGCCCACGGCCGCCAAACATACTGCGTGGTAGACGAGTAAGGTCAGTTTCTGTCCAAAGTAGTGATTGCTTGATTTTGAGCATGCACAGCTCCTGAAGAAAAGCCAAAGAAAAATCAAAGAAAGCTTTTCGGAGGGTGCCGCAGAGAACCAATATAAGTACTGTTTTGCTTTGTAAGGAATCACACGATCAGATCACTTACCCACTAAGGAATTGTCTGATTTGTGCAGGCGTCGTCACGGTACCTTCGACCTCGCCGGATGCGTTCTGCAGCATGTATGTATAGGAAGGAAGGCGTGCGGCCAGCTCTTCGACGGAAATATATGTTGACTTGGGCGGAGTGTACGGGACACAGACACAGAAGATGTGAGAGACTAGCTGAGGTTGCCAGAGAGCGATTCGATAGACAAGGGCTGCGCCCCAGTCGTGCCCGCTGTGCAATAAGATGTCGTCAGCGTGACTCTATATATGAGACCAAGGCTCATGCAGTTGATGATTGGGTTGTTGAAGAGCTGCTGGTAGCTTCGGGAGTTCGGCACCTACCCGAGGATGATTTGAGTCTCCCCAAGTTGTGCTGCAAGCTCTTTCATGGCAATAGAAATGGATTTGTAGCTGTAGCCAGTGAGGTCTTTGGGCACTTCGGTACGGCCGAAACCTGGGATGAGCCAGAAGTACCTCAGTTAGTGGTCACATTTCTCACAGTCACAGACATAATCTAGGAGTATAGTCTCGGTCTGAGAACTCGGCAGGGAATGGGAGGTGCCGTGAACATGCTTGTTGGGCTTTTATTTCGAATTGCTGAATCACACACCTGGCAGGTCAGGACATATCACTCGCAAACCGAGTTTCAGAAACACGGGGATCTGATATCGCCAAGTCATGGACAGATCAGGCCATCCATGAAACTGTGGAGATGGTCGATGAGCAATTATTCGATCTTGGACAGGGATGATGCCCTACTAAGAATATACTGCCCCGCCATTTGCCTCCTTCAGGTTCGAAGTAGAGGTAGTCTGGGGTCCGCGTTGATACGTCAGTTGCTCAAGTTTCTGCTGATCATACAAAGGATAGTAGAGCAGTTTGGGACAACTCGGCAGGCTTACGATAGTTGAGTCCGTTGAGTTTGGCATAACGATGCGGGGCAGTCCTTGGGCCGATAACATCCAGCTTCATATTGTCCCTCATGAGGTCCTGAATGTTCTTTCTTCCAGGGCGGCGACCCTTGCTGCCTGTGGCATCCGCCATGACTGGAAATGAAATGAAATCACATAGGAAGATGGTGGATCGTGAGGAAACCTGAGAGCTGACGTTGTCAGCTGACTGCTGCCGAGGTGGACTCTAGGTTGTCGCAATATAACCAACCCTTCCCGGAATACCCGGCTCAATCGAGCATAACATGATCCCTACTGTAGCTCTTTACTGGCATATTTCGCCATAGTCCATACTGTATACTGCTTTTGCACACTATCACTGACCTCTCACTCTACTGGACCACCCATTACCGTCATGAGAACAGAAAAAGATGTATGCTACAAAGGCGAGGCCTCCCACCACGGCTGAGCAGCACCAGCTACATCGTCAGTACTGGGCAGTAGAGGTCATTGGTGAACTGCAATGGCTTCTGATGTATTGGCAGTGGACGTCCTGTCTACAGGGATACCCAGGAAGGTCCCGGATGTGGCAACCTGGAAAGCCTTGACTTGCCGAGATAGATACTGAGATTGTTATTGTGGCCGTGAATGACACGATTTGGAGGTATGAGGCGAATGGATTTTGTTCAGAACGTGTAGTGCTGGACGGCGAGGGACGAATTGTCTCGTGCTGATTGGGTAATTGAGATACAGTTGTGCTTTGATCAGTACCCATTGTGACTGACAGCTATAAGTAGTGAAAGGATATCCAGCTATGTACCAGGGTGATGGTTTGCTCGAGTGCAAGAACATCTGACATGCTGCCACGGGTGTACAAGGTACATGTATATTCGCCCCCAATCTTGGCAAGCTCAGCCTCCCCAGCTCCTTCGACTTGGACTCGCCAAGTACATGACCGATTCGGTTCACCTTGACTATTTTTCTACTGTATAGTTCTCTGTGGGACTTACTATAGAATACAAACACAATATTGCTTAATATGCCTTTCAGAGCTTAACGACGTCCCGGTCACGAAACCTCGCACAGTGTTGAGGGTGAACACAGAATGATACTCATTTGGACTCACACACTGACTCGATTTCCAGGTTCAGTATTGCAAAGGCAACTACAGGATAGCGGTGGTCCACTTCACGATGGTATGAAGCTTATGCGTCATATCATCGAGCACAAGCACAAGATCGATGGGCAGCTGAAGCAGTTGTTCTGGCTGCATGAAGAAAGCACATTGGAGCACGAATACCTCATACTGTCTATCATTTTATCCGGCAATGATCAGCTATCGTGGCTGCGCATGGAACGATTAGGTCTCATCGGAAGCGGGGGCTCCAATGCAGAAACCAGAGACGCTCGCCTTGAGATCACTGTCACCTCGATTCAATGACCTGCTCAACCACTCGGACGAGGTCATAGAGTCTGTCGAGTTCGACTCAGATCCACCACGCTTGATCGACTTGGCCCACTTCATTGTCATACTCTACGAAGAGATGCCCGAATATACGCTGACAACCCATAATTGCTGGTGGTTTGCACGGCGAATTTTTGTGGTACTCGTAAAAAACTAATCTGCCAGAAAGTCCGCAGAAACAACAGTAGATCAAACAAACCCTGGCGCGGTTCTTTGGTTACTCTGTGGATGACAACCGCTTGTTGCTCGGGATGTTAATCATATACTTAGCTCCCATGGTGTGGCCGATGGTGAAAATATGCTTTCAACCAGACACGCTGAAAATCTTTGGGCTGCGGACGGCTCCTGGTTATGCGGCCATGACGGTGCTCGGGACCGAGATGAGAGTCCACACTAGGTTCAAAAAGTACATTTCGTCGAATACTAGTGCGCAACGGACCGTACAAGATGAGACCTATGCAGGAAACTTGCTGGATACTGTACCTCTTAAGACATCATAGTCTGTTCGTCAGCCACTACCTCATGTACATTCTACCAGCAAGCCAATAACGTTTCTTGAAGTTCATGAACCTGAATCATAGGTAGGGTTTTGCGATATAAGCTTGTCCCAAGGTCCTGACCGGTACTCTCTCCAATGCTTCAGGGGAACTCTTCCCCGTGACTCAAGAGAACATTGCCGGTGTATCTCTGTGGTGTGCAACAGCCAGCTTCGAGAGCAAGGTATGATGGACAAGTTGCCAGGAGATAAGCTTCAGCAACTGGACGATAATCTCCCGAGGAACTTCTATAGCTGCAAATCTCTAGAACTAGCATTGTGCTTTGAGAACAAGGAGAGAAGGAAGAAATATACGTGTATAGTCGTAGACAGAAGTCTAGAAGACCCTCGCTGAGAGTGCCGTAAAGGTTCTCCTCGGACTCATGTTGTAGTAATAAAGCTTGCAACAGGCGATGTATGTCTGATAGAAGCCTAGACATCCGGATATTCCAGCTTGATCGTTTGAATCGCACGGCTCCGGCCTTGGCGTTGTAGCAGTTGTAGACAAATCTGACGAGGATGAGGGCGGATGCAGGTGCGAGATAGTGGCAGCCCGGAAAATGATAAGGCGATGTTTCAGACCAATCGGCGTGCAATCGGGGGAAAAGGGGATCGGCGCATCCCACGACGCGGCACGACCTCACCACTCACTCGGTCCGCTACATCATACAGCATGATAAGAAAAAACATCCTGCACCATACGGGAAAAATGAATAGATTGTATATCATGTCGTCGTTCCCTGCTCTGTACTTGGCTTCTTGCCATACTTCTGTGCTATCTTTGACACTTTGCCAAATTCCTGTGGTTTCGTTCACACAGATCACCCAGCATTATGGCTAGTTCTTCTTATGACTACAAGCCTGATGGCTCCATGTCATACAATGAGAAGCCAGGCTTCACTTCCTCCTCCTCTTCGTCTGAACCTGCTGAGTATGGTCAAGTGTCCAATGCCAAAAAGCGCTGGGGCTTTAGCCTGGCTGTAGACCAAGAGCCTTCGAGTTTCGCCGCAACACCCAGTGCGTCGAATGCCGACTTCGATCCAACGCCACCTTCACGCCGAACGTGGGGTTGGTTAGCATACGTCTCATATTGGATGGCCGACGCCTGGGCAGGTAAGTAACCGATTATCCAAAACTTGTATCATCTCTTTCAGCTTTCTTACTTATCTTAGTGTCGAACTGGGAGGTTGCCTCCTCCATGATTGCTGTTGGGCTGAGTTGGAAAGAGGCCATTGGTGCCTGTGTCCTCGGGAACACGCTTATGGCAATTGTCATCACGGTCAACGGCAGGATCGGTGCTACAGTGAGTGATCCTGGAAGACTTGAGCTGGTAAGATGACAAGCTGACAATATAGCTTCACACTCCTTTTCCTGTTCTCGCTCGAATGCCATTTGGCTACTACTTCTCCTACTTCGTGGTCGTCTCCCGCTGCGTCCTCGCAACAGTATGGCTTGGTGTTCAGACAACCACGGGTGGACAGTGCATGGTCGTTCTGTTCAGCGCAATCTGGCCTAGCTACAAGAACATTCCCAACCATTTTTCTGCAGATGAAGGAATCACGACCGGAGGCATGATTGGATTTTTCATCTACTTCCTCCTGCAACTACCTTTCCTCTGCATTCCCTACCATCGCGTGCAGTACTTCTTTGCGATGAAGGCCGTGATAGCCCCTATGATCTTTTTGGCTGTCTTCGGATCGACTTTGGCCAAGGCTGGTGGCACCGTGGCAAATAGCACTGTCATTACTGGAATTGGACAGCCTCACATCTACGGCTCCACACTCGCCTGGGCTTTCTTTGCGAGTATGTCATGCCTTCCGTGATTACCATGAGAGCTCGCTGACAGTTCCACCCAGATCTAAATGGACAGTTGGGCAACTACGCCACCCTCGGTCTGAACATTGCGGACTTTGCAAGATACTCCAAGACACCAAACGCGCAGAATGTCCAGGTTGTGGTCATCCCTTGCATCTTCACCATCGTCGGTCTACTCGGTATCTTCACTGCAGCAGCCTCACAGACCGCATACCCGAACCAAGACATCATCTGGAACCCTATCGTCGTCGTTGGCAACTGGGCCGAGTCGGGCTCTCACGGAGGCCGTGCAGCTGCAGCTTTCGGTGCTATCGGGCTACTCATTGTCACTCTCGGTATCAACATCTCCGCCAACTCGATCAGTGCCGCCAATGACCTTGTCTCGTTCTGCCCCAAGTACATCAACATTCGCCGTGGTCAGCTTTTGGCCGCAGTAATTGGCAGCTGGGCTTTCGTGCCGTGGAAGATTCTTGCTTCAGCTCAGAAATTCATTTCTTTCTTGGGAGGTATGTCTATAGCAGCAACTTCTCACCTCAGAAACAAAAGCTGATCACATACATTACAGGCTACACGATCTTCCTTGGTCCAATGACAGCCATTCTGATCACCGATTACTACATCGTCCGCCGCGGTCGTGTCAGTGTACCTGATCTGTACAACTTCAACGGTATCTACCGCTATTCCAAGTACGGCACCAACTGGCGAGCGGTTGCTGCCCTCATCATTGGCTTCGCACCACCACTTCCCGGGTTCATCCAGAACATCCAGTCCACCATCCCTGTGTCAATTGGCGGCCAGCATCTGTACGTAGCACCCCACTGGTTCACCATCGATACTCTTAGACCAGCAAACTAACGTCGGTGATTTTCAGGTTCGCTATTGGCTATATCTACTCCTTCATTGCTGCTGGTATCTTCTACTACGGCTTCATGACCTTTTTCCCGGCACGCGAGTCCATGATTGATGCCGCGATTACGGGCGAGGATATCATCGTGGCTGCGGACCAGAAGCGGAGGTTGGACGCAGCTAGAGCGTAAAAATGCCACTGGAACCAACAATTGAACACTGATGGGTACAGTGAAAATGAGGCGTAGTGGGGAGATGAGATATCAGGCACGATGGAGAGATGGGAGAGGCTGATCACGATATAGCAGAGATATGTAACGAATTATGATCCTTGTGCTCACATCTCCTATTCATTATGTAGCACAAGCTGGCGCTAAGCCTCAAGTTTGTGATTACAACGAAGCGTGGAAGAATCCCAAGGATTTTCTGCGCATCCAACGTCTGACGCGCATGTACTAGTTACTCGAGCATCTATATAAGACCTCACTTATCCCAGCTTCTCGCTTGTATTCTTACACTCATACACCCTCCTACAATTCGTGATAAGATATTGTCGTTTACCTCACTGCCTCAAACAACCTCGGCACAGATGACGACCTACAGTTTAGCCGATAGAAAAATGATAAGCTTTTTCAAGCTTTCTCGATTTCCCCTCGATCTTCGCCTTCTTCGGCACCAGAGCACGCCACCACTTTAGTCATTCTTTCTCTATTTCATCACTACACCTTCCTCTTCGTGACTAGCTCTTCCTTATCTTCGCTGCACATCATCGAATACCAAAGAAAAACCTCACTATCCGGGTTGAGCTGTGCTTGAACAGGCAGCTTGGACCGCATGAGCGGCTGTTCCTGCAAATCGTTAGTCAAGCCTGCAAGCATGATGCTGATCGTGCCTGGATGTGACATAGGGTGGAGGAAGTAGTGCGAGCTTGCGATCATGGATGAGGACATGAGAGGTCAATTCTCTATCATGAACTAGTCGAGTCAAGATTATGGCACTTCCCCAGGACTTTTCGAAATGCTGTTCGTGCGCCAATCTTGGTGGAGTGAATGACTCTGTGCGGAGGGATTTGAGCGTGACTGCAGCTGTATAAGTATATTGTTACTCCCTGCTATCGTTTCTGGTTCAAGACACTGCACCTTTTCCGAGCCCATTGTTACAACACAGAAAGCTCGCGATATGTTGTCCAACCTCGGTACTCCAATGGCACCCGTGCTGGCCAGTCTTCTGCTGGCCGCCCCAGCCATCGCCTCCGTCGCCCTCGTTCCCCACGAAACTCTCAATTCCCCACCGACGGGATGGTCGTTTGTTGCTCCGGCAGACACCTCCGACTCGATCCATCTGGAGGTTGCCCTGACCCTCAGCAACCTTGACCAGATGGTCGAGCAGCTGTATGCTGTCTCCACACCTGGAAATGCCGCCTACGGGCAGCACTGGTCCGGCGACCAGGTATCCCAGCTCGTTCAGCCGTCTGACGAAGCCGTGCAAGCAGCTGTTGGCTGGTTGGCTGAGAGCAACATCACTTCTACCGTTATGGGCACAGGCGCTGGAGCCAGTGTGCACTTCGTGACTACTATTGGTCAGGCTCAGACTCTCCTGAACACCACGTTCAGCTACTACGAAAACAACGGCATCCAGGCTCTCCGCACCACACAATACAGCGTTGGCCAAGCTGCCAGCCCATACATCGACTTTGTCCACCCAACGACGTACTTCGGCAACACCAAGGCTCACGGTGTAATCGGCTCGCGCACGGTTGACAACGCTGTCAGCAAGCGCCAGACTTCCGTCGACCCGTCGTGTACCGTCGGCTTGACACCAGCTTGTGTCCGCCAACTCTACAACATCCCCGCCAACTACAAGCCGGACCTCAAGGCTGGCGCCCTGATTGGTTTCGGCTCTTTCCTTAACCAGAGCTCCCAGGAATCTGACTTGCTCCTGTTTGAGCAGAAGTACGGGTTCAAGAACCAGACATTCTCTGTGCAGACTATTGCTGGTGGTGTCAATGACCAGGATGAGGCTACTGCACAGACTGGCGAGGCCAACCTTGATGCACAGAACATCATTGGTGTTGCTCATGGCATCCCATTGATCGAGTACATTACTGGTGGCAATGCTCCGGCGTTGCCCGATGTCAATAACCCCACTGACACAAACGTAAGCTCGCATTGTGCCTAGTGAGGACAGCGCAAGAAGATAGAACAGGACTCTGATCATCTACTTAGGAGCCATACTTGCAATACTACAACTACTTGCTTGCGCAGACGAATGAGCAGCTGCCTCAGGTGTACGTTACATTGACCTTCTGAGTCATGACATGCTGATCATTCTTGTAGCATCACCAACTCATACGGTGACGACGAGGAGACCGTCCCTCGCAACTACGCCACCCGCGTCTGCAACCTCATCGGCATGATGGGTCTCCGCGGTATCACTGTCCTCGAGTCCAGTGGAGATACCGGTGTTGGTGCTACATGCCGTGCCAACACTGGCAAGAAGTTGCCCAGAGTAAGTCCCTACCTTCCCACACTCTCCATCACTGCACCACGACTAACACCACCTCCAGTTCACACCCCAATTCCCCGGCACCTGCCCCTACATCACCGCCGTCGGTGGTACCCAGAACATTCCCGAAATCGCCTGGGTTGGCTCCTCCGGCGGCTTCTCCGACTACTTCCCTCGTCCCTCGTACCAAGAGACCGCGCTCAACACGTACATCAACAAGCACGTCAAGCCCGAGACTGCAGTCTATCTCTCCCAGTTCGCCAACTTCTCTGGTCGTGGATTCCCCGATGTTTCGGCTATGAGTGTCTCGCCATTCTACTATGGCTTCTACGACGCCCAGCTCGAGAGGAACGGTGGCACGTCTGCGGCGAGCCCAGTGTGGGCTGGAATTATTGGTCTGCTGAATGCGGCCAGGCTAAAGGCGGGGAAGAGCGCGATTGGGTTCTTTAACCCGTTGTTGTATAACAGTGGGTACACTGCTATGACGGATATCACTAAGGGACAGAGTATTGGATGCAATGGGCAGGATACTCAGACTGGTGCGAATGGTACGTCGAACTTGCAAAACTTGCTAGGACTCTTGCTTACTTTTTACACAGTCACCGGTGCCGGCATCATTCAATATGCGACGTGGAATGCGACAGAAGGTTGGGATCCGGCAACAGGATGGGGCGTACCTAATTTCGAGCTGCTCTTGAACTACACCTTGAGCGTTTGAGCAAGAAACTTTGTCGCATCATGCGCCGAGACATCGCAGTCAGCCAGCAAGCACATCACGCACTCACGAGAATCAATGTAGACATAATTCATAGAACAAACAAGCGTGTCTCCTTCATCAATTTGTGTATGCTCGATGATTAATTGCTGTGATGATATGATGATGGAGTCCGTCTGGAATGTTGAGCTCTCATGCACGTGCCTTCGTTCCAGCTGTCCGACACTAGTTCTAGCCTTTAGTCAGAGACTTCGAACTCGCCCCCTTCTTCAGTATTGAGGGTTGAACAACGACTCCATTGGTCCAAGCAATCCTTGCGCACGCAAACGCTCCTCCGTTGCCTTGTAGATGCGTACACGCCTATCTTCCATAAGCTTGTTCGCCTCGTCCTGCTCTGCATCCGCCTTGCGCCGGCTTCAGCATCATATGGCACATATGGACCCAGCTCCTCAATGGTCATCTCAGATGCTTTCTTCCAGGTCGGATACTTGCTGGACTTTCCAACGACTTCCGTCTCTCCACCATCGTCCGACTTGTCCTCGTCCATGGCCTCCTCGTCCTCGCCTTCGATTTGTTCGTCGTCGTTGCCGCCAGAGACACCTTCGGCCTCGAATGTCGCAGATGCTGCTTGGACGGGACTGGTATTCTTCATGCTTTCACTGCCTCCACTTGGACCTCCACTTGGACCACCTATAATGCCGATAGGGGGTTCTGCTGGCTTCAGACCCTTTGCTAGCTTCATAGCTGCGATCTGCTTGAGCTCTTCCTCATCGTCCTCTTCGTCTTCGTTGTAAGGCTTGGATTTGGTGGATTCGAGGCGATACTCAAAGCCGGCAGCAAATGCTCCTCCGAGTGCTGGATCATCCTCCGTAATGTTGTCAGCCAAGTCCTCAAGCTGTTCCTCAACCGGGTCAAGAAGCGCGTCGACGGCTGGAAAGTCGCCATATGGATACAGCCCTCTTGTCATGTTGTATTCGGCACGAGCCTCGTCGTACAGGTTCTTCTGCTCCGTCCAGATGTCGGAAATGCCGATCAACAGCATGTTGAGTTTGATTCGCATGTATGACGGAAGCAGATGTTCTGATTTGAGACTGGTGCAGATGACTTTTGCTTGGCCATAGCGACCGAATTCGTAAAGGTATTGTGCATCACGGAGGCGATTCAAGAACTCGCCTGTGAGTCCTTGCTCTTCAATAGTAAGTGGAAACTCTTTCTTTTTGGATGCAGACATAGTGAGGATCTGTCGTTTGCGATTGATATTGTCGAGCAAAACACCTAGTGGCAGTGATATCGGTCGTGTATTGATACACAGTAGGGTGCTCTGTGTCTGTGTGAACAAACTGTGATGATATGTGTGATTCCTGTGCAACCTTACTGTCGCAAACGCACGAGCCACTAAGTTTATGTGCACGTGCGCGCACCAGTCTCTATTTGGATTCATGATTCATAAACAGCTACACCCAAGCAAACAAATCATCCTCTTGTTGCATAGCAGTCTCTTTCTGATTGTTGTTTCACCTCATTGTCCGCCTTTGGCTCAGCCATAATCATGGCTCCCAAAAAACGCAAGCCCGATGTTCCTGAAGATGAAGAGTATGGGACAAGCATTCTAGCAGACGAAGAAGAGCCAACGACAACTGGAGCTGTTGCCAAAACGCAGAAGCAAGCAGCCGCTACATCATCGAAGAAGAAAGGGAAAGGAAAAGCAAAGATGAAGGACAATGAGGACTTTGACGATGAAGATCTCGACGTGGAAGGCGGAGCAACAGGGAGGAAGAACGCATTCAAGCCTAGACAAACAACGAAAAAGGTCGTAATGTCAGCGCAAGAAGATGACATGCCTGTCAACCTATCATTCAGTGTTGTCGCCTTGGATCCATTGCCTATGGCCGAGACGCCGTACACGCAGAATATCGGAGCATGGAACCTGGTCAAGGACTCTCTCAAAACCGTGCTGCCACAAGTCGCCTACACTCCTCTCGGCTTACCCATGCGACCAATCCTCGAATGTTTACCTCGACCTCAAGATAAGCGCAACTTCCAAATGATTGGTCAGCCATACCTAGACAATAATGCGAACAGAGGCAAGATGGTTCCTGGAACTACAAAGCGTGCTGCAGGTACTATCAGCTGTTATCGTTTCAAGATACAGAACAAAGCGAATAAGAAGTCAAAGGTTATCGAGTGTTTCGGCAAAGGGCAGGACCAAATGGGCAGAGCCGCATTGGGAGGAGCACTAGACACAAACGTTGTCACCAATATTGCAGAAGTCACGGCGATCGCGAAGCGACTTTGTCATATCTACAATACTGTAGGATTTGACATTGACGAGGCTGCGCTCGGTGGCACCAGACTCCCCACTTATCAACGACGAGCTGAAGCCCTTGCAATGGCCTCACTCAATGGTGGACAATTTGATCACGGCACATTGTACGACGACTATCTGGTTACTCGACGTTACGGATTGGGTCACGACATCATCGACATGGAACAGGATGTGATCAGGTGTTCTTATCATTGCTTCGTGAATGACGAACCCAACATCGACTTCAATTGCATCGTCAATCTCGCGAAATTGGATCTTACAAAGGCTGACAGCATTGAGGATGTTCCAGACTGGTTTTTCTACGCCGGTCATTACAAGGGCAAGAAAGTGTCCAAGACAAACCCTCGTCTCATTATGGGTGAGCGACTTTTGAGACGCGTGCAATTCAAGATGTTTGGCTTGACGGGCTCAAATGCGCAACAAAAGCTCTATGTTGACGACTTGATCCTGCCGTTCCTCAAACTTGAAGCTCCAAAGGCTGGTACTGCTGCTGCAAGGGTCACTAACAGTGGTGCCTTCGGTGGTTTGAGCGCTCTACGGATGCCACGTATGCATGGCAATGCGATCGAGATCGAAAACAACTCTTGGGCACAAAAGGCTGTCGAAGGTGGTGCGCTTCCCATCTGGATCCTCACGACGTTCTCTTTGGTCATGATTGCATACGTTTATCAGGTGTTTCATGACGTCTTTGCCTCAGGTCGGGGTGTCATGAATGCTTTCCAGGCATTCGCGGTAGCCTGCGATATGGTCAATCTTGGCATGATCTCACGCGAGACTGCCATCCGAGCTCATTGTCTGTACTACTCAGGCAGAGCGTGAGTCTAGAGAACATTACTGCATGCGCTGCATCAGGCTCAACATCTGCATCATGCTATCGCGGCTTGAAGATGGCAGACTCGTGTGTCCACGATGCAAGGCTGCCGGAATAGGTCGTTTTGGCGCCGATGATGATTTCACCTCGGAATCGTTGCGCAAACGACTTGTCAGGAATGTCAGAAACCTTCTTCGAGCTGATGCGCGCGCTGCAAATGTCGACGAAGATCCTGCACTCATCGATAAAAGTGTCGAGAAGTTGTCGGAGTCGATAGACTGGGACACAAGCAAGTGGCAAGACGGCTACAATGGCGAAAGAGCCGATGACGAGTCGAAATACGAAGACGCACTTACTTCTCGGTCCTCTTACAGTCTTGTCACCGTCCAACATCCAAAGCGCATGTCAGTCGAAGCTCCAGGTATTGGTATCATCGTTGCAGGAATCGCATTCTATCACCATTGGCTTAATATCATCCTAACATGTCTTTCCCTTAACCTACTGAAAGGTCCCCTGCCTGCTGGCGTCATGCCGTGGTTCAAGGCAGGTCTTCAGCAGTCAATTCGTGAGGATGATGGCGGGCAGCGAGATGCAGCATTTTGGCGACGTTACGACACAGCTATGGATCACTGCTACATCATTCGGCTTATCGTGTCCAGACTCAAAGCTGTCAAACTCCGCGAGCTTCTGAACCTGCCTGTCACATACTTCGATCAATTGAAGAGCCTGATATGGGATGGAATCACTATGCCACCAGCATCTCGTTGTTTCAACACTCGCGCTGTGGGTAATTGGATCACCTGGCAGTATAAACGTCTCAAAGTGCCTCTTCTCCGACAAACCACTGCAACCGCTGCCCCTAGGAAAACCTTTGACCCGTGGACTGTCGCCGATCTCGCCAGACTAAAGATTTTCCACCAGCTTGTGTACGAAAGCCCTATTCTCAACCCAAAAGGTCTTCCAATGATGCCACTGCTGCACGGTCTGCCATATTTCTGGCGAAAAGACACTATGCCCATCAATGACACCCCAGATGAATATGCTGCCTGGTTATTCGACGAAATGGCATCGAGGTACCGCACTACTGATGAAGACTGCGACCCTGAACATGAAACTGATGAATCTCCTGACACGTATCTCTGTCTCTTGATCGTGCAGTGGTACGATAATGGTAGAGCTGGCACCGACATCTTTATTCACTGCGAAATGGTTCCCTTCGCCGGCCACCCTCAGTGCTACTCGATTGGCAGACGTCCAGAGGTACTTCCGAAATCTCAGCTTAAGACCGGATTCACGTCACTCAAGCCCGCCACATTGTCGGATTACAACGACAGTATCCGCACTGCAATTGTCGAGCTTTGGCGCGTCAATGTGTACAAGTTCAACTATCCTACCTTTGGTCCTGACAACATGCTTCCCACCCTCAAGCAGATCTTACTCGGTATCGTTGACTCGTGCGAGTGGTACGATGCGGCCGATGCATCTCGCGATGTCCGTGCAGCCATTCCATTTCCCACTCGCTCAACTCGTCGAATTGGCACAAAGCTCTTCCGTGCTGGTGTGGAGGTTCAGGGTGCTGACATGCAAGATCTCTTCAGAACCAACAGTACGGTTCTACTAGAGGAAGAGGACCTCGTGGCGGTATTGGATGCTAATACTGTCGAAGAGGAGCAATTGGAGCGTGATGAAGAGCAGGACGAAGTCGAGGCTGACGACGATTTCCGTTTGTCTACTCTTGCGACTGGGAATTAAGGACATGGCGTGGGAGGTATCACAAGATTGTGCTAAATTCGACTGGATTGTGAGCATGTTGGGTATGATGACAGGATGGTGGACACGGCAGTCTGAACATGAGACCACTGTTGCAGGATGGGCTGCTCATTGACAGGCATATGCGTAAAATTGGCACTGCAAAAAAAAAGGATGATGATGATGACAGACATGATTGCGTTAATTGCTTGTTTTATACACTTCTTCACCACACTCCTTTAGCTAAGCATGTAGTGTAGTCGATTGATAGACAGAATCAATAACTACTAAACCAGTTACTTGAATGTATCTGCTCAATCGCTGAACAGCTGGCTGACTAGTATAATAGCCACTGTAGGATGGGACCCTGCCACCGGCTGGGGTGTGCCCAACTTCGAGGCTCTGCTCAACTACACTCTTAGCCTCTAATCGATGCAGGCTGAAAATAGCCATTTAGAACCCCTGTGAACGAGACCTGGTAGACCGAAAAGGTACTACTAGACTAGACCCCGTAATAACTGAGGCTGGTTAAGGAAAAAGCTAGCCGGATCCGTACCTCCCTCTTATAGCACCGGGGTTTTGAATATATCGATAGAATAAAATGTATATAGAATATAGTAGAGTAATATAGCGCTAATATCCTACCTTAATAATCTTCAACTATCCAAGCACGAGTTTATAATTTTAAATCTAAGTTAACCTAAACGCGAAGTAGTAGAAGGTCGTCTTAGTAGTATTAATCTGTATATTAGGAGGCGTTCGAGATGTAAAAGGGGCGTCCGGGCGTGAGGTATTAATACTACGTACTTACCCTGGACTTCGTCCCCTCTCTCTATTTTTCTCTCGTGTCTCTTCATGACCTCGATATCGAGGCTCTACTCAACTACACTCTTAGCGTCTAATCGATGCAGGCTGAAAATAGCTATTTAGAACCCCTGTGAACGAGACCTGGTAGACCGAAAAGGTACTACTAGACTAGACCCCGTAATGACTAAGGCTGGTTAAGGAAAAAGCTAGCCGGATCCGTACCTCCCTCTTGTAGTACCGGGGTTTTAAATATATCGACAGAATAAAATATATATAGAATATAGTAGAGTAATATAGCGCTAATATCCTACCTTAATAATCTTTAACCATCTAAGTACGAGTTTATGATTTTGAATCTGAGTTAACCTAAACGCGAAGCAGTAGAAGGTCGTCTTAGTAGTGTCAATCTGCATATTAGGAGGCGTTCGAGATGTAAAAGGGGCGTCCGGGCGTGAGGTATTAATACCACGTGCTTACCCTGGACTTCGTCCCCTCTCTCTATTTTTCTCTCGTGTCTCTTCATGACCTCGATAAGCAAAGACATGTTGATTCGGAAGACTACGTCGTCCTCACATCGCCATTCTGCAATGAGTAGTTTACCCCTTGGCACGAACCAGAATCACAGCATATCACAAACCCAGCGCTCTATGGCAATGCCAGAACCCGAGACTTGGCTCTGTTTCAGATCCGTTCACTTGTTTCACACTCGTGATCTATCGGCCCAAGCTTCTGCCCAACCATTTCCCTAGTGATCGGTCCCCTGCATCTGGCTCCCCTGTGTGGCGATCGACCCGTTATCTTGCTGCTTTCATGCTGTGACTTTACGTCCTGCTTCCGCGTACCTGCGACGATTCTGATTATTGCGCGTCAAGCAAGAGCTGTCCTTGCAAACAACTCGCGTGATCCTACACTCGCATCGGCCTGCTCGACCCTACCCATATCGCACGCCGTTTCGAAAAGCAAACCGCTTAACCACCTCACGTTTAACTCTCCTCATAGCCATCTTCCACCTCTCCTTCTCACCACCTTCTCCCACGCCCATTCTCCATCACTCTCCCTCACTATCATGGCGCTTGACCCCTATCTCTACATCGACCCTCTCACCGACGACTTCAAAGATGCACGCCACAGTGCGATCTACCTATCTTTCATCGCCGAATGTGTAGACAAACTGCTAGAATCACCTCCCACGACGCTCTCTCCAGCTGAGATCGATGCCAGTATCGATGCTTTGGGCCAGCTGATCAACCATAATGCAAAGACGTACAAGCTTGCTTGCTTGCAAATCCCAGAACTTGAGGTTGATCAGTCCTTCACCACATTGGCCGAGGACCGCATGACGCGTCTCCTCACGGTGAGTGAGATGAAAACACACAAAACTTTACAGCTGTAAAATGCTAACGCCTCTGTGCAGCACACAAAGCACAGGCGCCCAGCCACACCAGCTCAGCCCGCTCGCACTACCACGTCCCACGCTACAGCGCTCACGCCCTACTTCCGCAAGCTCCGCCGCCATTTCCTAGCCGACTCGCACTACGTCCGGAACGTGCCCATGTCACAAGCCAATCGCACAGCCTGCTTTGCGATGATGACGCGCAAGTTCAGAGACGACACACAGGGCAACCTCGAAACAGCCTCGGTCGGGGAGCTCGCGGCAATCAGGATGATGCAGAGTGTGCTGGACGACATGGCTGGGGCAAGAGCGTTAGACCTGGAGCACGTGGTGAAGTGGATGGAGGTGACGTTTCCGGGGGTTGAGGTCATGATGGCAGATGAGGAGGCAGGTGGTGCGGCGGCGGGGGGTTAGAGCACAGCGCGGGCAGGCGAAGCACACCTCTGGTGGCGAGGTTGGTGTCAAGGGTGCATTGTGGATGGCGACTGGCGACTGGCAGAGATGAGATGAGTGCTCAAGGACAGTAAGACGCAGAGCGGTGGAAATTGCTACCAAAGGGTTTGACAGGGACGTGACTGGAATCAGTCGCAAGTCCTCCGCTGCAAAACCGGCGAATCGTCAGAATCAAGGTCGTCAATGTCGGTATTGAGATCATCCAGTTCATCCAGTTCAAGCGCTAGAGCTGTGCTTTCAGCTTTACCAATGCGAGTTAGCTTCTTCACGTCCCGGGTTCGCAAGGCGTGAATTGTTCCTCGGCATTATGCCGCTCGAGCCCTACCTCTACATTGACCCATCCATTGCGATCTGAAAGACGCTCGCTATAGTGCAATCTACCCATCTTTTCATCGTCGAGTGTGTGAATAGACTCCTCGATCACCCCTCAAGATGCTCTCTCCGGCTGAGATGGTATATAAAGAGACATTCTGAATGCGTTCACTCTGAACTGACGTCGCTTCATATATCATATCATTCAGTCGTTCTATGCTAAGCAGTACGTATGTGTCGTTGTATATCAGGCGTCTATTTCTCATGTCATCATGTCCAAATTGTCCAAAATTTACCATCTTCTTCCTCGATGTCCAGAATTCCCCCCTTTCCGCCTCAACACCCTGCCCTCCTCCCTATCTCTCCCGCT